>Ga0172381_10001200_pt1 | contig 31086 bp, 31 predicted proteins | sample Leawel6488metaG_FD_119754 | JGI IMG/M metagenome (GOLD analysis project Ga0172381, IMG submission 119754) | Leachate microbial communities from a municipal landfill in Southern Ontario, Canada - Leachate well 64-88 metaG | ecosystem: Engineered > Solid waste > Landfill > Unclassified | place... | reverse complement strand
TCGATGATCGCAATCCGCCACATATTGCTGAAAGTGTGATTAGTTCAGGAATCACACGATACGTCTCACTCTCATTCGACATTATCAAATATGTGCTTACGCAAATTAATGAAAAACAACCCACGCATCTCAATAACATCTATCAGGGATTGGTTGCTGGTGCTACGGCTCTCAACAATCAATCATACATGACCTACCTGCTGAGCATGCAAAATGAATTCAAAATCGATAACAGTACCGTCTTGGCGGCTGTCTGTACCACTGACAACATGGCGTTCATCCGTGATATCGTTGACAGCCTGGAACGCGTGGGAACCAGAGATATGACTCCTGGCATTATTGCTGGATGTGATGCCAAACTCGATAATGTTGTCGCATACCTTTGCAAAAAGGTATGCGATCATAAATTGACAATTGATTATGAACAATGCCTTGCCCACGCCATTAAATCCAAATTGTACGGTAGTACTCTTATCCTTTTGGATGCCTTAGGAGAAACACCCAGACCTCTTAATCCTCAAGTCCTTTTCGATCACCCACACCTAGATGAATATCTGCATGACAAAGTCATCCAGAAATGCCGCGAGAAAAATATTCCATTGGAGACCAAGTAAGCTAACCAGCACGTATATTTTTGATTTTAACTTTGATCAGTTAAAATCAAAATAATGGTAGCGGTGGGATTAATATTTCAAATTTTATTGGATGAATCTTTGGCCCATTTAACACTGGTCACAAACTCCACAATCTTTGGATACCATTCTTGTTCCCATTGGGACTTAACTTGATCCCATGTCACTTCAAACGTTTGACACTTTTTCAAGGTCTGATTCGAATTGAAAATATTACTAATCAGAATCCATTTGTCTCGCTGATACAAATACAAATAACCAGCCAACTGAACCAAATACCTGGGATGAATCGATTGGAGCAAATTAGACTCCTTTGTGTGACATTTGACTTCGATTCCGGTTCGTACATCAAGCAAGCCATCACAGATACCGCCAATCCGTGGATTATGTGGGTCAACCGCAAATTTGGGATGTTCAATGGTAACATGGTGAATTTTCTGATAATAATATAATGCAATCGATTCATAGTCATTACCATATTGCGTTTTAGTATTGGATATGGGAATGTACCCATTTTCAATCTCATCCCGCAAATCATCACATGATTGGAACTCATCTAAACCCAGGATCGCTCCGAATTGTGAGGGTCCCACGTATTTATGATATTTTCGTAACAATGTCATCAATGATGTGATATATCAACTTATTGATAAATAAGTGTTCGCTCATTTGTACAGACTATCAAACATCATTTGAAATTTTAATTTTATGGTAAACTAATATATATATATAATATATCGACCATGTCATTCGAATGGTGGAAAAATGACACACAAAATCAACAATTGGAGGACCGAACCTTTTTCGATCTCCATCCAATCCCTAATTATCTGTTTCCCGCCACAAATGAGACAGTCAATCACCCACTTTTACTCAATCTGAACACCAAAACTAACCAAAAAGAATCACTCATCTACGACTCCAGCCACATCCGGTCGATCCCTGTGGAAAACACCCTTTTCGATATCGATCATCCACTCCATCGAGATGAACTCTCATGCACTGAGGAAAAACAACTGATCCAAACACAACATGTATCCAATCACACACTCTATCAACGCTATCACACTCACGAAATCCATTCCTTATGTTTCCCCAATACCGATATGAATGTTTGGAATAATCCAACAAAAGCGTATTACAACACTCCCGAAAACAGAAACCAAAAAACGTGAACTCGCTGGCGTTCATGCCATGACCAAAATCGAATATTCGGCAAATTCGTAGCGCGTTCCATCTTGTAACAACAATGTTAGAATTTTCTCATCGCCCGGTGATGGATCATTCGCAACTAGGTGATTGGAAACATAAACAGTTGAATTATGAGCATTTGATAAAGCGCAAAACTTTTTGGTCACATCATGCACTCGAGTGCCCAACCCATAGGTTACTTTCTTAATCTCATCCAGAGGACAACTGATGAAATAAATGTATTGATATTTGAACCAATAACTGGCATGTTCCATGTAGACAAATTCGTTCCCTTCCAAAGTCGTGATCACTAATTTTTTGACCAAACCGGGTGCCGGATCAGTTTTGGCCAAAGCATTATTGATCGCCAATAACGACCGATTATGTGGGTGGTCATATTGTTCTGCCAATAATTCCACGAATTGATCGGTCACGTCGACCCATCGATCACCCAACCCATAGTGAACACTGGTCATGTGATCATTTTGCAAATCTGAATTTGACACTTCCCCCACCATACTGCGTCGCATGATTTTGAAATCAGGTGGTAATGTATGAATATGATATTTGGAAGCTTTGAAATACTGGATGAGATTCATTTCTGACATAAAGAGCCATTTTTTAAGAGTATTGAAATTATTATTCATCTCCTGAAAAGATCCGGTATCCAAATATCTATGATAAACATAGGGCCAATGATGGATTAACTCTGATTCATAATTAATCGCTCCCGGTGACCCACAAGAGAATGTGTCTGGGTACATATAAACCCATTCCGGTTGTGGTGGTTGTGTCAACAATTGTAATTGCACATGATTTTTAACAGTTCGATACCCAATATCGAACCGTGTTCGAATAACCCAATCATACTTGACACCCGTCTTTTTCTCATGGTCAATTCGCATCTGGTTGACTAACCAACGACGATACCATAAACGGGTCACGAACCCGTTGGTGATCAATTCTGATTGAATTTTTTTCTTGGCATTCTCCACACATGCGCGATAATGTTGACATAACTCCTCCTCATACCGGAGGACACCTTCTGGATACTCCTCGATATATTTGAACGCAACTAAATGAGGTCCCACGAGGTTTTTGATCATGGTTTCATTGTCCAGCGAATAGCCATCATCTTTCTGACTGAGAATGAACACATCACAATCGATTTGGGGAAACATAATATATTTGAGAATCTGTGAAAGACACACATCGAATGTTCGGAACACGCCATAAATTTGCAAAGCGTACTTCATCAATGATGACAAGATATGATATCTATATTAAATAGATATCATATTATATAAATTTGCTTCTGATGAAGTTGAAACTGAAACTCAAATCTTGGTAATCATATGTTCTCCACTGTATGACCAATGTGATTCAGGGATCGCATAATTAACGTACCACTCAACCGTTTTGGCCAACCCATTGTCAAATGGTGTTTGTGCTGACCATCCCAATTCCGATAAGGTCTGTGGATTAACAATGTATCTGGAATCATGGAAGGCTCGGTCTACGACATGATTAATCCATTGTTCCAGTGGATCATTGGGTTTCAGAATGGAAATGAACTTGTGGGCCATTTCCAGTGCGGTGTATTCATTGTGTGATTCCATCTCATAAATTTGCCCGATTTGACCTTTTTCCATGATGGTTAAATAGGCATCACATGCGTCTTCGACAAACAAATACTTCCGTTTGGCGGATCCATCACCATAAATCGGGATTTTTTTGCCTTTTTGCAGATTGTAAATACTTTTGGGGATCAACTTTTCCCAGAATTGTCCATACCCATACACATTATTGCTCCGAGTAATAATGGTGGGTAATTTGTATGAAATGTGATAAGATTTGACCATCAGTTCCGCTGCCGCTTTGGTCGCGGCATACGGATTAGTGGCATTGTACAAACCATATTTGAGAACAACTTCATCTTTATCCTCGGTCACTGAACCGTAAACCTCATCACTACTGACATAGATAAAGCGTTCTAACTTCCCATAAACGCGAGCACATTCGAGCAAAGTTGATGTGCCCATGACATTATCGATGACAAATTGCAAAGAATTACCAAATGATACATCCACATGTGATTGGGCGGCAAAATGGTAGATAACATCCACCTTATGCCTTCTCAAAATATCAGAAATAAATTCTGCATTGTTAATGTCCGCCTTGTAAAACACATAGTTAGTTAAATCAGTCTTCTCACTGCAATGTGTCTCGAAATTATACTCTTTCTCAATGTTCAGATGTGTCCCACAATAGTTGAGTTTATCAACATTAATCACGAAATAACGACTAGTCTTTAGCAATTTCCTGACAAAATTGCTGGCGATAAAACCGCATGCCCCTGTGACTAAAATGACTTTCATTGATATATTATATATGATTTTATTTTTGGGATATTCTTACATTTTATTATCATCCAATTTGAGACGGCACAAGTGTCTTTCGGGTGACTCCTGACACACTTCCGCCAGTAAACTACTGGGTTGCAAATCAGCTCCCTGATATTCTGCCAAAACTCCTTGTCCGAGTCGGTTGGGACGCACATGGAAAAACATTGGAATGGCGACCACCTGGAAATGTTCCACACACTTTTCCGCTTTGGGATCCGTGGTGCTAATGACACCAATCCGGAAATTCTCGCCATGATAGCGTCCACGATCATTAAATTGTTCCGCCATATACGACCAGAAACCAACTTTATCTTGACAATTCGGGCACCATGGTGCATAGATCATGACATAACCATCCTTATTTTTGAACTTATGGTGAATCAAGTGAAAATCGGAATCAAAGTCATCATCACACAGCTTAATCACACGAGTTTTTTGAAAAAGATCTTCCATTGTTCTTGTTAATATATTAACTACCAAGACTTCTCATGAAGAAAAATTAGAAATCATTTTTCACTTCAAGCTCTTTTTAAATATATCTAAACAATATAATCAACATTCACATGAAAGGTGTTATCCTAGCAGGTGGACTCGGTACTCGACTCTATCCATGTACCTCAGTTGTCAATAAACATCTCCTTCCGATTTACGATAAACCCATGGTCTATTACCCGATCGAAACACTAGTCAAGGCAGGGTGCAAAGATTTATTGATCGTGACCGGTGACTCCTTAGGTGATTTTGCCCAACTGATCGGTAACGGAAAACAATTCGGTCTTAATTCCGTCCTGTACGCGTATCAAGAGAACCCAACCGGAGGAATCGCCGATGCCCTCAAATTGGCCAAAAGTTTCGTTGGACATGAAAAATTTGTCGTGGTTCTGGGTGACAATCTGATTCTGGATGATATTTCATCATACATTCAGGAATTCGAAGCAGAGCCAGAAGGAGGATGTAAACTCTTCATCAAGGAAATTGAGAACCCCACAGCCTTCGGAGTTGCGGAAATTACTAACGGACGCATCACCAATTTGATCGAAAAACCACAACATCCTCCCACTAACTATGCGGTTATCGGGGTCTACATGTATGATCATCGCGTTTTCGATCTGATCAACTCCGTTCGACCTTCCAAACGCGGTGAATTGGAGATTACTGATGTCAATATGGCTTATGTGGCGCAAGGTCAAGCGACCTACGCGATCCTCAATTCCATCTGGTTGGACATGGGTGGCTTCAAAAGCATGTTCGAAGCCAACCGTTACATGGCTCGTTTACACGGTGTCCAAGATGTTAACTTATGAACACATATGCGTGAACTTATTTGAACACACCCGTTGAATCTACCTTAAATGGAAATGGAATTGAAATGGATTCAACAATATCAAATTGCGCCAACTGATTTGTATCAAACCAAAATTTATGTGGAATTATTACAACAAATTCCGCATCGAAATTTAATTGAAGTTCTGACTTCCACGCATACACCGCAACATCTGACTCATTGCGGCATTGCGGCATCTTTGGGATGGAAAACACATACATTCGAGTCAGATGCACGTCGATACCGCCATCTGTGTCGGCAACTATCAGAGAATCAACTATTGGATCATGTGACCCCGATCTACACTTATCTGGGACTCAGACCATCTTTGGATCACGCGGTTCTCATGGTTCAAAAACCGATCGGGATCTTACGGTTGGAACATGATCGAATCCTTGATCTATTGGAAGGACTCAATTATTGTCTAATTAATCAAATGATTGATTGCATGATCCTCAAAGTTAAACCTAGTTGTCAGCCGACCAATCGATGGCTCGAACTGTTATTTAGTTTGGAAAAATACGGTTATCGATTGTACGATCTATCCACACCACAAATTACCCCCACAACTCAGACAATTCAACTGGTTTCATGGGATCTGAATTTAATTCACGTGACCAATGAGATCACCCTTTTGTGCATTCATAAAGCAAGAGATCTCAAATGCCTTAATCCTCATTGACATCCTTAGGAGTTAACATGCAGATTTGTTTCCCCAATACAGTGATTTGTTGACAAAATTCTCGATCAGACTTGACTATGTCCGTATCAGTCGTAAAATGGACACCGTATTCCAACAATTCTGACCGAAAAATTCGAGCATCCGGTGGTAACGAGATGTGTATGGTTGCGTTTGGTGTTAGCGAGAAAGTGGTGACAGTCGAATGTTCTGAACTGTGACCCATAATCATTCCTATTGATTCATCATACAACAGGTCGCGCGCCTCTAGTAACCATTCGACATTCACCAATTTCCACGGTGTTTCTGCTAAACAAATGATTCCCCGAGTGACTCGGGCACATAATTTTTTTTTAATCTGTAAAACTGACACCTCATCATTACCATTTTCCTCACGAATCACATGAAATTTAGGATTTATCTCCGGTAAGTGGGTCAAATATTCATGCATTTGGCCTTCTTGATGACACTGGTTATAGACAACCACTTGCGCCACCTCATCACGCCCCACCGCAGAGTACCATGTTCCAATGGATGCAATTGTTTCCGAAACGGACACCATTGACTCTGACTTCATCGGGTCATGAACAATAATTAAAATCGTGATAGGATTCTCGACAAATTTACGCGCTAAGAGATGATAAAAACTTTTGTGTGTCCACAACGTTTCAAGCGTGGTTTTTTGGAGATCACGACCACACCAAGTTTCCCACAAATGCATACAGTAGGAGTTTTGAAACACACGATGACAACAATCATAATTGATGGTTTCGGATAAGACCAACTCTGGGAACGGATCCCAAAGTGGATAGAAAAATGCATCATTGGGTGCAATCGTAATTGGATACTGTTTTGAAATGGCGAGTGGGATTCTCACTGAATGGAGATCCCAATTCTGACTGAAGGATTGATAAGATTGATACCATTCCTGCCCAAATTTTGTTTCTGGTTTGGCCATGATGACCGCATTACATAAACCATAATTCTCTCCTTGGATTCCCATGACAAAATCATATTTGAGATATGGAATCACAGGACGCAAACAAATTGTGTCCATATCCAAATAAATTCCACCAGTGTGGTTTAACACATTGAGTCTGACAATATCAGCCTGATGAGCATATCGCTTGACCTGTCGATCAAAAACATGAGTGGGTGGGTCGGTTTCGACCAGGGTTAAATATGGTTTAACCTTATCCCACAAGGGACCATATGGCATATATCGATAGTGGAAGTAAATATGGTCAGGTTTATTCAAATGATAGGCCGACATAATCGCTATATATTGTGTGACTCCAAACTCAGTAGTTTGTGACTTGAATCCATAAATAAAGTGAATAATCTTGGGAATCATTCCCGTGGTGGGAGATGGAGTCGAAACGATACGAGGTTGATCTGAGGTTTGTGGATTCACGACTTTTCCCAAACGTGGATGTTCCCCTTTCGATTTAACTGGAACAATGGGGCACATAACCGTGTTCACGGATGGAGGAATCTGGGATTTGGTGGATATCTTGGTTGCTCGGCGACGCTCTAGAGGACGTGTTCTGGGGGTTGGTAAAGGTCGTGTGGGTGGAACTGGTATATCTTCTGGACCAGGAGCGCATTTTCGATTTTCCAGTTGTCCATGGTTCAAATAATGTTGAATGGCTTCCTGCTCATTGGTAATGATATATTTCAAATCAGGATACTGTGATCGATAATAAATCCAATTAAAACCAGGTGGAATTCCATCAGTGTTATTCGAATTCGCAACCTGAGAGACTAGTTCCATGACATATGGACGATGATCTCTGTATCCGTGTTCTTTATAATGTTTGATTGCATCCGCTTGACTCTTGATCATACTTAGGTCGGGATTACGCATTTTATACGCCATCCAGTCGAAGTTTTTCGGAAGAACCACATCAGATGGAGAATTTTCTGATTCTTTCTGTTCCCGATGGGGACCAACCGGTCGATAACTGATCCAATCATAATCTGATGCTACTTTCTCCAACCGTCCCAGAACACCATTACTATCGGGACTATCAAACTGATATTTTCGCCCCTCTTGTTGTCCATATTTGAGATAATGGCGAACAGCATCTGCTCGAGAGTTGAGGAAATTCAAATCCGAATTAATCGATTTATAAGCCAACCAATCGAAATCCTTAGGCAAATGCTCCTCTGGTTGTGGTGGTTGTGGTGGTTGTGGTGGTGGTTGTGGTTGTAATCCCATTGAACCACTCAAGTCATTTGGAACCACAATAGACGCATCTGTGGTCAATATATGTTCTGATGAAGTTCCAATCTCTGTTGGAACAGGTTCCAACGAATATTTACGCGATTCACGATAACCATGCTCACGATAATGAGCCACGGCCTCTTGGTATGTTTTGATATGTAAATCTGGATTACACGACTTATACACTTGCCAATTGAACTCAACCGGAATCCCGTTTTGTTTATTCAACTCAGAATAATTAACTTCTGTCATTTCGAGTAACCGATTGGCCTTAACATCATTTTCCAAATAATTCAAAACTGGAGCGGATCCAGTTGCTGCTGTCTCCGGGAAGTGGTAGGGGCGTTGCTGATAATGACCATGTTCCCGATAATGTTTAACCGCATCACCATAGGATTTGAGGAACCGTAGATCTTTATTGAGAGATTTATAGGCCAACCAATCAAATTGATCCGGTACTTCGCTGAGACGATTTTGATAAACATCAACCACTCGCTGACTCATAATTCCTAAGGGATCAACAGGAACAATCGATGATTTTACCAACACAGTGGCAGTCGGTGTTGATTTAGGCGTATTGAGTGTATTAGAGACATTAGAAGTGTTAGAGATGTTCGCGTCTTCTTCGAAAGTATATCGTCGATTTTGCCTATATCCGTGTTGTTTGTAATGCTTGATTGCATCTTTCGAAGACATGATAAACCGTAAATCCGGATTTAGACTTCGATATGCGATCCAATCGAAATTGGACGGTAAATTATAATCAGTGTTATGATAACCTGACATATCCATACTGGTTATGACTGAAAAAGCTTCACATACTTTTGTGACTTATGACCCAGATCGTAAGTCGCAAAAGATAACACCGATGAATTCGGTAATGGAATCATATGAGATCAACGGCGATGTTTGGGTTGGGACGATGTTGAGACTGTGTGCCCCATGTGGGTAATTAAATTAATTTTCTGACGCATAGTGTCCCACGTCAATGACTTCTGCGCTAATTCATACCCTTTCTCTCGAATGGTACGATATTTGGGAAAATCATATGTCCGTATGATCTCTTTAATTTGTCCTAATGGATCAGTTGCGTCAGCTAAAACATAATGAACACCCGGAATAAGGAGCCCATCATATTCAGTTTCGCAATATGCCAAACCACGGGCTCCCAGAATCTGAGGGAGCCGTTCGCTGTAATACAAATATTTTTGATAATTGTTGTAGGATGTGGCGTGAATGCACAAATTAATCTTGCTGTTTGAGAAAACTTGGGGACACTCTTCATAAGTAATCAGACCACGATAACACGCTGGATACAACTGGTTCAACTGAGGAGGACCATAAATATGGAAATTTAACTCCTCCCGATGCGCATACAATAAATCCACCAATTCTTTTCTATGGACCCGCACCATTTTACGAATGAAATGTGTGTAATCCGCATACAAATTGGTACACACAATACTCACATCGCACGCATGTAATGGATCGGAAATATAGTAAGTAATGGCTGGATCAAAACCTGGTGGACAATAAACATAATTATAGTAGCCTTTGTCGCGTAAGTAACGGATCTCGCATCCATCACAAGTTAAATAACCATTAAGTAACTGAATCCATGGAATCCGAAAATCCCCACTTTGTTCTGGATCTTCTAAGGGTGGAATGGGATCCCAATTGTATCCCAGATAAACAGTTGGTCGAGTGATCACACTTTTCATTTGCACCAAGACATCCAAACCTTCATGTGATTCAATGAAATAACGAAAATTCCAAAAAAGGACGATATCCATCGGAGGTTGATGTTCCTGCATACCACATTCATAATGAGAACAACACTCTCCCTTCACATAGCGGATCAAATCCGTCTTAATATCGTATTGATGATCACGATAATGTGATAATGGGAAAAAAAAGATATCATAATCTCGTCTTAGAAAATTGGCACAGGCCCGAAAACCATCCGCCAAATGATAATATCCGATAATTAATAAAGTAGGTCGCAAATTCGTAGTCATACTTAGTTTTCATTCGAACGAAGTATTTATATGATCTTAATGGCTTATTCTAATATGAAAAAGACCGCTGGATTGGTCGAATAACAGTGAATCGGTGATGTATCGATCTTGGCCTGGATTCGTTCCTGATTTAACTGTGCGGCATGTTCATAATTTCGCGGGGAAAAATACAATAATTGATTTCTCTCTAAAAAGTCAATCAATACTTGCCCTTCTGGATTAAATTGGTATTGTTGTTCGTACCATGCATGGAAAATATCATGGACCACAACCATCACCTTGGTGTGAGATTGTCGAACTTTATTGAGTAATGGTGTGAGTAATTGATCCACATAAGTGTGCGCAAACTCCTGACTATGATCGGCATCAATAAAAAGAAATTCGATATTTTCATCGCTGGTCGGAAGCGACAATGACATCGGAATCCATCTTTTTTTCAAATTGGGAAACATTTCGATCACTCTGGCCGTTTGCGGTTCTTTATCATAGGAATGAATAACTCCTTGAGATGTGAGATCCAATGCATTTAACATGTACAGTGTTGACCAGACCCCATTAAGGGAGACATCATGGACAATTTGTGGATGTATCTGCAAGAGTAAGAGACAGACGATCTCCGCTTCAATGTCATCATACTGTGGTGTGACCTGTGAATAAATTTGTTTCATTCGATTTTTGATCAACCCGAGATTCTCGACCACCTCTGGGGTTTGATATCCCCGAGCAATCAGAGCCATCAGAGTTTCACAATGTCCTAACACTGTGACCATGGGATGTGACGATTATACTTAGAAATCGGCAAATGACCTTATGTACAATTTGTTTGAATACGAAGCAAATTTAACCGTAGCTATAAAGTTATTGAAATCGAAATCAATACGGTAACAGTGAGACCAACATCATAACTCTGATCAAAGATAAATAAAATTTTTATCTCATGGATTACCTAAAATTTGGCGAGAAAAATCAAGTTTACCATGAACATGTTTTTGCTTTTATTTTTCCTTCCTCTCCTTCCTCCTTTGAAATCAAAAGCGACACGATTTTCCTTTGTGACTTTGGGATTTTCCTTTGTCTCGCTTCTGATCGCGTTTTTAAGAAAATCAAAATATCAAGAGACGATTTTCACGCATTTTGTTAAATAAAATGTCGACTTCGTCGACATCAGAAAGTTTTGAATTTTCATGACTTTTTTTGGAAAAAACAAATTTTTTGTCAAACTTTTTTTTGAATTTTTCAAAAAAAGTCATGAAAAATCGAAAATCTGCAAATCTGGGATTCTTAGTGGTGAGATAGAGGGGTCTTCTTTGAATGAAACCGTACTGCGTGTGGTCAGGAGCCTAACAAAGGAAAAAGAGTCTCCTTTTAATTCAAAGGAGGAAGGAGAGGAAGGAAAATTAAAAGCAAAAACATGTTCATGGTAAACCGATTTTTTTGAAATTTGTGATCTTTGCGATAACATGATTGATTTATCAAAAACAGTTTATGATCTTAGGATCGTGTGCAATGATATTTGTAACTGAATATCATCAATCGGACCACCATCACTGGTGTCCAGAGTTTTTCTTTGTTAAAATAACTTAGCTGTACCAACGCGTTTAGTGGACGTTCTCACTATTTGATTATTTTTAACAATTTCGGGTTCGATTCAGTGTTCGATAACTGATATTTCAATATTTTATCGTTTTATGATGGCATCATAACGTGCGATTTTTCCCGCTATTTATTTTTTTTAAATACCATAGACACACGTAGATTTCAGATTTCATAATATATTTTTGGGTGTGATCGAGATAAAATTGTTAACTTAACAATTTTGGGCCTGATGAGACATATGTCTTAACAATTTTATCGCGTTTTTGGTCGATAAAATTGTTAAATTAACAATTTTGGCCGGCCAAAATTGTTAAAAAACACGATTATCCGGGAAAAACTCCCATCAAAAAGATAACTTAACAATTTTAACACCCAAATTGGGTGAGAATAGGTGAGCTTATCTCGAGACGATGGATGGTCGCAGTAATAGATATTCTCGTTAATATTGAAGACGTAAAACCGGCTGCGATCGCTAGGTCGACCATAGATAAAACCTACCTGAATAATTCTATGATGATTACGATCAAGTTGACCTTACCCAAAATTACCCAAAATTGGTAAATATAAAACAAACGTATTCACGTCGCAGCAAAATAAATTTCAATTATTTACAATTATCCGCAGTATAATATTATGATAATGTCGTTCATTTGCCAATATTGTCATCGTGAATTCACGATGAAACATCATTTAAAACGCCACTTAGAAGAAAAACGTTGTAAAGTTTTGAAAGTGACGGGTCCGATGGCGGATGAAGTCAAATCACTGCGTCAAGAGATTGAAATCCTCAAAAATAATGTCTCCACAATGTCATCAATTGAGAAACGTTTAGAACAACAGGAGAAAAAACCCATAGTCAATCAAAATGTCCTAAATGTGATTTGTGTGTCGAACGCGGATAACTACTTGGATATGTTGACCGAGAAAACCGGCAATTTCGAACAGGCGATTGATTATATCAAAGGGTGTGCCTTATCGGACCTCAGCGGAGATTGCAAATTAATTGAAAAGATTTATTTCGAACAACCTGGGAATATCTTTTTCTACGATACCGGGAAAACTCGATTGGCCTATTACAATGAACATCGTGAACAAATCCATGAGGATCGGACGTCGTTTGGTCGGAAAATTGCTAATAATTTGCAAAATAGTTATCTGAAAGGGATTAATTACCTAATTGGACGTAATTTAACATGTCATATGTCTCCTCGCAAATTTTTGGAAGAATATGATCTGCAGACGTGGAACACCCATATTTTTAATTTGTCTGATTCCACCTATCAGAGAAAAATGGTGAGTCAATTGAAAATCCCATTAAAAATGCCGTAATCTAGGGTCTTTTAAGGGAAAAATTGAAAATCGGATTTGGGTTGTAGGTAGATCCATCTACATACAACAAAAACCTGTGATATAAATATAAGAATCATGGCATCGTTTTTGAAGTGGCTCAAAACATTCATGTTCGGATCAGTTAAGGAGGAAATGATTCAGAAAATTCAACAAACTGATTTATCGTCTGACGTCAAACAAGATCTCACAATCAGTATTATGAGAGACCAACCCGAAAAGTTCATGGACAAGTTGGCTGATGTTCCCCCAAACATCAAAGATGAGTTCATGACCACTATGATGCGGGCTAGTCAACTGTATGTGCGTTCCGGTGTTCTCGGTCCCACCGGTGGTATGGTCCCGCAGATAGAAATCCCACAAGTCGTCGTCAACCTTATGAATTGCACTCAACCCAAGAGCGATGTAGATATTGCAAAGGACGTCTACCAATGGAAACAATCTTTCCAACAGGCTCTTGACGAGATTCCGGCGGCTCATGAGACATATGTTGTTCGCTGGCAACAGAAGGAACATGAGAGGTGTGTGGAGGCACAGAATGAAGCGATCTATATAAGCCGTCTGATTCCCTCAGAGCAATTTGTTCCGATGGACTCACAATTGACCGATGAAGAGCGCGAAAAACTCAGTCATTTTGTCAATCGCAGGGACCAAATTTTGCAAAATTGGAATTATCAGAAACAAGAACACAAGCGTTGCCTGGAAGCCCAGAAAAATCCAGATGAGCAGATTATCCATACTGGGAAATTGATCCCATCAGGTCAATTTAAACCCATTAGTGCAGTCATTCCTCACAAAGTACTTGATATTCTTCCTCCTCTGGAGACTGAAGAGGGTTATCTGAAACGTCTAATTGAACGCTACAATTTCCGTCTCTTCCGTGAGGCACAGCGTTTCCAATGTCAAGAACACGAGCGTTGTCTGAAAGACCGGAAGAATCCAGAAGAGCAAGTGATCCATACTGGGAAATTAATTCCCTCAGGCCAATTTAAACCAATTCATACTTCCATTTCACACAAAACACTGATTATTCCACCAGTCACAGTGCCAACTGCTAGTTTTGTGAAACGCTTGGTTGAACGCTACAAACTCAGACGTTTCATTGAAACACAGCGTTCGCGCATTCGAGCACAGCAACAGTTCCTAAAGGACGAACATCAGCGTTGCTTGGATGCACAAAAAGATCCCACCGCTCAGGTTATCCACACAGGGAAATTGATTCCCTCCGGCCAATTTAAGCCAGTGGAATCAGAGATCATCTACACACACTTCTTCCGTCCTAGTGATCCACCGCGTGATTGGAAACGAGCATATGGCCGCGTCATGTCTCAATTCAAACTGAAATGTTTCATCCAGGAGCGCCGTCAAGAAATCTTTATGATATCTCAAGTATTGGAGGCTCAGGAGGCATATGCTGAGGTGTTGAAAGAACTAAAATTCCGTCAAATTGATCTGGATCTTCAACACAATCTGTCCATTTGGAATGAAATGATTCACCCTGTTCAGGGAAGTCGGGCTCACCAATGCGTACCATTTGATAATTTTAATCTCTATTCCCCTTCGACTCCAACTCCAGGATCAACTTCAACTTCTGTCTCGACCAAAACCGTTAAATGTGTGACCAAGCGTGAGAAAATTCACAAGAGACATCACCAACGTTTTCGTTCACCACGCCAATTTATTAGCAATAAAAACCTCAACAAAAACATTCTGAACTGGGATCGTAAATGGAATCAACACTATTGAAATCGAGGAGAATAGATGTAAATAAAACTGATGATTTGATCATTTCAACAACTTTGATTGTGATGAAATGATGAAATTTGGTTTACCTTTGTCAATAGATAAAAGTTCCCATCCGTAAACACATTGCCAGACATATGGCACATGCAAGAAAAATGGGTACACAGTAATCTGTTGGACGCTGATGGACGACGTAACGGTCTCGCGTTTCATCCTCATCAATTAGATTGTCCAGATGAGGTGGTACTGGTGGGGAAGGAGGCGAGTGTTGTGGTGGGGAATGTGGTGGTGTTTGCGATTGACAATATTCCGCAAAACTCATGTCATCGATTGATTCCGAAGTTTGATTGCACTGTGTTACCGTTGGTGTTGTCATCTATTAAATTATAAATTTATACGAAGTTTTATGTAATCTGTGCAAAAAATTTGATTTGAATTCCATTCACCTATTTGACGGGATTCAAATTATTGAAAATGTCAAATAATACACCGGAAGAAACGACAGTGTCTACGTTCGAGGATTTGGGATTGAAGGATCAACTCTTGCGAGGTATTTATGCTTATGGGTGGGAAAAACCATCATTCATTCAACAACGAGGAATCCCATTAATTTTAAAGCATGATGATGTCATCCTTCAGGCCCAATCAGGTTTGGGAAAAACCGGCACCTTCTCGATTGCCATGTTGCAAAAAATCTCCGAAGCGGTCCCAAGTATCCAGGGGATCATTGTTCTGAATACCCGTGAATTGGCCAATCAGGTGTACAAGGTGATTCAGATGTTAGGGGACCGCATGGATCTTAATTTTGTTAAATGTGTAGGAGGTATCCGTGTCAATGAACAATTGGACTTTCCACAAAGAGCAACAATTTTGATCGGAACGCCTGGCAAAATTTGCTCAGTTCTGGATCATCGAATGATTCCACAGAAAATTGGGACACGTGTCCTGGTTGTCGATGAATTCGATAAAACATTGGAAGAGGATTTCATTCCCACCATGAAAAAAATTTTCGCATACACCAATGAAAACTCACAGATCATTCTTTCCAGTGCGACCATCAATGATGCCGTGCTGGATTTGTCCCGACATTTTATGCGAGAACCGACAGTGATTTCCGTTAAGGATGAAGACTTGTCTCTCGAAGGAATTAAACAGTATCACGTTATCTGTGATAAAGAGGAATGGAAATTCGATACGATTCTGGATCTCTACAAATCCTTGGTGATTTCTCAGAGTATCATTTTCGTTAATTCGAAACGCCATTGCGATCAACTCGAAGATATGTTCCGTGATCGTGATTTCGCCATTCGATCACTCCATGGAGGTATGGAACAATGCGAGAGAGACCAAATCATGCGGGAGTTCCGATTGGGAAAAATCCGTATTCTACTTTCCACTGATTTGACGGCACGCGGAATTGATGTACCCAGTATTAGTCTGGTGATTAATTATGATTTGCCAATGGATAAATCGCAATATATTCACCGTGTGGGTCGCACTGGTCGATACGGTAAAAAGGGATTTGCAATCAATCTGCTCTCCTACCGAGAGCAATCGCAACTCAAAGCCATTGAGGAATGTTATCACATTACGATTCCTGAGTTGCCCTGTGATTTCAAAAATATTATTAACTAAGCGTAAAATCTCATGGTTGTAAAATCTCCTCTCTGTATATTGTATATAATATAGATGGCTGACATCACTGCTATGGAGGACTTGTTTATCCGTCCGAGGCCACAATATCAACCAACCAATGCTTCTTACTTCCGTTCGAGAAATGAGGAACTATTGTTACCCATGGATCATATAATCTTTGATTATACTGTCGAATTTTTGCTGGATGCCATCCGGGATCAATTGGGAATGATATATTTTGATCCAAAGGATTTTAAGCGTTCCCGGATGCTTCACCTGAAACCGCAGGCGCGCATGTTGTTGGCCAAAATGATCGAACACATTGCCATTTCACCGGTCAATGTCTTACGGGGATTAGCCATCAATGAACCTAGCCCGTTAAACCCCAATCGCCCAAGTGTGATTGGGTTGGATACAATGCACATCAAACAAGAATTACGAGATGTCGATTATTTCTACCGGCCAGCGACAGAGAACGACGAACTCAAAGTAGCGTTATCACTCTTCATGGAATATGATCATGTGCCGATCCGGATCACTATCTAACAATAGGTGGTGTGATTTTCTCGCTCATAATTTTGTCACAATTGCGTTCAAAATGAACTTTTCGACAAGTCTCAAGTCCAGTACAGTGATGGCTCTCAGGTAATCGATGGATTAAACAATATTGTCCCCCGCAATATTTACAGTCTCCAACGATTAAAACCGCTTTGTTACAACATTTTTCTATCACGCACCTCATAGAATTGTTAAACAATGATCATTCGATATATTTGGGAGGCTATCAATTTTTGTCATCGACACGATGACAAAAATTGATCACATATCAATCATGGTATCTTGCTCATCTTATCATAGAGACAGATGTCATCTGCACAAATTATGTCAGTTTCAGCAACCGAGGTCGAGATGACCGATTTCAAACGACCGTCTTCTCTTCCATCGCAAGGTTTCCAATTTAGTTATCATCCGGTCTCTCTGACCTATCATCCAGTCCTGGAACCAAATGAGATCGCGGCACTTCGTCAATTGAAGTTAAAATTTCTGGTCTATCATGGTAAATATGTGTACAATTTTTGTCGCGAGAATGTGGAATCACAGATCGAATCCCTGGTCAAAGAGATCGAACTGGCCACACAACTGGGATGTGATGTGATCATTCATCAGGGCAAAAATGTGGAGAGTGCCAATCAAACCAAACTGGCAGCGGTTAATAATTATGTGCGTAATCTGTCGGAAGTGATTGATCGCACCAGTGATTCCACAGCCAAAATTCTATTGGAGAATTCCGCAGGACAAGGCAGTGAACTGGGTAGTACTCTGGAGGAATTGACCTACATTTACAATCAATTTGATGACACAGCGAAGGAGCGGTTAGGATTCTGTCTGGACACATGCCATGCATTTGTCGCAGGGGAGATTGATTTACGTCAGCCGGCCTCTATTCAGCGTTTCATCACACAGTTTGAACAACAAATTGGTCGGGAGAAATTGGGGTGTATTCATTTTAATGATAGCGCGGTCCCGTTTGGGGGTCGCCATGACAACCACAGTGATTGGATGGGTGGTTTTATCACCAATCCTCTCCTCGGAGGATCAACCGAAGGGGCCCAATGGTTTGCGCAATGGGCTCACGAATATCAGGTTCCCTTGATTTTTGAGACTCCATGTACTCTTCCCGGGACCCACGAGTTACAATCTCATCTGTTACGCAATTGGATTGATCAGTCTCCCCTGACGACTGATCAATCCAATTTGATTCAAGTGATTGAAACAATCACAGCAGAGTCTCTGACCTCCAAACGAAACAAACGGAAAACCCAAAGTTAAATCACATACAACATAAATTTACTTTGGTAATGGGTATTCTTGGAAAATAAGTCGAGATGTCCGTTTGTGTACAGAGACAGGTTGTTGTTGTGGTTCAGGTTGTGGTGATGTCCAGAACTGATTCAAACAATAGGTTTTACCGCACAGTTGTCTGGGATTCATGAGTCCCAGATCAACTCCGCATTCAATACACCGATTCATTTCATCGAAAGCTGACATGTATTTTTTCATACTCCCCCGAGGATTTGTGATCAATTTTTGAGATATGATCATCGATAACTGCGACATTCAAAACGTCCCCGAGAATGAAAATGACTCATTAATTCTTCTGGAGTTAACCGAGCCAGATCGGTATTAGATTGCCGATACATTTCCAAATTGAACAATGGATAGAGCTCGCGGAAGATTGCGGCGTTAGGTAAGCGTTCCTCTTGTTGACCAATAGTATAATAATGTGTAAAGATGTTGACAAACCGTGGTTTAACATCCTTGTACGCCTTGACGTAGAAATTACAATCTAATTGATCTGGATTAGAGTTAGAGTTGGATGTCACGAATATGGGTTTTCGGGACATCGCTAAGGCAACACCAGAAGGGAAATCCATGCATATATGTATCATCAATAGAATTTTAAGGTATATTATGATAATCAATATATCCATGCCGCATTGGTACGTAATCACTGATCATTACCAAATTCAGTTACGCGACCTGGAAGACATGACATGTGTTGTTTTCCCGGAATATGTGATGGATCATGCTCTGACCCAATCAGCCCTGCAACATTTACAACAACTAGAAAACCTATCAATTGACCAATTTGATTGGCAGTATTATCTGGAAAAATATCCGGAATTGGATCGAAAGATGACACATTCAGATGCCTGGACACACTGGACGCAGACCGGTCACTCTCGTCATTGGAATCCAATCGATCATCGGACTCTAAACCAAGCGGAACAGATTAATGATGTGCTCGCCATGTTAGAAATTTTAGATGATGCCCGACACAAGCCGTACGACTATATCGTGATTGTGTTCGCGCGCACCTGGACCCCCCACATGGTGGTACCACTTGATGTGATCAAGGCATCCGTCACGCGCTTGACCATAGGGACATCTTTGACCCCAACTACTGTTGGTTATTGTCTTCCGCGGGCCGCCTATGAACTTCTGTTATACGAGTTAACTTTCTGTCTGTCTCATCCCGACGATTTATTAGAGGCGTGTGCCACTCAATGTCATTTGCAATATCAGTGCCAAAACGTGAACACTTCCACTCCCGTGTCGATGGTCGACATAGATGTGACAAATGAAATAACCATTCGAGAAGATCCCACACAATTGTTGGAATGGCGTCATCAATGGTTAGCGGAACAATTTCAAACATTTCTATCAGACCACATGGGATCTGTATGGCTCTCACAAGTGTTACATGAGTATCCATATGAACAGGTCAAAACTCAATGGAATCGGAATCTGGATTTGACATGTGTTAATTATTGGCTCTTATGTGCTTCCTTGTCAACAGCTGACTATTTTGATCAATTGCATCCCGTTCTACCATCTGATCCAACCTGGTATGGCAACTCGATTTATTTTGATCGGTGCTTTTATTTGCAAATGTATCCGTGTTATAACGGGGTCTTCAAACAATACGATGATGCTTACGGTCACTTTGTGCATCACGGAATCAAAGAGAAACTGATTCCCAATCAGGCCATCTTCCAATTAATTCGTTGTGTTCAGAATGCTCGGACGGATACACTTTTGGGCACACTGAACTTGACTCCACCCGTGGCACAAGGAAGACCCGACCAAGACCCGTTAATCTATGTCTTAACTCGAACTTGTCAACGACCGGCATTGTTTCAACAAAATGTGGATTCACTCCTGTCACAAAACTATTCGCAAATTCGTCATGTGGTTTCGTATGATACGGCAGAGACCTATGAATATGTTAAAACCTATCCGCATATTGCTCAGCTGGTCAATTTAATCTCTTACAAGCACAAATTGCATCCCAATCAATATGTCGATCTTATGTATGATGCGATCCTGGCCCGAAAAGAACCAGGGTGGGTGGTCGTGGTCGATGATGACGATAAATGGATGACCCCACATGCACTCCATTATTTAAAACGGTATTTGACCGACCCCCAACGGTTGATCATTTGGATGTTATATCGTGCCGACAAATTCATTTATCCAATTGATAAAAATTGTCCCGCTGTGGGCGAAATCGCAACATGTTGTTATTTGTATCACACCTCGAAAATCCAAAAAGGAGGGTGGGGACCCAGTGCTGTCGGAGATTTTCCATGTTTTCGACGACTCTTCGCACGGACCACTGAGCATGTCTATGTGGATCTTCCGTTGACCGGTGTCAATTATCAAACACAAGTTTCCGGATGGACCGCAATGTAAGATTTGATATCGTGAATTTCCTGTTAAAATCACGATGTCATTTGGACCAGAACAAGCATTTGATTTGACATACGACGATTTGTCAGCCAACCCACTATCGGTGCGGACAACTGATGACCATTTCGCGTTACGAAATGGTCTCGTGTTTAAACGGAGCGCTGGATGGTTTGTCATGGGATCACACGTAACAATGCATTACGACTTTGGGGTTGGTGATCTGCGAGAGATTACCCTGGAACAACTGAAAACCAACTCGGAAGCCTTGGGACAAGATTCCAAAGTAGGAATTTTGAGACTTATCGGATCCATGGACTCATTATTGCCCCAGATGGGTTGGATTCATACATTCCTGTTCAATTTTAAACATCGATGACCTGTTTTTCTTTGACCGATTTTTTCCGGCGGAACCACTATCGTCGCCATGTATTAATTCGAAAATAATCGTAATCATCAAAAATGACTTTCTGATTACATCAAATTCTGTATCCGGCATGATTATATCATGCCAGAAAGCCCATGGAGGCAACGGTTTCATATCTTAATCCTTTTCGGAATCAGATTTGAAACCTCTTGGGGATGCAGTTCCGATGCGGACGTGAGGTACTTCAACAATATGTTGAAAGATCCATTCACATCACGATCAAATACTGCCTGACAATCAGGATTCGAAAAATATGATAAGTTTAACATTAACAGAATATATATTTTATGTTTATATTGCATGATTTTCCTCTATCATTACATTATTTATTATGTTTTAAAATATTTGTATTTCTTATCATGCAGTTTAATAGTCGAAAATTTGAATTGATTTATCCTTATTTTGATATCGGAAACAATCCAATCAATATATCAATCATGGCACAATTTGAGAAATTTTGGGGAATTCTGTCTCAGAATCTGGAACTACCTGATGAGTCGAAACCAATTCTGAAAAATGCGTGGGACCAGTGTTACATTGAACCCACTGCCTCACCGGCTGCTGGTGAATCGAAACCCAGGAAAGCCGGTCACATCAATGGCTACAACCTCTTTATGAAAGAAAAACTGGAGGAACTCAAAAAGGATCCAACTCTGAAAGGACGTGAAAGAATGGGCAAGGTGGCCCTCCTCTGGAAAGAGGTTCCAGAGGACCAAAAGAAGGCCTATTCGGCCAAAGCGGCCACTATAGCACCCAGTGAGCCAGCCGCTCCCAAGAAAACTAAGAAATCCTCAGCTGCCGCAACATCCAGTGAGGCGGGCCCCAAGGCTAAAAGAGCACCTTCCGGTTATAACATTTTTATGAAAGTCAAAATGGGTGAACTTAAAGCTCAAGGGGTACCATCCGGCGATCGGATGAAAAAAATGAGTGAAATGTGGAAAGCTCTGAGTGATGATGAAAAGAAAAACTGGAAAGATCGTGCAGCTAATGGCGAAAATGTGCCAACTCCCCCCGCCTCTCCAGTATCTCTGACACCAGCTCCAGCTCCAGTATCAATGCCTCCTCCAGTCACCGAAGCTCCAGCTCCAGCCGCTGTCGTCAAAAAGTGAACATAAGCGAAAATGCATATATGTGTAAGTATATGTACTTTGTTTCGTATTAAATAAAATTTATCATTCACTGCTCAACAGGCATTACCCATAATGTAGTGGTACAACAGGTAGTAGATCAAATAGATCCAACTGAAAACGATGGACAAGACGGTGTAAATGATACGGAGAGGGAAATCGGACGAGACATTACAAGACCAACATAGATATCCAGCTAAACCCATGAAAACCAGTGAGGTAATCCATGAGATTATACTATCAGTATTGAAACTGGATTTGGTTGCCTCTTCGGCCCCACCCCTTTGTTCTTTTTTCTTGAAGAAGTTAGACAATGAGACTAATGGGACGGTAACTGCTTGAATTGCTCCACCTAATTGTGACATGTTTCTATAAGATAATGCCACAAAAAATTTTGATTAATCAAAGATTTTCTGCAATTGTTCTGCATATGTTCCAATCGGGTATCGACAGATATAATCAGCGACCGTGGAATGGTACATATTTTCGCGCTGATAATGATTGATAATGTCGAGTAATTTATTTTTGAGATCTTCGATCTCAACGCATGCCTTGTAAACAATTCCTTGATTATTATCGGTGAGAGGCACGTAGTTACATCTAACTACCCATCCATTAATTCCTTCTCGAATGATTTCGTTATTGGGTGGCGTATCAATTGTGAAAACCGGTGTTCCACAAGCCAGGGACTCATAAAATCCTAATCCTAACCCCTCATGATCCCCCATGTGGATGAAAATATCATGCTTTTTATAAATGTCAACAATGTCGCGGTAGGGCTTCTGGTTCACGTTGAAGATAATGTGATGAGATCTGTATTTTTCCAGATGGGGTGGAACCTCCACTCCCTGGATGTATACATACAATTTAAAATGATTAAGTTTTCGTTCATCTTCCAGCTTTTTAAAGGCTTGTAAAATCTTATCGATATTCTTGCGTGATAAGGCATTCAATCCTCCGGAGCAGAAGAAGGATCCGGACTCTTCCGTCTTAGGTTTAATGACACTGAAATTCTGATTGAGAATTCGGAATCCAACCAGTTTAGCTTTTTGTGGGAAATATTTGGAGAGGATGTCATACGTCATCTGATTGTTACAAATAATTTTATCAAAGACATCATGCTGATGGATTTCACTGTATCTGAGAGTCTCTAAATTGGGAATCGCGACCACTTGGATGGATAAAAATCGACAGATCCGTGCCAATTCAAAAACTTTGGGATAACATGTTTCCACAATGATCATCTTTTTGACCTGATATTGATGTAAGTAATCAATAAAATCATCCGTATCGATTTCCTCTCTGACATTATTGGCATAATAGATGTTAGGGTAATCCCATTCTTTGGGATCGGCCTGTAATCTCGGATTATTAATCGTAGCATGATAGGGTTTAAATGAGTAAACACTTACCTGATAACCACATTTGACTAGCATGTCATAATATTCACGACATTGTATCCCCAAACCCTGATCGGCCCAAGGGCATAATAAACCAACATGATTGGTCAACAGATAAGGGGTTGTTTGAGCCATCGGCTTGATCGTACAACGATAGACCAGATTAATAAATTTCTCACGATCCACTAGTGGATTAATTGTGCATGGGCGTTCCGCCATGGATTTCAAGATGGTTTCGTCATGATAAATCTGATTGAGTTTCTGAGACCAGATTTCTGATTCTGGTGGCAAGAAATCGGCGTAGCTTTGGACTAAATACTTCAAATTGCCGCAAGAAGTGGAGAGCATCGGCAAATGATTCATCATTCCTTCGTATGCCACGCGACAGAACGTTTCATCAACTAAAGTGGGAATCAAAAGAATGCGTGTTTGCCGATAAATTTCTTTCATATCTTTCACCGGTCCCAGAACATACATGGATTTATTAGGATTTTCCACTTGATTCCGGTCAGTTAACAATCGTTTGAGGCGTTGATTGATCTCATGATCTGATTCTTGCGAATCGATCAGCAAAAAAGGAATATCCAAGTGAGTGCTATTGATCACGTTTTCCAAAATGTGTCCTCCTTTCAAACCACAGATATTGATCACTGTCACATAAATATTATTCTCCACTTTGGGTACGCGATACAAAGATTCGTCGGATACCGTATTGATCACGTCCATGGTCACATGATGAGTTTTTTGGACAACTTCCGCCATAAATGGGCTAGCTAAATAACAAGCCGCAGAATGTGACAGAATGTATGAGAAATTAGGATCAGGAAGCAAGGATGAAACGCGTTCTAACATATTTTGATTGATCACCTGACCTTGGGTGTGACCTTGATCCAGTTGGATCAAATCTTGCCAAAAACAGAACCCAGTGATAAACGGTTTTTCCAAAAGGTTGGCGATTTTCAAGTAAGCCTTGCGGCGTAATCCCTGATGAGAAATGACGGCCGGATTGAGTAAACTGATGAATTTCAGTAATCGGGGAACATCGCGGGGAAATTTAATATAAGTCGCATGGTCCTGTTCTACTTGGAAACTTTCATAGTGATCGAAATCGGTTCCCTGGACAGGATCATTAAAATAGATCATATATGATGCAAAACCGCACGTAGACATCCACTTCATCGTATCAATAAGCCAACACTCGCCTCCACCAAATGGGGGATAACCCCATTCACTCAAGACGAGATAAATCGGTTTGGATGTGTCTTTTTTATTTAGGGTTTCGATTAAGACTGGGGACAAAAAAACTTCATCATTGGTATCGGTGTGCAGCTCGATTTTCCGATAGTTGTCCAGATTAATATATCGAGGATTGAGTCTGGATCTGGTGTCTCCGTTGCGTGCGGATGAACTCGAAGATGACCCGGATGCGGTAGATGCAGTGGTCACGGTCGTAGATGGTACTGAAGTTTTGTAGGGTTTAGTTAATTTATTTGAAACTGTTTCGCGACGATAGATTCTCCCTTCGTTTTTACCATGATGATGGTAATGACTCATGAGTTCTTCGGTCGTAAAATTTGCCAAATCTGGATTATTGGTGGCGTAAACAGTTGCGTCAAATTCCGGATACAATTGGACAAATTTATTCATATTGGGTAATCGATTCTCCTGTTTCCCGATGGTATAATAATGTTGTTTAGGATCCGTGAAGCGTGGTTTGACATCTTTGTAGGATTTAATGTAAAATTCTGGATCTAATTGGTCAGGGTTAATCGTTCGCGCTGGGATCCCGTGTTTTCGTGCCTCGACCAGTGAGGCATTTCCCACCAATGATGTAAACTTTTTGGTAAATAAATGTTCCATCGAGGGATATATGTGAGCCTGTGATTTTCTCTTTACGTATATTAAAATTTGATTTGAGTCGGATACTCCGTTGAGTATCAAAGAATAAGTTTGGATAATGTTCCATTATCTGGAATCTGATGACACTCTAACATGTCCGTTCTGTCAAACCGTTTACTACTTCAATAATGCCAAGATCCGATCGGCTTACCGCAACCAGCCCTCACAACCTTCCCAGGTCATTTGCCGCTGTATTCAGTGTGAACTTCACAATCCCTCATATCCCTATCGCATGCCATCCAATTTCACACCTAACGCTGAACAAGCAGAAATTATCAGTAATTTGTATCAACAACTAGTGATTACTAGCCATACACAAGATGCGGACGAATTATTCTTGTTGGAGGGACAAGCCGGAACTGGGAAAACTTCGACAATTATGCATCTATTCAGTTACCCTGAATTCCAACAAATGAAAATCTGTTTTTCCTGTCCAACTAACAAGGCGTTGAATGTCATGATGGAACGCGTCTCGAAACAAGACGATGATCCCGATCATGAACATGAAAAAAGTGTTCCCATAGGGGGGCATGGGTGTCAAAGCGAACATTCAAACCCTGATGGCCAAGAAGAGGAGGGTCAAAATCGCAGTTTTTTAACGGTTTTTAAGTTGACTGAGAGTCGGACCAGTATTGGGGCCGATGGGCGCACATCTTTTCAATTGAACGAAGAGTCAACCAGATTACCCTATGATATTGTGGTGATTGATGAAGTTTCCATGATGGAAGAAAAACAAGTGGAAACCATTCTGAAAATCGTCAGTCGGATGAAAACCAATATGCTAAATGGCCTCATAGGGTGCCATGTGCCAAGTATCATCTTTTTAGGGGATTCAGGACAATTACCACCTGTCTCCGAAACCAGTTCTCCCATTTTTAATCCAGCATTTCAGCATCGACACCATATTCAGAAAATGAAACTGAGTTGCATTATGCGAAGCCGTAATCACAACCAATTAACCGATCTTTTCTGTGATTTTCGGCAATTGATTCTTCCTACAGATGCATCCGTGTCATGGTCTGAACAAGATGTCCCATGGGTGGACCTCAAAAAGCATCAATCACAAGGACCCGATGTTCGCCATTTTAACCAACAAGAACCATGGTTAGATCGGTATGTCGAGATGTTTCAAACAAACTCTAATTCGAAAGTGAGCACCTCCGCTCCGATCATTTTGGTTTACACCAATGCCGAAGGCGACTCTCTCAATCAAATCTGTCGCCAACGCATTTTCAATGGACCGACCGAACAGTATGTGCCCGGAGAGCTAGTCATTTTTAAAACTTTTTACAATGTGAATCGCATGAAATCGCTCACACCCAATGCTAGAAGTAAAAGTCCCTATTACATTAAATTTTTTACATCGGAACAATTGCTGGTGACCCGTGTGCAGTCCACCCGTTATACCATTGCTCCATTGAACTTGCAATCGCTTGTCTCATCCGTGAAAATTGTGGATAAATTATCTCCATGGGTTTCTCGAAAAGTTTCTCAACACGCGTCTCAGTCCATGACATCTGAAATTCAGGAGTTGCTCTCTGATGCCGTGGTGGATTCCTTAACTGGACTAATCAAGAGTACACAACCGCTCTTGGATGCCCATCTCAATCGCATTTATGCGACCATCAAACGACTGTCCCGTGCCTATCATGTCAATGAGTTGTATTTTAATGATCCCGATAAGATCGATCCCCATGATACAGACCCAGCTACTGCGCATTTGACAGTGATTGCGGCAGACAGCCTAGATGACTATACCAGTCATTGTGAAACGATTCGAACTTTACTGATCCGTGAGTACCGTTCATTGACCCATTCGGTTAGCACTCGACCGGCTTACCTATTATTGGTTGAGTATCTTTTCCAACTGATTTGGCGCCAATATTATTATCGAAGCTATGTATGGCCATTTGCACAGATTACCTATGGATATGCGATCACGATCTACAAAAGTCAGGGGTCCACTTATGAAAACATTTTCGTCGATATTCCCAACATTTTGGGATGTAAAAAAGTGGAGGAGTCAGTCAAATCCAGATCCTTGTACACTGCGATTAGTCGAGCGGCCCACACCATTAATATTTATCATCACAAAGTCATTTTGACTCCCACACCAACATCGTCCCTGGTTTGTCAAGAGTGTCACCAGAGTTCCCTTGCGAGTCAGTTTTCATCAATCAATTGGACCATTGATCGCCCTTGTGCCAACCGAATTCTTTCCAAGATACGACCGATGGAAATTTATGAGACTTCATCACCATCTGCATCGCTCATCGTATCTGATAAATATCAGAATTTATATTTGATTCCCTTGGCAGATTATCATGGAGAACACCATATTAATGATGTATACCAATACTTGATAGAGCATCATTTACTCCGACCAGAAAGTTTACGGTACCAATATTCTAATGTGATGTTGGCGAAACAGGTAAGTCATATGTGTAAAACCAATTAATCTGGTGTGTATTCGTTTTTAATTGACCAACCGGATCACATGACCCACTGTGGTCAGTTTGGTATGTGAATAAATAATATGTATGTTGCTCCAACCAATATAGTTGGTTTTGGTAATAATAAGGAACTAACTCTAAGATTTCCGGCAATTTAATGGGATCGTGCGGGATGGGACGAATTTCATGAATATTTTTTTTCAATTGTATTTTCACTTTGGTGGTGATTGTTTGCGTCATTGTCACTGGTATGATCCAAAGAGACAATTTCATTATGGCAATCAAATTTACGGGATCCATTACATATTCAAGATAACCAGTTAATATCCTCATCAACTTTTTTCCCAACCAATGTCAATCGGGTTAAATCAATTTCATCTGCATCATGGTCAGCATCTTCTGGAAATTGATAGATATTCCCACTTTGATTATCGACAACATAAGAGATCCCATCGATCTCTTCCACAACGGCTTCCATATCGGGGGACACCGGCGATGTTGTTGACGTCGGTGTTGACGTCGGTGTTGACGTTGTTGGTTGTTGGTCTACACGACCATACGGTTGACCATGGGCATGACTACCACAGAACGGCGAGTTTTTTTGTTTCTTCCGACTACATTGTAAACCGCTTGCTGTTCGTGCACAGCATTTAGCTTCATTAATAGAACCGGATGAGCTAACAGATGATGTTTCTGTCTCGGACGCCGATTCAGACTGCGACTTTTCTGGTCCTCCTTGTGTTCCTTCTGTTAAATGTTTCAAATCTATTGTTGTAAGATTCATGGAAAGGAACTCCGCGTACAGATTGGAATTTTTCAGATCTTTTTTGAAATAGTTCAAATATCGATCTTTTAATTGATCAAATGGGATCTGATAATCTTGGCCAATTTTTTTCAATAATTCGACAAATAGGACAAACACATTGTTCTCCACAATTTCATGCAAATACCCATTGAGTTTTCGCAGAGAATCGAATGTTTCATTTTCTGATTGTGGTTGTGGTCCAAGAGAAGACGAAATCGATGTTGAAGGAACAACCTCCGGAGGAGGGGGAACTGTTGGAAGTTGTTTAATGAGGCCGATTTTAATTTTAGATGTCATATAATGGTGATGAGATCCATTATCTTCCATCACATATGAATGATAATCAATTTTTATTTGAGATTGAAAATTTGAAATTCGAAAATTGTCATGTTGAGGGATTTCAAACCATACAAGATGGAAAACAAGCATTCAAGTTTAATTAATGATGTCAAGAAACTGGTGAAAGAGTATCAGGAAAAGAATGTCACACCAGCGATCACAGGCCGAGAAGCAAATTACAAGTCTGGATGTGATGAACTATTCGAGCTAATCAAATCGGTGATCCCCGAGAAAGTCAAAACATATGCGGGTTATGGACGCAGTGAAGCCAGAGTCTTCGAATTCAGATTCAAAGATGAAATCAAGTTTGACAACTGTTTTGCCAAAGATCTTCTAACCAAAGGAGATGTTGTCCAGCGTCTTCAATTTTACTTGGATACCGAACATTCCGATGAAAATGGTCCTGCGTTCTTCGTTTACTTCACACACATTGGTCGTTTTCAGAAGGAACCCACTGCCAACAAATTTGGAGTGTTTGTTAACTGGGACAAATCTTCTTGGCCGGCACTTAAAGAGCGTCTAAATGTTAAACCTAATCATGGCCGTCCACAAACACAAACACAACATCGCCCGAACGCGATAACCTACCGCACCCGTGGTGGTCTTCATATTAGTCGCAATGAACGTGAAAACGTTCCTGTTTCGGAACCATCATCTCCCAAAGATGAACTCCCAGAATCACACAACGGTAACACTTGTCAGTAAATCACATCTTAATCATTCTGTATCATTCTGTATCACTTTGTTAGGGAAAAATTGATTGTTGTGCACTAATTCTATCACATAACCTCTCAACAAGTTAATATGTGCGACTTATTGAGTCATTTGTTTGTTGAAAGAAAATCACTCTCACAACAACTCCATGAACATCAAAAAGCCGTTTCACAGCTGAAACGGCAGGTGGATGCAGTTGATTGCGAAATCTTCCAAGTTTGTCCACATCAATGGGAAATTGATCGAGCTGTCTACAGTGAACACACAGAATACGTGTGTCGCATCTGTGGATTAGGTAAGTTTCCATCAGCTTATTCACGAAAACATACCTCTCCCATTCCGTCACTCCCCCCACCTCCGCCACCCACACCGGCAACATCACCACAGCCAACTCAAAACGCGTAATACTAAATCTATTTAAAATGTCATGCGATCAACATCATATATTTAAACATGCGGTGGCTTCTCTTTGGTAGTCATGGGTGGATCGGTGGTCAGATTAAAACCCTTTTATGCGAGCAGGGTGAGACAGTCATTGAGGCTTCCTCGCGGGCTGATAATTATCATGATTCTTATCAAGAGGTTTCAATCGTTCGTCCAGATCAGGTCATGTGTACAATCGGACGCACATCTGGACCCGGATGTAGCAATATTGATTACTTGGAACAACCTGGAAAAATGGTCGAAAACATGCGGGATAATTTACAAGGACCGTTGGTTCTGGCCCAAGTGTGTCAGTCTTTGGACATCCACATGACCTATCTAGGCACCGGATGTATTTATGAATTTGATGCAAAACACCCCATGGAAGATTGGCAAACGCGCCGTGGATTTACTGAGGAGGATCTCCCCAATTTCACAGGGTCTCAGTATT
>Ga0172381_10001199_pt1 | contig 31118 bp, 25 predicted proteins | sample Leawel6488metaG_FD_119754 | JGI IMG/M metagenome (GOLD analysis project Ga0172381, IMG submission 119754) | Leachate microbial communities from a municipal landfill in Southern Ontario, Canada - Leachate well 64-88 metaG | ecosystem: Engineered > Solid waste > Landfill > Unclassified | place... | reverse complement strand
GACGCCTTCCTTGGCGTAGCGCAGGCGGGCAATGATGCCGCTGACCTTGTGCCCCGGCAACTGACCGCCCTCTCCAGGCTTGGCGCCCTGTGCCACCTTGATCTGCAACTCTTCGGCGTTGACTGCGTACTCCGGCGTCACACCAAAACGACCTGACGCGATCTGTTTTATTTTGCTGACCTTGTTGTTGTGGTAACGGGCCGGATCCTCACCACCTTCGCCGGAGTTGGAACGCCCGCCTATGGTATTCATGGCGATGGCCAGGGCCTCGTGGGCTTCCGGCGACAGCGCACCCAAAGACATGGCCGCCGTGTCGAAACGGCGGGTGATCGCCTCGATGGGCTCCACTTCGCTGAGTGGTACGGGCTGTGCTGCCGGGCGCAACTGCAGCAGATCGCGCAGGTTGGTGACAGGGCGATCGTTCACCAGCGCGGCAAAAACCCGATAGTCGGCATAGCGCCCTGAACGGACCGCCGTTTGCAGGCTCTGGACGACATCCGGGTGGTAGGCGTGATATTCACCGCCGTTGACATATTTGAGCAGACCGCCCAGTGGCAGCGCCTTTCGGGGCATATACGCATCGCGGACTTGCTGGCGGATATCGTTTTCGAGATGGCTGAACGACGCCCCGCCGATGCGGTTGACCGTCCCCTTGAAACAGCGCTCCACCACCATCTGATCCAGACCGAGCGCCTCGAAGAGCTGGGTGCTGCGGTACGATGCCAGGGTGGAAATTCCCATTTTTGAGAGGATCTTATAGAGGCCCTTGTCGATGCCCTTGCGATAATTTTCCAGTGCCTTGAGAGCCGTCACCGGCTGGCTGAAGGCGTGCCGTTCGGCCAGGCTGCGGATGATGGCATAGCTCAGGTAGGGGTAGACGGCAGTGGCGCCATAACCGATCAGGGTGGCGAACTGGTGGGGATCGCGGGCATGGGCCGTGGCTGCCACGATGTTGCAGCGGGTGCGCAGGCCGGCATCGATGAGGGCATGGTGGACGGCACCTACCGCCATCAGCGCCGGGATGTAGAGCCGGTCACGCTCCAGGGCGTGATCCGAGAGCACCAGGATGACGGCCCCGTGCCGCACCGCCTCGATGACCGCCTCGCAGAGGGCCTCGATGGCTCCTCCCAGATTGCTGTCCGCAGCGGAATAGCAGAGATCGAAGGTCTGGCTGCGGAAGGCGGGTTCTGTGTGGCTGGTGAGGGCGCTGAAAATGGCATCGGAGAGCACCGGGGAGTGTACCTCGATGCGCCGGGCATATTGGGGACGCTCGGCAAACAGATTGCTTTCGCTGCCGATGACCGTGTTGAGGGACATCACCAGCGCTTCGCGCAGGGGATCTATGGGGGGGTTGGTGACCTGGGCGAACTGCTGTCGGAAATAATCGGCGATGTGCCGGGTCTGTCGCGACAGGACCGCCATGGGGGTATCGTCACCCATGGAACCGACGGCCTCCTGGGCACCCTCGGCGAGGACGCGGATCACCTGGTCTTCTTCCTCAAAGCTGACGCCAAAGGCCTTTTCACTGACCAGCAGGTCGTTCACCGGCAACGCGGGGGTAGCAGCCTGGTCGTCGCTGTCGAGATGTTCGGCATACAGATCCAGCCATTCCCGGTAGGGGTGGCTGTTCTGGATTTGCGCGTCGATGTCCGCCGACTCCAGAAATTTGCCCGTGGCCATATCCACCGCCACCAGTTGTCCCGGCCCGACCCGACCCTGCACGACGATGTCGCGGTGATCGTAGTCGAAGACTCCCACTTCGGAGGCGATGTTGATGATCCGGTCTTTGGTGATGACATAGCGGGCCGGACGCAGACCGTTGCGATCCAGTGCGCAGGCCGCGATGCGTCCGGTGTTGAGCACCAGTCCGGCGGGGCCGTCCCAGGCCTCCATGCGCATGGAGTGATATTCGTAGAAGGCACGCAGGGCGGGTTCAATGCGCGGGACATTATGCCAGGCGGGCGGCACCAGCAGGCGGATGGCCTTGAAAAAGTCCATGCCGCCCTGCACCAGCAGTTCCAGCATGTTGTCGAGACTGAAGGAGTCACTGCCGCCGCCCACCGCCGGCAGCACTTCCGCCATGGGTAACAGGTCGGATTGGAGCTGCGCCTCGCGGGCCCTGGCCCACAGACGGTTGCCCTGCACGGTATTCAACTCGCCATTGTGGGCGAGGATGCGGAAGGGCTGGCACAGCCGCCATTCCGGCCAGGTATTGGTGGAAAAACGCTGGTGGTAGGTGACGAGGGCGGAGGCGAAGCGCGGGTCGCGGAGGTCGGGGTAAAAAACCGGGAGATTTTCCGGCAATACCATGCCTTTGTAGCCGATGACCTGAGAGGAGCAGGTCACTGCAAAAAAGCTGCCCTCGTCGGCAAAGCGTTTTTCTACCCGCCGCCGCAAGCGGTAGAGGAGGCGCTCCCGGTCGTCCGTATCCATATCGTCGGGGAGGCCCACAAAAGCCTGCCAGACTCCCGGCAGACTCTGCAGGGCTTCTTCACCACAGGCGCCAAGGTCGGTGGGTACCTCGCGCCAGCCCAGGCAGTGCAGTCCGAGATCTTCCGCTTCAGCACCCAGGGCTGCTCGAATAGCCTTTGCAACCGTTTCGTCCCGAGGCAGGAAAAACTGACCGATACCAAAGTGTGTACCGAGAGTGATGCCCTGTCCGGCCGCGATGGCGCGGAAAAAGGCCTCCGGCATCTGCACCAGCAGGCCGCAACCGTCGCCGCTTTTGCCGTCGGCGGCTATGGCGCCGCGGTGGGTGAGCCGCGCCAATGAGACGATGGCCGTCGCGACGATGGCGTGACTGGCCTGGTTGTCCATCTGGGCAATCAGCCCGAAGCCACAGGAGTCCCGTTCAAAATCGGAGGAGTATAAGCTTTGCGTCATATCGTCACCTGGTCGTCACATCACCCTGTCGCCGGACTGCAAAGCAGGGCCGGGCATTATAACGCGCTCATGGGTACCATCCAAGGGTGCGAATGGATCATTCCCGGAATGTCGTCGGGGCCGGATGGGCAAGGGGAGGTTCAGGCCTCGCCGTGCGGGTCAAACAGGCGGTCATACTCGGCGATGGCAAAGCGGTCGGTCATGCCCGCGACGTAATCGGCAACGACACGTGCCTGAAGCTTTTTCGTACCGCCGCACGTGTTGATGCGCAGTTGGTATTTCAGTGGCAGCAGCCGCGGATCTTCGAGCAGGGTATGGAACAGCTTGCGTACCAGGCGCTTGGCTTTTTCCGCCTGACGATGCACCCGGGGGTGGCGATACATGCGCTGAAAGAGAAAGCGTTTGAGGGTGGCGACTTCGTGGGCGATGGCCGGACTATGGGCGGCGAGCGGCTGCGACGCGGCCCGCACTTCCGCTATGGTGGTGACGCCTTCGGCCGCGATGCGGCGCCGGGTCTCACTGACCAGATCGTGGATGAGCAGATTGATGAGGCGGCGGCCCGTTTCGTGACGCAAGATGGTCGCGGAAGCGTCGGGAAAGCGTTGCTGCACCTCGGCGAAAATCGTCCCGTACAAAGTGCTGGCGCAGAGCTCTTCGCGGTCCAGCAGACCGGCGCGCAGGCCATCATCGATATCATGGTTGTTATAGGCGATCTCATCGGCGAGATTGGTGATCTGTGCCTCCAGGCTGGGCTGGGAGCCCCGCAGAAAGCGTTCACCCACGTCGCCCAGGTCGGAGGCTTTATTTTTGGCGCAATGCTTGAGAATACCCTCGCGGGTTTCGAAGGTCAGGTTCAGGCCTGGAAAGTCGCCGTAGCGCTTTTCCAGATGGTCCACGATTCGCAGGGACTGGATGTTATGCTCGAAACCGCCGAGGTCGGCCATGCATTCCTGCAGGGCATCCTGTCCGGCATGGCCAAAAGGGGTATGACCCAGATCGTGGGCCAGGGCGATGGCTTCGACCAGATCCTCGTTCAAGGCCAACTGGCGGGCGATGGCGCGTCCCACCTGTCCGACTTCCAGGCTGTGGGTGAGGCGGGTGCGGTAGAGATCCCCCTCGTGATTCACAAAGACCTGGGTCTTGTATTCCAGACGGCGGAACGCGCCGGAATGAATGACCCGGTCGCGGTCGCGCTGAAAGGCGCTGCGACCGGCGGGCGGCTCCTCTGCGTGTTTGCGGCCATGGCTCTGCGCGGGGTCGGCGGCGTATGGTGCCAAGCCCCCGGGCTGGCCCGGAGCGGCCAGGTCAGGCATGCCCGGATGATTCCTGCAGCGCGGCACCGGCCGCGGATTCGTCCAGCACCCGCTGCATGGTTTCGGCGAGTAGCGGCAGGCGCGCGGCGAACAGCGCAAAGGCCGCATCGGCATACTCGCGAATTTCATACTGGGCATCCTGCTTGCGCCGCAGTTTGAAAAAATTCATCAGGCTGCGGAAGTTGACCGTCCAGTAGACGTCCGAGTAGGTGGCGACCGGCATCACATTGCGCAGCAGTTCGCGGGCCCGGCCACGGTAAGGGTCGCGCCCACCCTCTTTGGGCGCCAGTTCACCGCGTTCGCGCGCACCGTCAATGCGGCTGCATGCCGCGCTATATTGTTTCTCATACCAGGCGAAGAGTTGCGCCATCAGCGCTTCATATTCGTCCATGGCAGCCTCATCCAAAACCGCAAAGCCATCCACCGTGCGCGCGGCGACATCGGGCACGTAGGCGACGGAGATGGGCTTGCGATAGCGCATGGAAAACTCGTTCCAACTGGAAACGCGGTGTTTGACCCACTGGCGCAGCACGAAAATCGGCGCGATGAAGCGGAAACGGAAATAGACGGTCTCGAAGGGGGTGCCATGCTGATCGCGCAGCAACTGGTAGAGCAGGGCGCGGTCGCGATCCGTAAATTCGTGCCCATTGGCGAGGCGCTGGTTGGTGGTGCTGATGCGCGCGGTGTTGATGATGGTGGCTTCGTCACCCCAGGTTTCCTCCAGTTCGATGAAACCGAAGTTGCCGATGCGGCGGGTACCGCCGGGATTGAGTGCGCTACGCTGAGCCATTTCCTCCCGCAATTCCGCGGTCGCCTTGTTGATTTCATGCATGTCCGTGCTCCATGAACGCCTGAAGGGTTTGAGTGACAGCGGCCGGGGGAACGTCTCCGGTGATGACCGCACTCCCGATGCCGCGCAGCAGGATGAAGCGCACCCGCCCCTCCTCCGCTTTCTTGTCGACGCGCATGAAGCCGAGATAGTCGGCGACAGGGAGCGCCGGGGCCAGGGTGGGCAATCCGGTGGCTTGGACAAGGGCGTAGATGCGATCCTGCTCACTTTCCCGGATCAGATCCAGGCGCCGCGACAGATCCGCCGCCATGACCATGCCGATGGCCACCGCCTCACCATGCAGGTACTGGCCGTAGCCCGTCGCCGCCTCGATGGCGTGCCCAAAGGTGTGACCAAGGTTGAGAATGGCCCGCAGCCCGCCTTCCAGTTCGTCGCGCGCCACGATATCCGCCTTGTCCTTGCAGGAGTGCCGGATCACTTTGGTCAGGGCGTCCGGCTCCCGGGCCAGCACCGCATCCATGTGATCTTCGAGCCAGGAGAAAAAGCCCTGATCGTTGATAAGGCCATATTTGATCACTTCTGCCAGGCCCGAACGGAATTCCCGTTCGGGCAGGCTGTCCAGGGTGTCGGGGTCGGCGATCACTGCCTGCGGCTGGTAAAAAGCGCCGATCATGTTCTTGCCGAGCGGGTGGTTGACCCCGGTCTTGCCGCCAACCGAGGAGTCCACCATGGCGAGCAGGGTGGTCGGCACCTGAATGTAGGCGACCCCCCGCTGATAGACCGCCGCGGCAAAACCGGTGATGTCCCCCACGACCCCGCCGCCGAGGGCGCACAGGGTACAGTCGCGACCGTACCCTGCGCTCAACAGGCGTCCGGCGATTTCCTGGATGTTGTCCAGGGATTTGCTCTCTTCGCCGGCTGGCAGGATGATGGTCAGCGACGGCTTGTCCAAGGCCTTGAGGGTCTTTTGCAGGGTCTCCAGATAGAGGGGCGCGACATTGCTGTCCGTGACGACCGCCACGGGGCCTTTGCTCAGAGCAGGTGCAAAGAGCGAGGAGTCGGCGAGAATGCCTGTGCCGGTGTGAATAGGGTAACTGCGCTGACCCAGATCGACGCAAAGACTACGCATGGTGTGTTTTCTCTTATGGACCGGTTATGCCCCATTGTTGTGGTTCTTTTGCGTTGAGGCAAGTGTGCGCGCCATTGTGGTCATTTGGCGCCGGTTTGACCCCTCTATCCCCGGCCGGGGGGGTGCCCTGCCCGCTGCTGGAGATGGCGCAGTATCCGGCGCAGAACCTGATCCGAGCGCAGACCGTCTCCCACCACCCGCCAATGTGCAGTCTCCCGGTACAGGGTATTACGCTGCTCCGCCAGTGTTTTCAGACGGCAATCGAGGTCCGTATTTTGCAGCAGTGGGCGGTTGCGGTCATGGCGAATACGTCTGAGTTGCTCGTCGACGCTGACATCCAGATGAATGACCTGGCCCATTTGCCGCAGATGATGTCGATTGCCCGGGTCGAGTATGGCACCGCCGCCGGTGGCGAGTACCATCGGTTCGCTCCAGGTGGAGAGGTCGGCGATGATTTTGCGTTCCCGTTCACGGAAACCCGATTCCCCCTCGATCTCAAAAATGGTGGGAATATCCACCCCCGTATGATGGACGATGAGCGCGTCGCTATCCACATAAGGAAGACGCAAGCGGGCGGCCAGAAGCCGCCCGATGGTCGATTTGCCCGATCCCATGGGACCGATGAGGATGATGCTGCCGGTCATGTTCCCGGATTGCTGCCGGCGGAAGCGACGCCGAGTCCCCCTGGAGACTCGCCACCGACGACCTTGGGGGTCAGGAAGACCAGCAGTTCGGTCTTGGCCACACTGCTGATGTGGCTTTTGAAAAGCCAGCCCAGCAGGGGAATATCCCGGAGCAGCGGAACGCCGGTTTCATTCTGGGTGGTCGAGTCGGTGTAAATGCCACCAATCACCACGGTCTGACCATTATTGACCAGCAGCTTGGTTTTGACCTGCTGGGTATTGATGGGAATACCGGAAGGCATGGCCTGGGCGTAGTTGGGTTGGTCATTGCGCGCATCCACATCCAGGGTGATCTTGCCGTTGGGCGAGATGTGCGGGGTGACGTCCAGGCTCAGCACCGCTTTTTTGAAAGACACAGCCGTCGCGCCGCTGCTGGTGGATTGTTGATAGGGGATTTCCTGACCCTGTTCGATGACCGCTTTTTCATTGTCCTGGGTGAGGACTTTGGGGCTGGAGATGATCTTGGCGCGGTTATCGGCCTGCAGAGCCTGGAGCTGCAGATTCAGGATCCGATTGCCGGCGGCGGTGCCCAGGGCAAAACCCAGTGACGCCGGATTCATGCTGGCGAGGGCGGTGCCGGCGGTGGAGGGCACGAGATTTACCAGTGCCGGGGTGGTAAAGCCGGTTCCGGTGGTAGTGCTTGTTCCAGACATCGGGTAGGCGCCGCCCTGTGGCGAGGTAACCCCCGTAGCACCGGTACCCGATAGGTTGACGACGCCACCGCCACCGCCGCTGGTATAGGTGCCGCCCCAGTTTACGCCCAGGGACTGTGCCGCATTGGTGGTGACCTGCACGATGCGCGCTTCGATCAATACCTGGGGGACCGGACGATCGATCTTGGCGATCAGGTGTTTGATGTTGGCGATATCCTGGGGGGTATCCCGAACCAGGAGGCTGTTGGTGCGGGTCACTACTGCCACGGAGCCGCGTGGGCCGAGCAGGGAATTACCGATGAGGCTGGAGTTGGGAATGCCCAGCGCACTGGCCAGTGCGGCATTCTGCGCCGGATTCATTTCGTTGCCGGTCCCTTGGCCGCCGGGTTCCTTGTTCTGGTCGAAACCCTGCAACAGCGAGGCGATCTCTGAGGCTTTGGCATATCTGATCCGGATCAGTTCCGTCTCCAGCGGTTCCAGCTTGCGCTTGCTGGCGTCGGCCTTCAGTTGTGCCTCTTCCTGGCTGGTGATCTGGCTGGCGGGCGCCACCCAGAGAATATTGCCGATGTGTTTTACCGCCAACCCCTGAGATTGCAGGATCACCTGGAAGGCCTGTTCCCAGGGCTCATTCTTGAGACGGATGGAAAGGCTGCCGGTCACATTGTTAGAGACGACGATATTCTGATGGGTGAAGTCGGCGATGACCTGCAGGGCATCGCGCACGCTGATGTTCTGGAAGTCCATGCTCAGGCGCGCGCCAGCGTTGGGATTGTCGACGGCCTCAGCGGCTTTGGGATGTACATCGATCAAGGTGCGCTGCCCCAGTTGATAAGCAGAATACTCGTAAGGACCATGAATGGCGAATACCAGGCGGGTGCTTCGCCCCAGGGGATAGCTATCCACATACTGAACCGGGGTGCCGAACTGACTGACGCCAAAGCGGTGAGTATAGCTGGACGGAATGCCCGTGTCTTTGAGTTCGACGACGAGAGCACCGTTCTCGCGGGTGACGTTCATCTGCGGTTGCGGACCGGAGATGGAAAGATCGAGAATGCCGCCGCCGTTTTTGCCACGCTTGAAACTCAGGTTGTTGATTTGGGTGCCCGAAGCGATGGCCGGAGCGGGCGCAGGCAGTGCCGAGTCCGCCGATGCGGGGGCCACGCTGCTGGTGGCGGGCACCGTCGAAGTACCCGCTGCGGAAGTCGTCGCGTTGCCTTTGTCGGCGACGAGCGCGAGCCGATAACCCTCGGGGGCGGGCTCCATCATGATCGCCTGCGGAGATTTCAGTAGCAGATCAAGGCGGGCGTGATGACCGATATTTTCGGTGAGTACATTTTGCACCGCGCCGCTGCCCGCGACGGTACCCACGGAGTTCAGGAAGTGGGCATCACTGAAATCGATGCGTATGCGGTAGCCACCGTTGAGCGTATTCACATCATAGGAGGGGCGACTGTCACTGCGGATGAGAAAGGCTGTGCCATGCTGATCCTGTACCGGCGTAATGCTGCTGATGAGGCTCTCCGCCCATGCGGCACCGGAACTCAGGCAGAGGGTCGCCGCCAGAATGGCAAGGTGCGCCGGCCTCGGCAGCGGAAGCCGTGCGTGCGCACTTGCGGTGACACGGCGGGTGTGGCGGGAGGTACTGGATGCAGTGCTCATCTTTTCGCTATCCTCTGTATTCTTTGGGGTTAGGCAAGTCGTGTTCAGTGGCTGTTCTGCATCTGCAGGACAGTCTGCTCTTTTTGGAATCCACCGAAGGCGTTGGGCATGAATTGTTCGACGGTAACCGACCGCTTCGTCATGCCATCGGCAATATGTACGATGCGACCGTCATGGGTGCCGATGTAACTGCCGACCGTGGCGCGATATACCTTATGATCCGGTGTGAGGAGCACGGCCCAGAGCTTGCCCTGGCTGTCGCGGACGATGCCGGTCACGCTCAGGCTGGAAAGCGCGTACTTCTCCAGGGGCTGGAGTGGTCCATGACTGGCGGGACGTGGACCCGTGCTGGCGGCGGCGGCCTCCTTGCGAAGTAGCAGTTCCGAAAAGCTCGTGAAGGGGTCGCGATTCGTCGGATTTTCATAAGCCTTCGGCTGGTAAGCGGGGGTCTTGGGCAGCGGCGTGACATGCGCGCTGATTTTCGGTCCGTTGGCCACGAAAGCTTGAAGATGACTGAGGTTGTCGCTGTCCGAGCAGCCGCCCAGCAACGCCATGCCGGTAAGCGCCATCATGATACGGAAAGAACGCTTCATGACTTGCCTCCCTTCTTGCCCCGGCCGCCGGCATTGTCCCGGCTATCCAGGTAACGATAGGTGGTTGCCGTGCATTGCATGACCAGTTTCTGGGAGGCCTGCGCCTTGGCGAGACTGGTCGCACCCGCATCAGGCATCCGCGCAATGTCGATATCGTTGATGGTGACAATACGGGGCATGGCGGCCACCGCAGCGGCGAAGCGGCCGATATCATTGTAGGTACCGATCACTTTGAGCTTTACCGGTATCTTCGCGTAGAAGTTTTTGTTGACCTCGCTGGTCGGCTGGAAGAGTTCGAAATCCAGCCCGCGGCTGCGTCCCGCCAGGGTCACGTCATCCAGCAAGGATGGGATCTGGGTGCGGTTGGGCAACTGCTGCAGAAAGTCCTGAAAACGCCGGTTCATTTCTTTGATCTGGGCTTGGTAGGCGGGCAGGGAGGCGGCCAGCAACTGTTTTTGCCGCACCTGGGTCTTCAGGCTGTCTTCCTGGGTTTTTAGCTGATTGTATTGGTTGTTCTCGGGGGAGATGAACTCAAACCAGGCCAGGATGCCGAGTATGAGGACGATGATAACGATGGCGACGAGTTTGGTTTTGGCGGGCCAGCGGACGATGTCGTCGATTTGCAGATTGCGGAGTTCATCAAAGGTCATGGCCGAGTATCCTTATTCTGCGCAGGCGTGCCGCTTTTATGCGCGGCGGTTGGCGTGCGGATGCTCATCTGCAGCGTGAATTGTCCCACTTCTTCATTACCCAGTTTGGATTTGCTGATGATGTTGAGTTCCGGCTTCTCAAAAATCCTGGAGGCCTCGATGTTGCGCATGAACGCCGCGACCTGATCGTTTGCCTGGGAATAGCCGTCGACGGTAATGCTGTCGCCCACCTGCTTGAGGTGGGTCAGGAATACGCCATCGGGTGTAACCCTGGCCAGGGTGTTGAAGAGACGCACCACCATATCCCGCTGGTCCTGCAGGTCGGTGATGATGCCCTCGCGGGCGAGCAGCTGGTCGCGTTTTTTGCGCAGGTCGGCAACGGACGCGATTTTTTGATCCAGTTGGGTGGTGACGTTTTGCAGATACTGCACTTTTTGCTGTTCGGCGGAAACGCGTGCGCTGAAGATGCTGTAGATGCCATAGTAGAACAGGGCGGCGAGCAGCAGGATGCCGACGAGAACCAGCGCCAAAAGCTGGCTGCGCTGGGCCCGCTGGGCCTCCCGATAAGGCAGCAGATTGATGCGGATCATGCAGAAATCCTCCTTAACGCCAGCCCGCAGGCAACCGCCAGGGATGACCGATCTGCATCCAGGAAACGACGACTGATCTGAGGAGCCATTTCCATGCCCGCAAAAGGATCTGGCACGTAGACCGGAAAGTTCACGAGCTGGCGCAATTGTTCGGCAAGTTGCGGAATCCGGGCTCCGACACCAAAGAGATGCACCGATCCCGCCGGAATATCCGGCATACTGGCCTGAAAGAAATCCAGAGAGCGAAACAGTTCCTGGGCCATGCTCCGGGTAAAGGGGCTGAGCACGTCACGCCCGTAGTCCGGCGGTAGACCGCCGAAGCGCTCCATGCGCTGCGCATCGTTGAGGGCGAGGTCGTAGCGGCGCTGGATTTCTTCGATCAGACGACCGAGCCCGAAATGATGTTCTCGGGAGTAAACCGGGTGGCCTTCCTGAAAAGCGTAAATGTTCGTGGTGATGCTACCCATCTCCACCAGAATGACCGCACTGCCCGGAATATTGCGCTGTGGTGGGGACGCACTGGCAAGGTGCTCATACAACAACCAGAGCGCGAAGGGCTTGACGTCAACAATTCTGGGCTTGAGGCCGGCCTCTTCCAGCACCGCTGCGCGGTCTTCGACGGCTTCTTTTTTGCACGCCACCAACAATATATGGTTATACCCTTTTCTGTTGGCGTCCGGCCCGAGCACCGCGAAATCGAAATTGACGGCATCAATGCTGTAAGGAATATACTGGCCGCTTTCGAAGCGGATCTGCTCCTCCATACCCACTTCGTCGAGGTCTTCCGGAAGTGCTATGACCTTGACGATGGCGGCATTGGCGGGCAAGGCGGTCGCCACGGCCTTGGTCCGGATGCGGGATCGTTCCAGAATGGCGCGCAGTGCGCGCCTGACCGCCTCCGCGTCCAGGATGTCGCGATCATTGACGGCGCCTGGCGGAAGCGCTTCGGAGTCGGCGTGTTCGACGCGAATTCCCCCCCGGGACTTCGAGAGTTCCACGAGTTTCACCGCGTCCGGACTGATATCCAGGCCGAGCAAAGGAGGACTTGGTAGACGCAGCACGTTTACTCCCTTTTCATAGTCTGACGGATACTACAACCAATGCGGTTTGCAAAAAGCCAACAACGCTTGCGCAAGGCGTGAGGCTTTTGCGCAACTGGTGAGGGGAATTAGCAGCATTCCCGATTCTGTCAAGGCGAGTGGCTGCGGAAATTGTTACCATGCACCAAACACCGGCGGTGCTGTGTGGCCACCCGGTCTTCAGTGAGGTGATCTGAGGAGTTTCATGATGGTAACGGACGAAGACTCCGATTCCCGGGATGCCGCGTGGATGGCGCTGGCGCTGGACTATGCAGCGCGTGCGGCAGGGCAGGGTGAGGTGCCCGTGGGCGCTGTCCTGGTGGATGTCGGCGGGCATCTGCTGGCGGCGGCGCACAATACGCCGGTGCGGGACCACGACCCCAGCGCCCACGCGGAAATGCGCGTACTGCGCCAAGCGGCACGGTCCCTGCAAAACTACCGGTTGACCGGCACGACCCTCTACGTCACGCTGGAGCCGTGTGTGATGTGTGTGGGGGCGCTGCTGCACGCGCGGGTTGCGCGTCTCGTCTATGGCGCGCCGGACCCCAAAGCGGGTGCAGTGGAAAGTCTTTACCGCCTGTTGGAAGATGATCGCTTTAATCACCGCGTCATGGCGCAGGGTGGCTTGTTGGCGGGGCCATCCGCAACTCTGCTGAGGGATTTTTTCCAGGCGCGGCGCCGTGGCAAGCGATCCGGGAATGAAGGTATTGCCGGGGCCAGGGAGCAGGGGGAAGAGAGATGAAGCAGTACAGTGGAGCATGGCAGATGGACAACGGTGGTCGCGGACTCTACGATCTCACCCGGAAATTGCAGGAGTGGTTGCAGGAGGTGCGTGCCGGGGAGGGGTGGGTGAACCTCTTCGTGCCTCACACGTCGGCCAGTCTGTTGTTGCAGGAAAACGCTGATCCGGATGTGCAAAGGGATATCCTCGATTATTTCGCACGCATGGTTCCGGATGGTGATCCCGGCTTTCGTCATCGCAATGAAGGACCGGATGATATGTCGGCACACCTGCGCAGCGCACTGACCCAGAATAGTCTGATCATTCCGGTGCGGGAGGGGCGGGCGGGGCTGGGGGTCTGGCAGGGAGTTTTTCTGTTTGAACACCGGCTGCGACCAGTCAGCCGCCAGGTGCTGGTCAGCTTCCAGGGTGTTGTACAGGAGGTGTGATGTCTGAATTCATGAAATTATACAATGGCATGCTGCGCGGCATCCGAGACTGGTCGCGCTGGGATACATTTCAGCAAACTCTTGTGGAACAGTCGGACGGCGGATGGTATGTGTATTTCGTCGGGGTGGATTTTCCGCAGGCGCCGCTGGACGCGGTGACCTTCCGCAAGGTGCTGGGTGCAATCGATATACTGTTGCATCACGACCACAAAGAAAGATATCTCGGCATCGTCTATGTGGATGATTTTGAACATCCGCAACTGGTCAAGATTTATGATCCCAACAATCTGGGTGCGTCCTGTGGCAGCAGCGGCAAAGTGGTTCCGGCCGGCTGGATACTCTCCCGGATCCCTCCCGAGCCCTTGGGTGAGTTCGTGGTGCCCGAAGGCCGCAAGCGCTGGTGGCGGGAGATTTTTCAGGACTGAGGGGTTGGCATTGCCGCCCCGCCTTTGGACCCTTTTGCCAACCAATCACCGGGAGTACCCATGGAAGCTGACCTCAAGCCCCTGGAATTCGAGGGTATCCGCCGACTGCTCGAAAGGCTCTGCGCAACGCCTTTCGGGGCCGATGCCGCGCGCAATATTGCCCCCGCCCCAACGCTGACGGTCGCCCGCCGGTTGCAGGCGGCCATCACCGCCGCCCGCCTGGGCCTGGAATCCGGTGAGGGTCCAGTCCTCCCGGAGCTGCCGGATGTGCGGGCTGCCATCCGCCAGGTGGCCTCGCCCGGGGCGGCGCTGGCCGGCACGGCCTTTCGCAATCTCGCGCTGGTGTTGCGTGTCGGCGTGCAGTTGCGACCTTATGTGGAAAACCGCCCGGCACTTCTGCCCGCCGGACCAGAGCGCCTGGATGCGGCGGCGGACCTGTTGCCGCGGGTGGACGCCGTACTCCTGCCCAACGGCAACGTGCGCGAGGATGGTAATGAGGCGCTGCGCCAACTGCATGGTGAACTGAGGACGGAGCGCGAACAGATTCAGAAAACCCTGCAGGGACACCTGCGGGTACCGGGGGCGAAGATCCACTGGGCCGGTCAGCGTGCTTGCGTGCATTTGCCCGATGGGGCGGCGGACAATATTCGCGGTGTGCGGCGCGGCACAGGTCCGGGCGGGCATGGTATCCTGGTGGAGCCGATGGAGCTGGTGGCGGGCAACAACCGGCTGGAGAGGCTCGCCGGCCATATCGAGCAGGAAAACCAGGCCATCCTCCGTGCCCTCAGTGACGCGGCACGCGACCGTCTGAGTGGCCTGCAGCATCTGCTGGAGTCACTCACCTGGCTGGATCTCGCCATCGCCGGCGCGCAGCTGTCCATCCATCTCCATGGCAAAGCGGCGGAGATGGTGGATGAGCCGGTGCTGGTGCTGGAAGGGGCTTATCATCCACAACTGATCCTCGCCCATGCGGAGAAGCGTGGCCCCCAGCCCCGGCCGCTATCGGTGCATATCGATGCGGAGTGCCCGATTCTGGTGGTGACCGGACCCAATACGGGCGGCAAGAGCGTTTCGCTGAAGACGGTCGGATTGCTCACGGTGATGGCCCACTGCGGTTTGCACATTCCGGTAAGCGGGCGCGCTGTGGTCGGAAATTTCACCCGCATTTTTGTGGACATGGGCGATCCGCAGAGCGTCGCTTTTGCGTTGTCCACATATTCCGGCCATGTAGAAGTGCTCAAGAGACTGCTTGCGGATGCGGATGATCATACCCTTATCCTGCTCGACGAACTGGGCACCGGTACGGACCCGGAGGAGGGGGCCGCGCTGGCGATGGCGGTGCTCGACGACCTGGCGGGACGCGGAGTGCGCGGGATGGTGACGACCCACCTCACGCCACTCAAGGCCTTTGCGGATGCCCACTCTTGTCTGCGTAACGCCTCCATGCGCTTTGATCAGGAGCGCCTGGAACCCACCTATGATCTGCAGATCGGCGTGCCGGGGTCTTCCATGGGGCTGGTCATCGCGGCTCGGCGCGGGCTACCTGAGGCGTTGGTCAGCAAGGCACGCGCTTATCTGGAGTCTCTGCACAAGCGGTAAAACTAAAGCACCGATGGCGGGCTATGATGCCATAACCGGCAAGCCGAGGGTGCAAAGGCTTTTTTATTTGACCTCATCACAAAAAATGTCTAGCTTTTGCTGACACTTTGTTCCCAGAGGAGTATGACGATGACGTCCCCGACGACCACGCAGGATCGCCCCGGTCCCGGACAGCAGACCGAAGAGCTGACGGGGGCGGAGATTGTAGTCCGTGCCTTGCGTGACGAAGGCGTGGAATATGTTTTCGGCTATCCGGGCGGCGCCGTGCTGTATATCTATGACAAACTGGCCCAGGAAGATGCCGTCAAGCATATTCTGGTGCGCCACGAGCAGGCGGCGGTGCATGCGGCGGATGCTTATTCCCGGGTCACCGGCAAGGTCGGTGTGGTGCTGGTCACCAGCGGCCCGGGTGCCACCAATGCGGTTACCGGCATTGCCACGGCGTACATGGATTCAGTGCCCCTGGTGGTGATCACCGGGCAGGTGCCCGTTGCGCTCATCGGCAATGACGCCTTCCAGGAAGTGGATACGGTGGGTATCACCCGGCCCTGCACCAAGCATAATTTTTTGGTGAAGGACGTTCGTGATCTGGCGAGCACCCTGAAGACCGCGTTTTATCTGGCGGCGACGGGGCGACCTGGGCCAGTGCTGGTGGACATCCCCAAAGATGTCACCAGCCATAAGGCCGCCTATCACTATCCCGAAAAAATCACTCTGCGTTCCTACAAACCGACGGTGAAAGGTCACTCGGGGCAGGTGCGTAAGGCGATGCAGATCATTACCGGCGCGCAGCGGCCGATGTTCTATACCGGCGGTGGCATTATCCTTGGTAACGCCTCTGAGGCTCTTCGCAAGCTGGTCCGTACCCTGGGCGCGCCCATTACCCATACCCTCATGGGATTGGGCGCTTATCCGGCATCAGATCGCCAGTTCCTCGGGATGCTGGGGATGCATGGCACCTATGAGGCCAACATGGCGGTGCAGCATTGCGATGTGCTGGTGGCCCTGGGTGCGCGTTTTGATGATCGTGTCACGGGCAACCTCGCCAAATTCGCGCCGCACGCACGGATTGTGCATGTGGATGTCGACCCCTCCTCCATCTCCAAGAATGTGCGGGTGGATGTGCCCGTCGTTGGCGATTTGCAGCAGGTGCTGCTGGAGATGAATCATATGCTGGAGGAGAACGATCAACGCAACGATCCCCAAGCCATGCAGACCTGGTGGGCGCAGATCAAGGAGTGGAGGGACCGTGACTGTCTGCACTATAACCAGGATGATCGCGTCATCAAGCCGCAGTTTGTGGTGCAGAAACTCTTTGAACTGACGGAAGGTAACGCCATCGTCACCTCGGATGTGGGACAGCACCAGATGTGGGCGGCACAGTTTTATGGTTTTGACCGACCACGGCGCTGGGTCAACAGCGGCGGGTTGGGCACCATGGGCTTCGGGCTCCCGGCGGCCATGGGCGCACAAGTCGCCGAGCCGGATTCGACGGTGGTCTGCATTACGGGCGACGGCAGTATCCAGATGAATATTCAGGAGTTGTCCACCTGTCTACAATATCGTTTGCCCGTCAAGGTGGCGTGTCTCAACAATCATTATCTGGGGATGGTGCGCCAGTGGCAGGAGTTCTTCTATGAGAACCGTTACGCGATGAGTTATGTGGATGCCTTACCGGATTTCGTCAAGTTGGCCGAAGCCTATGGGCACGTCGGTTTGCGCGCCCAGACGCCTGCCGATGTGGAACCGGTGATCCGCGAGGCGCTGCGTCTGAAAGACCGGATGGTGTTCATGGACTTCCAGGTGGACCCGACCGAGAACGTCTACCCCATGGTGCCTGCGGGTGCAGCCCTCTCCGAAATGATTCTGGTATGACCATGCGCCATATCATTTCCATTTTGCTGGAAAACGAGGCGGGAGCCCTGTCGCGGGTGGCGGGGCTGTTCTCGGCGCGTGGCTATAACATCGAGGCGATGACGGTCGCGCCGACCCATGACCCGAGTATCTCGCGGATGACCGTGGCTACCCGCGGCTCCGACGAGATCATGGAACAGGTCCTCAAGCAGCTGAACAAGCTGGTGGAGGTGGTCCGCGTCCATGACCTGACCGAAGGACCGCATATCGAGCGTGAGTTGATGCTCGTCAAGGTCCATGCCATGGGGCCGGATCGCGAGGAAGTCAAAAGGCTGTCGGATATTTTCCGGGGGCGCATCATCGACGTGACGGACCGCTCCTATACCATGGAGCTGACTGGTACCGGCGAGAAGCTGGACGCCTTTATCCAGTCTCTTGATCCCGGCATGGTCATCGAAGTGGTGCGCAGCGGGGCCAGCGCCATCAGTCGCGGCGCCAAGGCCATATAGGACAGGAACAATCAGTTTATCATCCCTTAACCGATATTGAAGAGGCTCAACATGAAGGTTTTTTACGATAACGATGCCGATCTCGCCCTGATCCAGAAGAAGAAAGTGGCTATCATCGGCTATGGTTCCCAGGGCCACGCCCATGCGTTGAATCTCAAGGATTCCGGCGTGAGCGTGGTGGTCGGCCTGCGCAAGGACTCTTCCTCCTGGGAGAAGGCCGTCAAGGCGGGGCTGGAAGTCAAGGAAGTGGCTGCAGCCGTGGCCGCAGCCGATGTGGTGATGATCCTGACCCCCGACGAAGGCCAGGGCGCACTGTACCGCGATGAGATCGCACCGAACATCCGGCAGGGCGCGGCACTGGTATTCGCCCACGGCTTCAACGTCCATTTCGGCCAGATTCATCCCCGTGCCGATCTGGACTGCTTCCTGGTGGCGCCCAAGGGCCCGGGGCATCTGGTGCGTTCCACCTACACCCAGGGCGGCGGCGTGCCCAGTCTGATCGCGGTGCATCAGGATGCCAGCGGCAATGCTACCAATATCGCCCTGTCCTACGCCAAGGCCAACGGCGGCACCCGTGCCGGCGTGATCGAGACCAGCTTCCGGGAAGAGACCGAAACCGACCTCTTCGGCGAACAGGCGGTGCTTTGCGGCGGTGCCACGGCGCTGGTGCAGGCGGGCTTTGAAACGCTGGTGGAAGCCGGCTATGCGCCGGAAATGGCCTACTTCGAGTGTATGCACGAGTTGAAACTGATTGTCGACCTCATGTACGAAGGCGGCATCAGCAACATGCGCTACTCCATCTCCAACACCGCCGAATACGGCGACCTGACCCGCGGCCCGCGCGTCGTCAATGCGGATACCAAGGCGGAAATGAAGAAGATTCTGACGGAAATTCAGAATGGCCAGTTCGCCAGGGAATTTATCCTCGAGAATCAGTCTGGTAAGCCGACTATGCAAGCCATGCGCCGGATAGGTGCCGAGCATCCCATCGAGGTGGTGGGCAGTAAGCTGCGTTCCATGATGACCTGGATTGGTCAGAGCCGGATCGTGGACCGCTCGCGTAACTGAGTTCGCAGCCTGGATCAGCGGCGATCTGCATCGGGCGGAATGGCTGTGGGCAAAAACGCAATTTGCCTGTGGCGATTTCGCCCTTTTATCGTTGTCCGGCTCCTGATACGCTCCGCGCATGAAAACAGACTACCCATATCCGTTGCTGGCGCGCGAGGGCTGGCCTTTTATCGCGCTCTTTCTGGGCGTGGCCATCGTGCTCCAGGTACTCACCAACAGTTGGTGGGCATTGCCCTTCTATCTGCTTTTTCTCTTCAGTCTCCAGTTTTTCCGTGACCCGCGGCGACCGTTGCCCACCTTGTCGGAGCGATCGGTGCTGTGCCCGGCCGATGGCAAGGTCATCGCCATTGAACAGGTCGAAGACCCCTATCTTTCCCGTCCCGCGCTCAAGATCAGCATTTTTATGAACGTGTTCGACGTGCACGTCAATCGCATGCCGGTCAGCGGACAGGTGCAGAAAGTCTGGTATTTTCCGGGTAAGTTCTTCAATGCTGCGCTGGACAAGGCATCTCTGGAGAATGAACGCAACGCCCTCTGGGTCAGGACGGGCGACGGTAGCGATGTGACCGTCGTGCAGGTGGCAGGCCTGGTCGCACGACGTATCGTCTGTTATGTCGCTGCCGATGCGGCAGTGGTGTCGGGGCAGCGCTTCGGCTTTGTCCGCTTCGGTTCGCGGGTGGACAGCTACTTGCCCCTGGGTGCCCAGCCTTTGGTGGCCATAGGGGAGCGGGTGCGTTCCGGCGCCCAGTGTATTGCGACCTTGGGCGTGCGGCAGGCATGAATCCCAGATATCCGCGCCGTGGCGTTTATGTCCTGCCCAATCTCTTTACCACGGCCAGCCTTTTTGCGGGTTTCTACTCCATCATCGCGTCCATTAATGGCCACTACCGAGTGGCGGCCATGGTCATCTTCATCGCGATGATGCTCGATGGGCTGGATGGGCGTGTGGCACGGATGACCCATACGGAAAGCGCATTCGGCGCGGAATATGATTCATTGGCGGATGTGATCGCTTTTGGTATGGCACCGGCCATTCTGGTTTTTCTGTGGGGGCTGCGGGATTTCGGCAATTTTGGCTGGCTGGGGGCCTTTGTTTATACGGCCTGTGGTGCCCTGCGCCTGGCCCGCTTCAATACCCAGATACATAGCGCATCCAAGCGCTACTTCCAGGGTTTGCCCATACCTACGGCAGCGGCCGTGTTGGCCAGTCTGGTTTGGGTGGCGGTAGGGGAGGGATACTCCTGGCTGACGCAGATCAGCGAATATCTGGCGCTGGGACTGGTCTACGCGCTGGGTCTGCTGATGGTCAGCAATGTTCGCTTCCGCAGTTTCAAGGATTTCGACCTGCACGGTCGGGTACCCTTTGCGTTGGCGATTCTGCTGGTGCTGGCGGTCGCCCTGGTGGCCGTGCATCCGCCGCTGGTCCTGTTTATCGCCGTAATTTCCTATGTAGTGATAGGACTGTTGCAGACCCTGTGGCAAATCCGCAGCCGCCGTATTCAGCGTCAGCGCGGGGGTTCCGGCCACTGACCCGGCGGTTCTCCCGGTGCGCCCCAGTGCAGGGCGCGTAACCGGCTGAATTTTTTGTGTTGGTGTGCCTGCATACGGGTGAGAATGTCGTTCAGGGTATGCACCGCCTCCACGGCGTACGGGCCTTTGTTGAGCATCACGCACTCGGCGCGCACCCCCATGGCCGCGTCGGTGAATTCGGGCCGGGAGATGACGCCCTTTTTGGTGAGTTGTTCCAGCACCTGAGTGGCCCAGATGACGGGCAGATGCGCCGCCTCCGCCAGCCAGAGTATCTCTTCCTGCACTTCTGCCAGCCGTTCCGGACCCACTTCGACAGCCAGATCACCGCGCGCGATCATTACGCCCATCGGTTGGCGTCCGAGCGCCGCAAGCAGTATCTCCGGCAAGTGGTGAAAGGCGCTGGCCGTTTCTATTTTCGCGATGACACCCAAGTGTTCGCCTTGCCGCTGACGCAGGGCCTCCAGCATGCTGCGCATGTTCCCGGCGTTCTCCACAAAAGAAAAACCGACGAGATCCGCCAGAGGAATAATGGTGCCCAGATCGTCCAGGTCTTTGGCGCTAAGAGCCGGAAGTTCCAGGGCGAGGCCGGGAAAATTGAGACCCCGGTCCGGCAGCAGGCGGGCGCCTCCTGGTTTGGTTTTGGTGATGCGCAGTAGCGCTCCTTCGGCGGTCTGTTCCAAGACGACGGCGGCAATCTTTCCATCGTCCACCCATACCTGCTGACCGACGGGCAACTGGGGAATGACCTCGGGGACGGTGCAGGAAATCCTGGCCGGCAGCCCGCTCAGGGCGGGTCCGCCGGGTCCGCCCCGACTTTGCAGCAGGAGCAGATTGCCGATCTCCAGATGCAGGGGGACGAAGCTTTGGGGAATGCCGGCGAAGTATCCCTGCACATGGCGGCGGCGCCGGCTCTGGCAACGGTTCCCGGCAGTGAAATAACAGCCCTGCGTGGCTTGCAGCGTGATCCTCTCGTTTTCAACACGTTCCACCACCAGCACACGCTCTTTGCCGCGGGCGTCGTGGCAGAGCAGGTCTTCGCCCTGCTGGGGCATGGCACTGCCGGATACCAGGAGGAGCAGGCAGTCCACTCCCGAGGGCAGCGAGGATGACGCCTGGTGGCAGGCCATCGCGGTCATGCGCGCCGGCTCCAGCAGACGGCCGAGGCGGTCCCGTTCGGGGCGCAGATGGATCACTCCCGGTGCATCGGGAAGGGGGCCGGTGCGGATCTTATGGCCGGCGAGGTCAGCGAGAATTCGGCAGGGCTGACCTGTATCCCGACTCGCGGTACGGACCTGCTCAGCGAGCCTCTGCCAACTGCCTGGGCTATCATGGGCGCAGTTGATCCGCGCGATGTTCATGCCGGCAGTTAAGAGTCTGCGGAAAAAATCGGCATCGTCGGCGCGATCGCCGGACAGGGTCACCATGATGTGGGTACTGCGCTGGCGCGGCGGACTGCCGAGTAGGGCCAGGGTGTTGTCCGTAAGAGCCCGCTGACCCTGCTCCCGCGTGATGGCCGTGGCATCGCTGAAGTCGGCAGGTGGCATTTGCAGGGCAGCATACAATATCTGCAAGGTACACTGCACACTGTCGAGCACGTGACTTTCGGCGCGGCCGAGGGAAGAGAGTCCAGCGTCTGACAGGGCCTCCTGCAGGGGGCGCAAATCGACGCTGCGCAGGGCCAGGTAGTGCAGCATGTTACGGATGCCGGGATGCCACGGCAGGCTGGGGTCCTGCTGCTCCAAAAGAGGAAGTTGGGTCGCTTCACTCTGGACAATCCGCGTGCGAAGCCCTTCCAGGGCTTCCCGAAGGTCCTGCCATGCCTTGTTCAAGCGTTTCGTCCGCTGCGTCATAGCTGTAAGTATATCCCGTGAATATTGCAGTATGATGACAGTATGGCATGGCCTGAAAAGAGGATATGCTGAACCCTCTATATGGGGGCAGTCCTGCCTGGCGAGTGCCAGTGATCGCGGTTGACCGTGGACGGTGGGGCCGAAGGAGAAAGGAGGTTTGGCAGATGTTTAACCAGATATTACTGGCGGCGGACGGGAGCGATGCCTCCGCAGCCGCGGTGGCGACCGCCATTGGACTGGCGCGGGAGCAGCGGGCCCAGTTGCTGGTCGTGCATGTCGTCGATGTCTACGCCATGTATTTCGCAACGCCTGAGTCCATCGACTTTCTGGTGGCTGCCGGCGAAGGCATCCTCAAGGCGGTACAGGACCAGGCGCAGCAGTCGGGCGTGGTGGCCCACACCAAACTGCTGCAGTCGGACGTGGGCGGGCGCCATGTCAGCGAATTGATCATCGACGAAAGTAACGCTTGGCCGGCCGACCTGGTCATCATCGGCAGTCATGGCCGGCGCGGCCTGAACCATTTTTTGATCGGCAGCGTTGCGGAAGGGGTTTGTCAGCGCGCCAGAACGCCGGTGCTTTTGTCGCGATAGGGAAGCCCTGCGCGGCGGTGGTCCGGTAGGAAGGGTTTTTTCCGTTGACGGCGTTTATTGGGACAGTCGGCGCATGGGCGGCCCGTCAGTGCCCCGGCTGGTGTTGTGCCCAGCGCACGGTTGGCAATTGACCGAGTATGTCGGGATTCTGCCAGCCGGGCTGACGATGTTCGATGAGCACATCGGTGGTGATACCGCCGCGCACGTACCAGCGTCCCAGCAGGCGCAGATAGCGCGGGTTGATCAAGCCGATCAGATCGTCGGCGATACGGTTGGTCATCGCCTCGTGAAAGGCGCCCTCGTCGCGGAAGCTCCAGAGGTAGAGCTTGAGGGACTTCAGTTCGACATTGTGCTGATCCGGGATAAAATCCAGCATGAAATGCGCGAAGTCGGGTTGTCCCGTCAGGGGGCAGAGGCAGGTAAATTCGGGCAGATCCATGTGCACCACATAGTCCCGCTCGGGGTGGGGATTGGAAAAACGCTCTAATTCCCTGCTGGGTTGACTGGGCATTCGCAACTCCTCATCATCGGTGCTTCATCCATTCGGCACAGTATAGCAAAACACCCCTTCATGCGCCTCTCGGCCATCATCCTTCAGGGCTTCAAATCCTTTCGCGAAAGTACGCGCATCCAGTTCGACGCCAATCCGGTGGTGATCATCGGCCCCAATGGCTGCGGCAAATCCAACACCGTTGATGCCGTGCGCTGGGTACTCGGGGAATCCTCGGCACGCCAACTGCGCGGTGGCACCCTCAGTGACGTGATCTCCAATGGCGGCGGCAGTCGGCCGGCCGCATCGGTGGCGACAGTCGAACTGCGCTTCGATAACAGCGATGGGGCGGCACCGGGTGCCTTTGCCGAAGCGGCTGAAATCAGCGTCCGACGCAGTCTGGACCGCAAGGGCGATGGCCATTACCGGATCAACGGCGCCCGCTGCCGGCGACGCGATGTGGGGGATCTGTTTCTCGGTACGGGACTCGGCGGCAATGCTTACGCCATCGTTGAGCAGGGGACCATCGGGCGCATCGTCGATGCGCGGCCGGACGATCTGCGCGCCATTCTCGAAGAGGCGGGGGGCATCAGCCGATATAAGGAGCGTCGGCGGGAGACCACACAACGCATCGCCGAAACGCGGGAGCACCTTCAGCGCTTGCATGATATCCACGGCGAGATGGATGGCCAGTGGCGGCGCCTGCAGCGGCAGGCCGAGTCTGCGCAAAGGCTGCGCGCCCTGCGGGTGGAGGAGCGCCAATGGCAGTGGTGGGGGCTGGCCCTGCGCGTGGATGCCCTGGAAGCAGAGCGTCGGCAGAGCCTGGAGCAGCGCTCCCGGCTGCAGGCCAAATACCGAAGGGAGGAGGGCCTTTTCGATGCGGTGACCCAGTCCCTGGACCAACTCCGTGCGGAGGACCGGCGCATGCAGGAAAACATCGCCGCGGCGCAGGGCGAACTGTATGCGGTGCAGGCCCGGCAGAGCGATATGGAACATCAGCTCCGAGAGCAGCAAGCCGCCCTTCAGCGCGCGCAGACCAGTCTGGACCAGCGCCAGGCACAGCAGCAGAAAGTCCGGTCTGAACAGATACGCCAGGCGGAAGACCAAAACCAGCGGCAGCGGCGTTTGCAGGATTTGGCTGTACGGCGGCAGGCGCTGAGCGGCGAGGAGGACAGTGCCCGACGCCTGCGGCGGGAAGCGGAGCGGGAACTCGAAAAACAGGATGAGGAACGTCAGAACCAGCAACAGGCTCTGGCCGAAATGCGTCGCAAACGGGATGTGACGATGGCGCAAATCCGCGAACTGGAGCCTCGCCTGGAGGATATCGAACGCCGCCTGCAGCAGCTGTCCGCGAACATACCCTCGGAGCGCACCGCCATGGAAGCCCTGGCAGCGCTTTGCGATGCCGCAGAAACCGTGTTGGCGGAAGTCGCATCGGACCTTCGGACCCATCGGGACACGCTAGAAGCCCTCCAGACCCGGATCGCCGTTTTGCGAAATGCCCGCGACGACACCCAGGCCAAGGCGCAGGAATATGGTGCCCGGCAGAAGGCGCTGGAGGGCCTGCTGCAGCGGCTGCAAAAACCGCTGGCGCGAAATGACCCCGCCGGCTCCCAGTTGGTGGATCAGATGCGCGTGCAGCCTGGCTGGGAGCGCGCGCTGGAGGAGGCCTTGGGCGATCGCCTGAACGCTCTGGTGATGGAGGGCAACGACATGGTCGCCCAGGGTAGCATGTTGTGGGTGAGCACGATCATGCCGGCCGATCTGCCGCCGGATACGTTGCTGCGGGTCTTGGAAATGCCCGAGACCTTGACTTTGGGATTGAGTGACTGGCTGTGGGGGCTGCGTATGGCGCCGGATTTGGCCTCTGCCCTCGATCAACGTCACCAGCTAGGGGCGGGAGAGGCCTGGATTACGCCGCAGGGGGTGCTGGTGCATCGTTCCGGGGTCGCGTATCCGGAGCATGAAGACGGAGCCAGCCTGCTCCAGTGCCGCCGTGAACTGGCGGAAAATAGGGAGTGTTTGCAGCGGGCGCAGGCGGATGCAGCCGCCGCCCATGCCGCTTTGATCGCGGCGGAACAACAGGCGCGCACCCTGCAGGAGCAGGTCAGAATGGCGGATGCCCGCTGGCAGGACATGAGCCGGCAAAGCGCCCGGGAGCGGGAGTCCCTGGCGCGTCTGCGCAGCCGGGTAGAGACAGAAGAGCGGCAGCGTGCGGAAAGGGCGGCCGAATCCCAGCGCCTCGACATCGAACGCAACGCCCTGGAAACTCGCTTGCATGGACTCCGTCAGGAACTGGCAGCTGACGGAAGCGGATGGCCGGCCCTCGAGCAGGCGGTACTGGACTCCCAACGGACGACGGATACGTTGCGTCGCCGGGTGGACGAACTGCGCGGAATTCATGGACGCGTGCGGGAGGAATATCAGACGCTGGAACTCCGCCAGCAACGCCTGCAGGCCGAGTCGGAGGCCGCCATCGCCCGCGCCAAAGACCTGCAACAGCAGTGGGACCAGCTTGCTGCCACTGTCGCCGAGAATGAAGGGGAGCTGCTTCGGCTACAGGCGGCCCTTCCGGAAATGCTCGAGGCACGTGATGCGGTGGGAGCATTGCGGGCAGGTCGTAGCGTGCATCTGGAGGCCTTGCAGTCGGCGGCACAGACTGCAGAGCAGCAGATTCGTGAACAGGAAAGCCAGCGCCATGCCCTGGACAAAGGGTTGCGCGCCTTGCAGAAGTCCGAGGCTGCCGTCGATCAGCATCTCGCGGGCCTGCAAGCGCGTCTGGATGAACTGCAGCAGCGTGCCGCAGTGCTTGCGCAGGATTTAGGCGACGATCCGGGGCCTTGCCCGGATGCGACACGCTGCGAAGAGAGTCTTACCCGAATCGGCGCGGCCATCGCCAGCCTCGGCAACGTGAATCTCGCCGCCGAAGACGAGTTGCGGGAACTGGAAGGGCGCCGCGGTAACCTGCTGGCTCAGGTGGAAGATGTGGAATCTGCTCTGCACAGCCTGGCGGAGGCTATGGCGGCCATGGATCTGGAGACGACGGTTCGCTTTCGAGATACCCTCGATAAGGTCAATCAGGCCTTGCAGGAACTCTTTGCCGTTCTTTTTGGCGGTGGACAGGCGCAACTCAGTCTGGTGGGCGAGGATGTGCTGGAGGCTGGACTGGTGCTGCGCGCCCAGCCTCCGGGCAAGCGTAACGCCACCCTGCAACAACTTTCCGGTGGCGAAAAGGCGCTCACCGCCATCGCGCTGGTGTTTGCCCTGTTCCACCTGAACCCCGCGCCCTTCTGCGTATTGGATGAAGTGGATGCGCCACTGGACGACGCAAATGTAGGACGATTCTGTCATCTGGTGCAGAAAATGGCGGCGCAGACCCAGTTTTTGATTGTGACCCACCGCAGCCTGACCATGCAGGTCGCGGAGCAACTGGTGGGCGTCACCATGACCGAACCGGGTATCTCCCGCGTCGTACGGGTGGATGTGGCGGATACCCTGGCGCGGGCAGCCTCCCGTGAGGGAACCGCGCCTTAATGCGGATTCCGGCTGGAACCGACGTTTCCTGGTATTCGTATAACACCATATCAACATGCTATAGTACTGGCTGTATGTTCCCGGACGCCAAGCAAAAAATGTCTGAGCGTAAAATTTACCGTATTTCGATGTAGATGTTCCGGCTCGCGGCGTGGAGCAGGTACGGCAGATCAAGGCGTTTCGTGTTTCACATGGGCGAACGGCACCTTATTTATCTGTTGGCATGATATACAGATACTGCCACAGTATGGAGAGTGATATGGATACGGATTTGCTACCATATGCTGCATATAATAATCGGGCTATAGAGTTGTTGTCCCGTATGCAGGCCATAATCTCTGAGCAGGCGAATGATGCTGTAGAGTCGTTCTATCGTTCTTTAAATGATATTCCTGAAGCGCAAAGCATAATATCCATACTCTCGGAAGATGATTTTGATTTTCTCAAGCGTAAACAGGTTCAGCATCTTTTGCTACTGTTGTCGCCTGGCACCGCAATGACGGATCAGGCTCTTTTATCGCGGTCAGCGGGATATAGGCATGCATCCATAGGCGTTGATCAGCTCGTCTTAAAGAAGGCAAGTGAGCACTATTTGAAGTACTTGTTGAATTTTATAGGGAGAAGTGATTTTTCTATTTTCTATCAATTGGTAACCATGCGCCTCGCATTTGATATCAAATCTCAGATAGATGGATACAAGGATTATGAGCTGTATTATATAAATGCTATAGATGGACTTGGTGTTGATTCAGAATGCATCGGCCCTGTCGCAGACGTTAATGCTTGCGCACGTAATATGTCAAGAAAAATAGTGCAGATTCCGTTTGTTGAAGGAGTTGTAATCGGTAATGTCCATGGTGAGGCTGTGAATATATCTTACCGCCTAGGGATAACTCCAGGCGTTGATCGCCATACCAGAAGAATGCATCTGGAATTGTCAAAAATTGTTACCTCTGTTTGGAAGGACAGGAATCCTGTATATATTCAAAATGTAGAGAATTGTCCATTGTTGGATGGACATGATATGCGTCGGTGTTTATCCGCCGGCGTCCGGTCAATCGGGGTCTGGCCGTGTCAGGGGGCGGGTGGACACGTTGAAGGTTTTTTGATGACATTTTTTAAGTACCCAGGTGCCATGCATGGCGAGCAGAACATTATATACTGGTCTACTATTTCCCAAAAAGTTGGTTCAGCGTTAGAGGCTTCAATGGCCAGGCGTATCACCTGACCGATTCACAAAACCAACTTCGCAGACGCCGGGCGCAGGGAGAGAATCGGCCAGCCCCGCTCTTCGGCCAAGGTGCGCAGGCGTGGATCTGGATCCACGGCTACTGGCCGGGTGACACATTCGAGCAGGGGCAGATCGTTATATGAGTCGCTGTAAAAGCTGCTGTCCCCGAGGCTTTGATTCCAGTCCAGGCCCTGTGTTTCCAGCCAGTCGCGCAGACGTTGCACCTTGCCGGCCTGGAAACAGGGAAGGCCGACACTGCGGCCGGTAAAGTCGCCGGAGGCCGTTTCCTCAGCCTCTGTCGCCAGCAGGTGGGCGATGCCCAGTTCCCGGGCGATGGGCGCCGTCACAAAGCGATTGGTCGCAGTGATGATGACCAGGGTGTCGCCCTGCCGGCGATGATCCTCGATCAGGGCGCGGGCGTGGTCGGAGATCATGGGCAGCACCCGCTCCTGCAGATATTCCCGGTGCCAGGCATCGAGCAGCGCCCGGGGATGCGCCGCCAGGGGGGCCAACTGAAAATCCAGGAAGGCGTGAATATCCAATTCGCCCGCCAGGTATTCTGCATAGAACTGATCATTCATGCGGTTGAAGCGCTCCGCATCGACAATGCCGCGACTGGCGAGAAACTCCATCCAGGCATGGTCGGAGTCGCCGGAAAGCAGGGTGTTGTCGAGATCAAAAAGGGTGAGGGCCATGGGTTCTCCGTCCAGTTGAGAGGGCCGTAGCGAATACTCGCGGATTATACCAGAAAGTGCATTTGCGATATGCTGGCGCGACAAATATTTCCAGTTTTTTACAGAAGGAGCCGGCGATGGAGCGGGTCAACCATACTGACTTCGAGCGTATTCAGCAATTGCGTGCGGAATTGGTGGCGGCCAATAACGCCTACTATCGGGAAGATTCGCCGACCCTGAGTGATGCTGAGTACGATGCGCGCCTGCGCGAACTGCGCACCCTGGAGGACCGTAATCCCCAATGGCAAAGCGCCGACTCTCCGACCCGGAGGGTCGGGGCGGCCCCGGTGGAGGTCTTTGGGGAAGTGCATTATGCCATACCCCTGACCTCTCTCGACAACGTTTTCGATCAAGACGGTTTTGGCGACTGGTTGGCGCGCGTGCAGAAGGGGCTCGGCCGCGAGAATGTTCCGCTCAGTGCCGAACCCAAGTTTGACGGCCTCTCGGTCAACATTCGCTACATCGACGGTAAGCTGGTACAGGCTGGTACCCGCGGCGATGGCCAGACGGGTGAAGATGTCACCGCCAACGTCCGCACCATTCGCAACGTCCCCCTGCAACTGACAGGCAAGGATTGGCCGGAACTGCTGGAAGTCCGTGGAGAAGTGGTCATCCCCGTGGCCGCTTTCCGGCGTCTGAATGGCGAGCGTCTGCGCGCCGGGGATAACCCCTTCGCCAACCCCCGCAATGCGGCGGCAGGCAGTCTGCGGCAACTGGATTCCAGGGTGACGGCAAAACGCCCCCTCGCATACTTCCCCTGGGGCTGGGGAGAAAGCAGCGTGCCACTGGGGAAAAGCCACATCGCGGTTATGGAACGCCTTTCCGCCTGGGGCTTCGAGGTGACCTCCTACCTGCGCGGTGTTCACGAACTCACGGAATGCCAAAGCTATTTCAGCGAGATGCAGAAAATACGCGAAGGCATGCCTTTTGAAATAGACGGTCTCGTGTTCAAAGTTGACGATCTGCTCGCCCGGGAACAGTTGGGCTTCACCGCCCGCGCACCGCGTTGGGCCATTGCCTATAAATTTCCGGCGCACGAAGAGCGTACCGTGGTCGAAGATATCCTGGCTTCCGTAGGGCGCACCGGCGTGATTACTCCTGTGGCTGTCTTGCAGTCCGTGCAGGTGGGCGGCGTGACCGTGAGTCGCGCCAGTTTGCATAATCAGGATGAAGTGGATCGTAAGGATATTCGCGTGGGCGACACAGTGCTGGTACGCCGCGCCGGCGACGTGATCCCGGAAGTGGTCATGGTGATCAAGGAGGAACGGCCGCCTGCGACACAACCCTGGCACATGCCGCAGCGTTGTCCGGTCTGCGGCTCGGAGGTCTTGCGCCTGGCCAATGAATCGGCCCATCGTTGCATGGGCGGGCTGTACTGTCCGGCGCAGCGGATGGGCGCCATTCGGCACTTCGCGTCGCGTCGGGCCATGGACATCCGGGGGCTGGGCGAAAAGCTCGTACAGCAACTGGTCGGGCATGGTCTGGTGCACACCGTGGCCGATATCTACCATCTGGATGAACCGGCACTGTGCGGCTTGGAGCGCATGGCCAGCCGTTCGGCGCAAAAGCTCCTCGCCGAAATCGATCGCTCCCGCCATACCGCCTTGCCCCGCTTTCTCTACGCCCTGGGCATCCGTCAGGTTGGGGAGGGTACGGCCAAGTCCCTGGCCATCTATTTCGGGGACCTGGACCCCCTGATGGCCGCAACACCGGAGCTTTTGCAGAACATTCCCGATGTAGGGCCTATCGTGGCGGAATCCGTTGCCCATTTTTTTGCCCAGCCCCATAACCGCGACGTCATTGCTGCCCTGCGCACGGCAGGAGTACAGTGGGCTGTGGTTCAGCCGCAAAAAGGCGGGCGTTTTCAGGGTATGACCCTGGTGCTTACTGGAGCCTTGGACAGCATGACCAGGGAAGAGGCCAAAACCGCCATAGAAAACGCGGGCGGGAAAGTCAGCAGTTCCGTGTCGGCCAAAACAAGCTATGTGGTAGTCGGCAAGGACCCGGGCAGTAAGGCGGAAAAGGCCACAAAGCTGGGTGTGAAACAGCTTGCCGAGGCGCAATTTTTGGCGATGTTTTCAGAAAAGGAATGACCATGCAGCAGAACAGAACATTCCGCTTGAATGTTGTCGATGTCCATGGCGAAGTCTACACCGGTATGGCGCGTTTTGTGGCGGTACCGGCGGAACTGGGTGAGATCGGTGTTCTGCCGGGGCATGCGCCCCTACTGTCCGGGCTGCGGCCCGGCGAGTTACGCATTACCCTGCCCGACGGCCAGACGCAGATTCTTTTTCTGGAGGGCGGAATGCTGGAGATTCAACCCGATATCGTAACCATCCTCGCCGATGCCAGCCTGCGGATTGCGGATATCGATATTCACGAAAGCAGGGAACGCATCAAAGACGCACAAAGTACGCTGGCGAAACGTGCGGTTCCGGCGATGGATTTTGCCCGCGCCGAACTGGAATTGCAGCGGGAAGTGGCAAAATTGCATGCGTACCAGCGCTACCAG
>Ga0172381_10001198_pt1 | contig 31123 bp, 25 predicted proteins | sample Leawel6488metaG_FD_119754 | JGI IMG/M metagenome (GOLD analysis project Ga0172381, IMG submission 119754) | Leachate microbial communities from a municipal landfill in Southern Ontario, Canada - Leachate well 64-88 metaG | ecosystem: Engineered > Solid waste > Landfill > Unclassified | place... | reverse complement strand
CAAAGCTGGCAATAATGGTAACGATGGCACTGGCAAGTAGGATGATAATGAGACCGATAATTGCATACAGGAGTGTCTTCTTTGCCTTATCCACAGCACCTTCATCTCCCTGAGAGACCACCATGCGAATACCAGCAAGCACAATGACGATCACTGCCACAAGTGCCATGTAGCTCAGAATCGTTTTGAGAATTCCTGTAATGGTTCCACGGACATTATCACCACTGCCAGCACCAATATCGGGTACTTCACCGAAGATCCCGGCAAAAGCCGTAGGGACACTGGCTACCAGACAGAAGGTGGCGGCGGAATAACGAATGATACTTCTGTGAAACGTTTGGAGCATTAGAAAGAGGAGAAATTTCCCTTATTGTTACTCCATGCACTGCTCCTTGGCAAGGTCAAGTTCTGTGCGGCTTATACAAAAAAGCCCTGCAGGAAGCAGGGCTTTCATAGGGAATTCTAGAACTCAGGTTGTCGCAATATCGGCGACGAATCCGACAATGGCACTGGCCAGCAGAATAACGATCAAACCGATAACAGCGAAGAGAATGGTTTTCTTCCCTTTATCGACTGCGGTTTCATCACCTTGAGACACCACCAGACGGATACCGGCAATGACGATGATGACCACAGCGATCAAGGCCATAAAGCTCAGGACCTTTTCTATAATACCGATGACCGCACCGCGCGGATCATCGGGATCTGCTCCGATAGGCGGAACGTCACCAAATAATTCTGCGTATGCAACGGAAGCTGTTGCAAGCCAGCCCAGTGAGGAGGCAGCAAGAGCCTGCGTGGTTTTCTTGAGGGAGGACACCATCATGAGGAAGAGGGGGAATTCATCAAGCATTCTGGAGGAAAGCGCATGGCTTTGGCAAGCTCTCCTCACCCCGCACAGCCCCATTGGAGCTTGACTCATCGATTAAATTATTCGCTACTAAGAAATCCGACACCCACAAGAAGCAGTGCCGGGAACGAAAACCAAAGATCCTGATTCAGAATCAAGAGCTGCATGAGTTTGCTTTGTTCCAGTAATGCAGAGGTGGCAATGCTCTGAGAGAGATTGGCATCCAGCAGAGGGCTCCCTGTGATAAATGTCAGGAGTGTAGAAAGGAGCAACCCTGCAGTGGCGCAGCCAAAGAGTCCGGTGAAAAGAGCATTGAGCGCCGAGTGAGGCTCTTTGTCGTAGCGGACGTCAATACCGCCCCGAATGACAATGACAATGATAATGGCGACGAAGATCACCAGTTTTAAGATAGCGAGCAGACTGGTATCCACCGAAAGCCCCAGCACAATGAGTACCGGCTGAGAATTCCCGGTAATGCGCTCGATAATGTTGCCCAGTCCCTGCACGGCAACGGTAGCGATGTACGTTGCAATGATGATTTTTACCGATTCGTGTTTACCAATAATGAAGCTATACGCGATGACCATCGCGAAGAACACGATCACGAACAGATCCCAGCTCAAGGTAATGTCCATGGAGGCTATAGTACCTTTCCCGGAAGAAAGTGCCAAGAAATTAGAATACTTGGGATTAGAATACTTGGGATTAGGGATGAGAGTACTGGGGATTAGAGGAAGAAGTTGCATTCCTACTCCGTTCGTTCGTGCTACTCTTCTGCGCACATGCGGCACGGATTTCTCTTCATTGATAAACCGGTAGGTCCTACGAGTCACGATTGCGTGGCGCAAGTACGTCGTATACTCGGTGAGCGGAAGATCGGACATCTGGGCACACTGGATCCTGCGGCGAGCGGTCTGCTAGTTATGGCTGTTGGAGCTAAGGCACTCAAAGTTGTCGAACTCTTTAATGAACTACCCAAGGCATACGAAGCTCACATTTGTTTTGGTGCCGTGAGCACAACGTATGACCGCGAAGGTGTTATCGAGCAGATTCTGCGCAAGCCAGGTGTTGATGAGCCGACGGAAATTACCATTCGCAATACCATCGAAGATCGTTTTCTGGGAAAAGTGGAACAAATTCCGCCGGCGTATTCCGCAGTGAAGGTCGGTGGCGAACGTGCGTACCGCAAGATGCGTCAAGGCAGGGGAGTAAACATTCCTCCGCGCGAGGTGGAAATTACCGAATGCGATATCGTCGCGTATGCATATCCCAACCTTACACTCCGCGTTGCCTGCTCCAGTGGAACGTACATCCGGTCGCTCGCGCACGATCTGGGTCAGGTACTGCGTTGCGGTGGATATCTTGCCGGACTCAAGCGCACGCAAGTGGGAGAATGGTCAGTACAGGATGCAGTTGCGCTGGATGATGTACAGTGGGTGCACGTTGTTCCTCTTAAAGATATTCTTGCCGCCCGCCCGCAGGTCCAGCTGACGCCGCAGCAGATGACCGACATTCGTAACGGAAGAAATATTCCTTTCACCGTTACTCCGAGCACAATTGCATGGTTTGAAGATCTTCCCGTTGCCGTTGTGGATCCTGCAAAGGACGGGAGCGGGCAGGCGCATGCGCGGAAGGTGCTGTGAGTGTATAAACTCGATATGTCGATATACTCGTGCTAGATCATAATCATGTGAACTGTTCTACGAAGAATAGTAGTATTATGGAAGTATGAATCTTTTGCTGTTCATTCTCACATTGCTCACAACGCTTTCCCTAGCACTCTTATCATTTCGTTTAGGGAAAAGTATCTTTTTTGCATATATTGGTGCGATTGGAACGTTAACTTTCTTTCTTGCACCAATGGTGGTGAATATGTTCGGTTTTCCATTTGCCATGATGGAGATTTTTTATGCGACTATTTTTCTGTCAACAGACATGGTAGCTGAACATCAGGGAAGCAAAGAGGCACGCATGATAATATGGGTAGCAGTTGTCGTTGGTCTCACCATAGGTCTGGTCACACAATTGGCAATACTTTTCATTCCCCACAGTAGCGATTTTGTACAGCCTCATATTAAAGCATTACTCGCAATTTCGCCGCGTATCCTCATTGCTTCTTTTATAATGTTCATTGTTGAACAGCACTTCGATATATGGTTTTTCCATAAATTGAAGATGATCACTGGAGGCAAACGACTTTGGCTACGTAACAATCTAAGTACTATGACTTCGCAATTAATTGATGTACTTGGATTCTATCCACTCGCATTTTATGGTGTATACGAGAATATTTTTCAACTCATGATTGCAGCATATGTTTTCAAAGTATGCATGGCACTTATAGATACACCGTTTATGTATCTCAGTCATATTATAAAGAAGTCGGATGTATAAGTATGGCTTGCCAACCGTAGCTAGGAAGCCTTGCAAAAATGGATTCCACTTTTGCTTCGCTACACGGAGGTTTTGGTGGGTCAGGCGGGACTCGAACCCACGACCAAGAGATTAAGAGTCTCCTGCTCTACCAACTGAGCTACTGACCCCTGCGCAGAAGATGGTAATGATGCTTTCTGTATTCGTAAAGAGCTTGCGAAGTTTTCCGTGCAATAATTCGCACTCATTACATGCTCGTCATGCAGTGCTTCTGAATTGTTCTCCAGTCGAACGGGAACTTATTCGTTTCCTGTGCGCGGACAATGGCGGCAAAGCATTGCCAGACGGATGGTTCCTCATAGAGGAAGGACGTACCGCTCTCCTGCACGGGGTCGTAGTTCTGCAGTGCTTCGCATGCTGGAGCAATGGGAACCACTCCATAGCGCATGCACTCGGCGAGTGCGGGGAGTTGTGACGGGTCGGCAAAGAAAAGTGCGGCGTCGCTTGCGGCGTACATCGCCCGTAGAGCGGCAGGTTTATTGTTGGGAACAATGGCAATGCGATGTCCGTGTTCCTTTGCCAGTTGCGTGAAGAGCGTACCGTACTTGGTAGACCCTTGCCCCAGAATTAGAATTTCCATGGGGAGTGCAAGCAAGCCCGGCAGCACTTCTTCCAAAAGTGCGCCGCCGAGTGCGTCCGTCATTCCGGCTGGTAAGCAGAGCATCATTCTCTTTGGTTCGGCCGGCCACCCGAGTTCTTTCTGGAGCTCCGTTTTGTTTTTTACTTTCTGTTCCAGCGTCTTCTCGTTATAGCGGAATGCGATGGCTTTATCGGTGGCGGGAGAGGCAGGAGTCATAAATAAGTATTTCAATGAATCCTCTTATTGTAGCGCAAAAACGGGCTCTGAGGAAGTGGGGAAACCTTGTCTCATTTACTGATTATTCCCTTGTAATACTCTTGGATTTTGATCCAAAAAAGCCATTTTGGAGCACCTTGTTCTCTGTGCCGGTTTCATGCACTCTACAGACATTGCGCATTTAGTCCTCCTCGACGGCCATCACCTGATGTACCGGGCATACTGGGCTATCCCCCGAACACTCAAGACCAGTGCGGGGGAGCAGGTGAATACCGTTTTCGGCGTGGCATCCATGCTCCTTTCCATTCTGGCGCAGGAGGAGCCCGATGGTTTACTGGTGTGTTTTGATGAGGGTGAGGAAACTTTTCGTCACGAAGAAGCGGAGGATTATAAAGGAGGGAGGGCGGAAACCCCCGATGATTTCTACACACAAATTCCGCGCGTAATCGAACTCATTGATGCGTTTGGATTCCATCATGTTTCCGATTCACGGTACGAGGCGGATGATTTGCTCTGTTCCTATGCGCGAGCAGGGGAGAAAGAGGGCATGCGTGTTTCCATTGTCAGTGGTGATCGTGATCTTCTGCAATTGGCCAGTGAAACAATTGCCATCGTTATCCCGCACAAGGGATACCAAAAAGCGGAGCGACTTGGCCCTGCGGAAGTCGAAGCAAAATATGGCATTCGACCCGATCAGGTTGTTGCGTACAAAGGGCTCTGCGGCGATGCATCCGATAACCTTCCGGGTGTTCTGGGGATTGGTCCAAAAACAGCTGCGCAGCTCATTCAGCAGTATGACTCTCTTACAGAAATCTATGCGCATCTGGATGCCATACGCCCGGCCGTACGGGAAAAGCTCGAGCGTGACCGTGAGCAGGCATTCTTCTGTGAACGCATGTCGCAACTTCTTTGCGATATTGCTTTACCGGTGCCGCTCAAAGAACTCGCTGTTACACAAGTGCCGACGCAGAACGTTGCTGCTTTCTTCCGCGAAATGGAATTTACTTTGCTTTTCAAAAGACTTCAGTCGCTCCTTGGTACCGCGTACGGAACTGCACATTTTCAACCGAGTGATGTGGTGACTACACCAGCACATTCTACGAGTGAGAGTCAGCTCTCTCTTTTCTCCTGACGGGAGACATGGTTGTTCATATTAAGTATTCATGTGTTTTTTCCTGGTAAAATCTCAAGTTTTTATTAGTGCTTTAGTCCTTATTTAAGCCAAAAAACTTGAGTACAAAATAAGATCAAAAAAAGTGTCCATGAATACCAAACGTATTCATCATGCTCTTGCGCTAAGAATTTCCCTTTGCGTAGACTCCTCTTTAGCAATCTTCACTCTGGTTATTTAAAGAGTGAGTGTGTTGAATTTCACCAACCCCTTCCACCCGATTTCTATGTCAAAGGAACGCGTGCTCGCCAGTCTGGATATTGGGAGCGCTAAAATCCGTACAGTGGTCGCCGTTGTAGACGGTAGTAAAGAACAGGATGTTCCCAATATTATTGGCGTGGGGCTTTCTCCTTCTCTGGGTATGCGCAAGGGGCATGTTATTGATGTGGAAGAATTGATCCACAATATCATCTCCTCCTTAGAGGATGCAGAGAGGATGGCGGGTGTACCTATCAATCACGTCTATGTAGGAATGAGCGGTTCGCACATTGAGGCGTTCGATAGCCGCGGCGTGATCGCTATTTCCGGTGCAGAAATCACCATGGAAGATGTCGGGCGCGTGCTCGATGCCGCGCAGGCTGTGAGCATTCCTGCAAACCGCAGGATTCTGCACATCGAACCGAAGGCGTATGCCGTGGATGAACAACGGGGCATCAAGAATCCCGTTGGTATGACGGGTATCCGTCTGGAGGTGGAAGCCCACATCATTACGGGGCATATCCAGCACGTGAAGAATATCGAGAAATGTGTGGATCAAGCAGGTGTGGATATCGATGATCTGGTTCCGGCAACTATTGCCGCTTCCGAGGCAGTCCTTACCAAGCGGCAGAAGGAACTCGGCGTTGCTGTTATTGATGTAGGAGCCGGCTCCACGAGCATCGCCATTTTTGAAGAGGGAACGATTCTCCATTCCGTCTCTCTTCCCATTGGTGGTGAAAGCGTCACGAACGATATTGCTATCGGTCTACGCACATCCATTGATACCGCAGAGAAAATCAAGATCGAGTTCGGGTCCGTGTTGCCGGAAGAAATCGCGGAGCGGGAAATGATCGATCTGTCGTCTGTGAGCAAAGTGGATTCTCAGACAGTCAGCAAGCGCTACATGGCGGAGATCATGCAGGCGCGCTACTTTGAAATTTTCACGCTCGTGGAAGCGGAACTCAAGCGCATCGGCCGCAGCGGCATGCTGCCGGCCGGAGCACTTCTCACTGGTGCCGCGGTAAAGGCTCCCGGAGTTCTGGATCTTGCACGTGATGTTCTGGGTCTTCCTGTGCAGATGGGTTTCCCCACAGATGTCGGTGGCGTGATTGAGAAGGTTGATGATCCTGCATATGCCACGGCACTCGGTACGCTCGTGTGGGGAATGCGGGAGGGGGATAGCGCTCCGCGTATGGGTTCTCAGCAACTCCGCCGGGCCGCAAGCCAGGTTGGATCATGGTTCAAAAGTCTTCTTCCTTAAGCTTCGTTCTCTACCACTCTACCCCCCGTTGTCATGTCGGATACGCTTCGTTCTCTCTTCAGTGCATCGCGCTCAGGCTCAGGATCGTCCTCTGCGCACGATGACACGTCCGCGTCTTCACAAGAGGTGCGGCCGGATATGTCTCCCGGTGCCACCATTTGTGTTCTGGGGGCCGGCGGCGGTGGTAGCAATGCCATTTCCCGCATGGTGGAATCCAAGGTGAAAGGTGTGGAATTCATTGCCGTGAATACGGATATGCAGGCGCTCTATCACAATCCTGCAGGAAAGAAGATCACCATCGGTCGTGGAACGACACGTGGTTTGGGTGCGGGGGCCAATCCCGACATTGGTAAAAAAGCGGCGGAAGAGAGCAGCGAAGAGATCAAATCCAGTTTGGAAGGAGTCGACATGCTCTTTTTAACAGCGGGGCTCGGGGGTGGCACGGGTAGCGGAGGTTTGCCGGTTGTAGCGGAAATCGCACGGAGTATGGGCATTCTTACGGTGGCCGTGGTTACCAAGCCGTTCAGCTTTGAGGGGCTCAAGCGCAAGCAGCAGGCGGAGCAGGCGATTGAGAATCTGCATGGAAAGGTGGATACGCTCATTGTCATTCCCAACGATAAGATTCTCTCTCTCATTGATAAAACTACGCCGCTCACCGAGGCATTCCAGGTGGTTGATGAGGTTCTGCAGCATGCCATTGAGGGTATTTCCAGCCTCATTATTATTCACGGTCTTGTGAACGTAGACTTTGCGGACGTGAAATCCATCATGCAGGATGCTGGAACGGCACTCATGGGCATCGGCTACGGTACCGGCGACAGCCGCGCTGCAGAGGCGGCGCGCGCAGCGGTGGATAGCCCGCTTCTGGAGCTTTCCATCAACGGTGCCAAGGGTGTGCTCTTCAATATCACCGGTGGTACGGATCTCTCTATGTTCGAAGTGGACGAGGCGGCACGCATCATTACCGAGGCGGCCGATCCAGAAGCGAACATCATCTTTGGTGCGGTGATTGATGATAACTACACGGGGCAGGTGAAGTGCACGGTGGTGGCAACGGGATTCGAGATGCAATCAGGGAGTCTGGTTGCTTCCCGCACAGCAGGTGCGGCGCTGCGATCGCACGGCGGCACGCAACGGTCATCTTCCAATACGGACGAGAATCGCAAAGAGAATCTTTCTGCGGCGTTCGAAGCACGCTCTACATCTGTACCGCTCGATGAAGATGAACTGGAGGTGCCCGCATTCATGCGCAAACCCATCAGCAAATAGGAGAGAATTATATATATAGCACGATGGAGGATGACTCAGTCATTCTCCATTTTGTTATTGTCTACATTTTTCTGTCTATCAGGCATGTGTGCCCGTGGATCCGAATCCTCCGCGGGTTTGGGCGCCGTGGTCTTTCACCTCTTCCCATTCAGCCTGGGCCACCTGTACCAAGAGCCCCTGTGCAATGCGTTCACCGCGTTCGATGATGACCGGATGATCTGTGACGTTCTGCACCTGCACAAAGATCTCGTCTTTTGGGCCGTGGTAATCCTGATCAATGATGCCGATGGAGTGCGGGCAGACAAGCCCTTTCTTCCGGGGGAGCGAAGAGCGGGGAATCACCAGAAGCGCATATCCCTCCGGCACTTTTACGATCACGTTGCCCGGCACCAATCCGATGGTTCCCGGAGCAATGGTCGTATCTTCACGTGTGATCAGGTCAAAACCCACTGCACCCGTGGATGCATGGCGCGGGAGTTCCAGTGTTTGATCAACGCGTGCGATATGAACTTTCATAGTTCAAAGCATGCCGTGCTTATGCCCACGGTGCAAGTAACACTCAGTTGGCCTGTGCCGGCTGTGCTGCCAGCAATTCCGATGTCTGGCTGTATGCATGGATCATCTGGTCCATGGTCACATCCGCTCCCACGACCGCATCTCCTACAAACGAATCGGCTGCAGTGCGCAGAAGGTTGAGCAGTATCTTTGGATTCTTGCGCACTGTTTCTTTGAGCTTAGCAAGAAACGCTGGCACGGCCATATGGATATTCTTTGCCAGATCTGGTTGTCCTGTATTTTTCAGAAAATCGTCTCCTGCTGTAAAGTTCTCCGCGTTCACTTTGAGTTCATCTTTGGTTACGTTGATAGCTTTATTGATTTTTCCCCATGCATCTGTGTCCAGCAGATGAGCAACCTGCCCCGTGAAACTATTGAGATTTGTACGGTAGGCAAAGAGCTTGGCATCACCCATAACCGGTTTGGTATTGCGGATTTCGCTCTCGGAGAGCGTAGGGCGGTAATCACCATCAAAACCATTCCGGGTCAGGATGTTATCCGATAGGATACACGACCCAATGGTATCCACCAGATTCTCCACATCTGCATCGCTGAATTTGGCGCCGTTATCAATCTGCGCAAAAGCGGCGAGAGCTTTGAATTTCATGGAAAAGCCGACGTAACTGTTCTTTACGGCTTCAAAGGAAAGCTTCTGGCGGCGGCCTCCTGCCGCGGTGTACCAGTCGCTAATACCCGTGTAGTCGAGTTCCGGCAAAAAGTAGGGGATATCATCGTGATCAATCTTTTCCCCGGACTTGCTTTGCCCCTTGCGCAGACGTTCTTTTACCGCCTGCTCGCGCGCAATTTCCAGGCGCACGAACATGGTTGTTCTGATCCCCGGCTTATAGCGCTCATCACCTCCTCCTTCCTCCAGGCGTTGCCCCAGTTGTTTCATAAACGCCATATCGTTGTTCTTCTGGTAGAAGTAGTCGATGAATGGAAAGATGCTCATCACTTCGCCGCCTTCTCCAGCGAGTACGCGCAGGCGGTCAATGGAGAGCAGTCCGTGCCGTACCCCCTGAATCAGGTAGAAGAACTTTGCTTCCATGCTCATCTTGCCGTTGCGGATCGCATAGTGAATGAGTTCTTCATACAGGTGCGGGTTCACCTGATCGGGGATGTTTCCAGAATCCTTGCCTTCCACGTACATCTTCAGTTGGCGCCCCAATTCGCCGCTCAGGCCTCCATCAAGGTTAGAGAGTTGGTCGCCGGTGGCAGTGAACTTTTTCTTGCCACTCTCAACACCCGAATCGTTTGCCCGGCGCCAGTTGTAGTAGTTATCTTTATCGCTCCAGATATCCGTGATCATTTTCAGAAGCCACTTATCGCGCAGTACGTCGTTGTTGCGACATGGTCCAAATGGCATTTGGTAGCGTGAGAGTTTACAGAGCTTCCGCCACATTCCTTCATTGTTCCAGTCCATGCGTCCGCGTTCCGTAAGCTCCTCAAAGAGTGCTTTCACTTCGTCTGTGCTTTTCACAGATGGATCAGCAAGACGTTCCTGTAGAGCGTAGCTATCGATGTTCTTAAAGGCGTCGCGATACTGGCGGACTTCTTCCAGCTCGGAAGTTTGGTTACGGCGATTGAATTCGTGCTTCAGGCGGCCAACATACGGTACCCAGCTGGGGATCCAGCCGGTGACCAATCCTCCCAGTTTGGCTTGTGACGCCTCTCCGCGGCGCTTCCACATACGCAGAATATCTTCCTTGATGGATTTGGCAACGCCGTAGATATCCATGATGTTCACAAAAGTAAAGTCCTGTTTGAGTATTTCCCCCAGATCGCGTCGACGCATACCGGCTTGGTACACAGAGCGCATAGATTCGTTATCCATTTTCTTTATGAATTTTCTCCAATTATCCGCACGCTCTTTGAGTACCCTTAGATTGCGTTCTGCTGTCTCTTTTTCACCACGTCTCAGAACATCTTCAATGTGTTCCTGCTGATATATTTGCATATCTGCCAGATCTTCTTCTGCTGTTACCGTATCACCGTTCCGCCTAGCGTTGATTGCTGCATTGCGCGGGACTGTAACGGATCGTGCTTCCGGATACGCTTCAAAGAATTGCCCCAATTCGTGCATGGCAACGCGGATGTCGCGCAGCAACTGATTGGTATCAATAATTTCAGGCTCCACAGTGCCATCCGATGGCATGGTTGGCATTGCAGGAACTACACCTTCTTCGTCGTCGTCATCCGGCGCCCAGCGCTGGCTGTTTGCCAGTTCCTGTGCTGAACGCGGTGCTGTGGGTTCATCGAATGCCACATCTTTTTCCTCCAACATGGTGAAGAGTGTTTTTTCCTGCTCCAGTGGTTTGTAGCGTTTTGCCTTGTAGTCTGCATAGCGCACCAGCAATTCGTCCATCAGGTGGTCGTGCACACGCTGGGGATCATCATGTATATCCACTCTCCACAGTTGTGCTTGCCCCTTGAGCAGGTCATCAAACGTCTGCCCCTCACCGCCGAACGGCGTGTCTTTGAGCGTGCGGTGCATGTTGATGAGTCTGCCGACGAACACGCCGCTGCGCCGTGTGAGAATGTCCACGATCGCGTGGCCGCGTTCGTGTTCCAGGGCGCGTTCGCGTTTCTCTGCATCATCGCCAATGACTTCCTCATTGATGTAAATATGACCGTTTACCGTGGAGTAGCGGCCCTTTTTGGTCCGTGCGCGTTCATTGCCTCCTGCGCGTGCCACAAAAGCGTCGGCAGTTTTAATGAATTCCGTGCGATCCGGTAGGCTGCTGAGCTCCTCATGGCAGATCTGCAGCATGGTGATTAGCCCCGTAGCTTTTGCCAGTGCTTTTTCTGGATTATCTGTTTTTTCTCCTGCTTTCACGAGCTCCTCGGTGTTCTTCAGGATCGCGTTCAAACCCGCCTGTACGCCCATGGCAGTGCACACAGGATGCTGTAGCTCTTCGCAGAGTGCACCGCCGGGAAGCAGAGCATCGCGCACTTTCTCAAAGTCTGCGCGGACACTCTCTGCGGTGATACCACTTGCAATACGTTCCTCCGCTCTTTCACCGATCTCTTTGTACCGTGCCAAGGCTGTCGGGAATTGCGCAAGGTAGAGCATTTTGCTGGTTCTTGGTGCTACGTCCAAGAATTCGTTGTAGAGCAGATCGTAGTCGGCTGGTGTTTGCTTGCCGTCACGGAAGTGGCGGCCGGTTTCTAGAAAATCTTGCAGGCGCTCTGCCGGAATGAGGTCTGCGATCAACTTCCGGTCTTTTTTCGCATCGTACCGGCGCGCTAGTTCGCTGATAGTTTCTACGGCATCGCGGTGATCGAGCCGCTCCTTTGCCATTTGCACAAGGAGCCAGCCTTCATCGGTAAGGCGTCCCTGTTCATCAATACAGCGGTCATGATCTTCTTTGCTGATGATGTTCTGCTTCTGGAGGTCAGGCAACTCCTTGAGTCGCTCGTCATCATCTGTCAGGAGTTTTTCAAGATCACTGAGTTGCCCCAGCGTCACATTCGCTTTGCTGAGGTATTGTTCATCACCAAATTTCACCAGATTCTCTGCTTCATCTTCACCAGTGAGTTTGCGTTGTGCACTTGTTGGTGCAGAGAGCAGATCACTAATTTCGTGAATGAGCGCATGCGCAGTGGTGCCGAACCTGCGGGCGATTTCTTCACTGTGTGCATCGGGATTCTGCAGAATATCCTGTGGAATTCCGGCATTCTCCAGGCGTTTCAGGATCTGTTTTTCGATATTTTTTGCGCGTCGTGCAATGATGATATCCAGGTGGTACCTGAGTGCATCAGTACGCTCCTTCAGTCGTGCCGCGTTCTGTGGATCAAGGGGAATTTCTGATCCACCACCGCGGTCTCCCCACATATCGTTGTCCTGCATGCGCCGAATGCCTTCCTCTCGGTTGTAACCTTCGTAAATGCGCTTTTCCATTGCAGACGTGGTCCATTCCCCCGTAACAGGGTCACGCGCCTTCTTTTCCAATTCACTGCGCCACCGTGCCCAGAGTGCGCGCAGAGCCACTGTTGCCTCATCGAGTTTTTCCGATCGCTCTTTTGGCAAGTCCGGAAACTGGAAGGTGCGATCAATACCCCGGTCCGCGATACCGCGGATGGAAGAGCATGCATCGTCCATGCGCATCTTGTCGTTTGGTTTCTCTAGTAGCCATCCGGTAAAGCTCATGCCCTCTGGCAGTTCCTTTTCAAATTGGGCGATGCGTTCCAAATCGAGTGATGTGATGCTGAGAGCGCCAAAGCCATCGCCAAATTTCTGCTGAAGCATTGTACGATAACGATCGTACTGCGCAGAGCGTTCCTCTCCATCACGTGCCAGCTGCCAGACGTTCTGCGGATCGCTGAGCACTGTGGCAATAGCGTTGCAGAACTCCGTATCGTTGGCGGCATCTGGATGTTCATTGAGATAGGCGATCATCTGTTCTGTGAGATGTTTCGAACCTTTGTAGGCATCGCCAAGCCAGCGTTGCGCAATGCTCTCAAAGCGGCGACGTTGCTCATCATTCATAAAATTGCCTGCAAAGAGCGTGGTCACCAGTGCCGGTGACTGTGCTACCGCTTCCGGTGCTTTAGAGAGTGCTTCGGGTGCTTCTGCACTCAGTTCGGCATGCGTCTGTTGAGAAAGTTTTCCAATATGACCGGGCTGACTTGGTCCTGCTGATGCGGGTTGATTCAGGTTCTCCGGCGTTTTGGTTCCATCTTCATTCGGTGGTGGTTTGCGACTACCATCGCTTCCTCCAGCACTGGAACCTGTATTCGCAAAGAATGTCTCACGGTTCTCCCGGAGAGGGGAATAGTTATTTGCAAAGTGATTAGTGCCACCTTGTATCAAGAGTGGACTAAAGTTTACAAACCCGAGAAATAGTGTCAAGTAATCTTTCATTTTTGTCGTGACGTTCTGCCAGGAAAGAGTGAAGTGTCTGGCGCAGTGTAAGAATATCGGCGTTCCCCGTGGATATGCAGAGTTCCTTCTTCTTCGGTTTCCGCCATTCAAAGTGTATTTCGCTATGGTTGTGTGCCTGCAGAATCCAGTACGCACTCAAATCGAGCCATGGGATGAATGTATTGCCGTATAGAAGGCCATGCTCCGCTACTGTTACAGATATTTCTTCCGGTTGAATGCGATGCATTGCCAGATATACGCCTGTTGTGAGGACGATGACGATGGTAAATGTCCAGGCACCAGTCCAAATGCTGTATGCCAATAGTATGGCAGTGATGGAACCAGCAATGATGTACCACAACGGCGATCGTTCATGCTTTGGACGTTGGGTGCCTGTCCAGCTTATGAGCATGTTGCCGGGATTGCGTGTTTGTGTGTCCATTTTTTTGGAAGAAGATTTGCAAATAAATCCTTATATTATAGCGCAAAAAGCCATATCAGCCCATCGGCAATCATTGCCAGAAGTATTAAATATTTTCTAAAATATATTTAGCCTTTTTCTTATAAGAAAGCCATAAGCCAGTTTTTGCTGGGCTCTTCGACTCCTCCGCCTCGTCAAGCTCGGCATCGTCGCTCAGAGTCATTCAACTCGCTTGTACGTTTTTCTTGTGGTTTACCATGAGCGAGTCCCGCGCACGCGGGACGAGTCGAATGGTGGGCTGTATTGAACGGAGTTAGAACCACGACAATCCCAAGAATGCTAGTATCGTGACAATAGCGGCAATGAGATAGATCGGCTGTGTAATGACCTCCCATAACTTCTTGTACCAAGGCACTGCTGAATCTTTCTTCTGCTCATTAGCCTCGTACATTCGCATAGCAGCATCTTGCACTTTCTCTTTCAATGTTATCCGGCTTCCGTGCTGTATTCCGTCAATTATCTCGATCTGCTCAGGCTTGAGCTTACTTCGTATTTCCTGCGATAGAAATTCTTCACTGTTCTTCATCTCAAAAAAAGTTTGCTAATAACTATTGAAACAATAGGCATGGTTACGGCAACCACAATGGAAATCTTTGCAAGATTGTGCGCTCTTTCTGCCTGCTCTTTAGCGTGTCTGACATCATCCAACTCAGCCAGTAGTTTATGACCCGATTTGGTTAGCCAATATAGCGGTTTACCTTCTCTTGAGTTGGACTGATTGAAAGCATTCTCTGGCCTTTGCCCCTCAAATTCTCTTTGCAATGGACCCCAATTTGCCTCTGGAACTTGAAGGTGACTTTCGAGGTCAGAAATTGTGAACCCGTTCGGATGCTCTTTTCCGAAATACAATGCTTTGATGAAGATGGCATCACTCACGCATAAATTGTACAAGAGTTGCCTTCAGTAGTGGAGAAAATGTAGAGAAAGTGGTATAGATATGGTATGCCAGATCAATCAGAACTTGATAGGAAGTATTTCATTGATGGAAGGGTCTATAATTGCCCCTTCTGCAACAGAAGAAACGTACTCTATACAGTAGAAACTACTCTAGCCTTTGAATGGGATGATGAGGATACTCGCCATCTCACCATTATCTCTTGTCAGTCTTGTAGAAAAAGATCTCTTCATTTATCGAAGACGGAAGTGTTTTACAGGTCTGACGGATATCAAGTTTATGCAGATTATACTGAGGATATTGACTCCCATATTTTCTATTCGGTCCCCACTTCGTTTTTCACAATAGATAAACGAATTCCAAAAATTATCAGAGAATTAGTAACTGAAGCTGAAGGTTCTCTGAAAATGAACTTTTTAACAGGTGCATCTTCGTGTGCTAGGAAGGCAATTTATGAATTGTTGGTAAAGGAAGAAATTGAAGGAACAGAATATGAGGAACGCATCAAAGCGCTGAAGACAAAATACCCAAGCATTGACCCAGCAATGTTTGACATACTTGCACATATACAAGACATGACCAGCGAGAAGGTTCACGAACAATCATGGGAGAAATGGGACGCCAACAATCTCAAGCTCATACTCGAAGCTCTAAAAGCTGTACTTCACGAAATATATGTAGTGCCAGACGAAAAAGCACAAAGAGCTAAAGATGTTTTGCAGCTCCGTGAGAAGATCTTTAACAAGAAAAAACCAGAAGCAACAAAAGCTACTCCAGCAACTTAACTAGATATGACTAAAGAACTCACCGAGGAGGCCGAGCAAAATCTGAAACAACTTACTCCATGTATTTTCGACTTCGTGATGGAGCTCGATACTAGATCAATCGCTTATTGCGAAATGCAAAACCCGAGGAACTTTTGAGGTACCTTTCAAAATCCAAAGCTTTTTCTTTCGTTTTAAATGCTGCATAGAAAACCAGTTCTTCTGGTTCGATTCGCGATGTTGTCGGTGAAGAATGATTCTTGTGCTGCATGAGTCTCTTCTTCAGATCTCTGGTAAATCCGGTGTAGTGCTGACCGTTTTTGAGCTTAAGGATATAGACGTAATACATAGTGGGCGATTATAGCCCCACTTCGCTCTTCGTCGCTATACTCCTCAGAGCTTCGCGGGGCACACTTCGTAGTGTCGTTTTTTCAAGATGGCGCGCCACGCGAAGCCCCGCGAATGCGGGGCGAAGTGTGGTGGGCAATACTGGATTCGAACCAGTGACCTCCTCGATGTCAACGAGACGCTCTAACCAGCTGAGCTAATTGCCCTTGATATGAATGATATCCATCCCGCATCCGCGGGATAATTGCCCTTGATATGAATGATATCCATCCCGCATCCGCGGGATAATTGCCCTTGATATGAATGATATCCATCCCGCATCCGCGGGATAATTGCCCGTGATATGAATGATATCCATCCCGCATCCGCGGGATAATTGCCCGTGATATGAATGATATCCATCCCGCATCCGCGGGATAATTGCCCGATGTTATGAATGAATGAGCTTTATCGCGGCGAAGTTCCGACCTGTCCGCCGTAGCCTTGGCGGAGGAGGAAGGAACGCAGACGGATAATTGCCCTAAAGAGTGGCAAAAGGGTATCAATTCTTCTGCGCTTCAACAAGCAGCTTCGTGTAGAATCATTTGCTTATGTGGCAGACCTTCCTCGATCTCCTCTTTCCACGCCAGTCCCTTACGGGAACGAGCGGCGTGTGGATCACGCCGGCAGAACGCACGCAACTCACTTCGCATCCGGTTATAGAAACGGCAGAGCAGCTGCGCAGTCGGAAAATTTTGTTTCTTGATGAGCTCCGTGCCGGCAGTACCTATCAGGATTGTCTGCTTCTCAAACGGGCTCTCCATATTTTTAAATACAGGGGAGTACGTTCCCTTGCGCAGGATTTGGGCGCACTCATTCCTGCTACTGATGTAGAGCAGGGGACGGTGCTCTGTCCGGTTCCTCTCCACTGGACCCGCCGCTTTGCGCGGGGGTTCAACCAGGCTGCTCTGCTCGCGGAAGATGTTTCTGCACGCACGGGTATTCCTGTGCGACATCTGCTTACCAGAATTCATTCTACGGGGCATCAGGCTCGGCGTTCGCGCAGAGAACGTCTGGTTGGTGTTCGCGGAGCGTTTCGTTCTTGTGGAACGCATCCGCCACAGCATGTGGTGCTCATCGATGATGTAGCAACCACGGGAGCAACGCTCGATGCCTGTGCACAAATCTTAAAAATCGTAGGAGTTCATCGTGTGACAGCGTGGGTTGTTGCGCACGATTCCTGAGCAGCGCATTTTCAGGCACTGAGACTCTCTTGTAATGGTGACTTGTGTAAACATTCATGCATTGCGAATCCGTTACAGGAAGCGCGCAACACGAAGTGGGTGTGGAAAACTTTTCAGTTTTCCACCGGAGCGCTAGCATCATCCCTCTTAGAGATTATCTCCACATTTTTTCCGTATGACGGTTCTTCTTTCTGTACTGGCGTTCGTTGTCCTTCTTACCGTTCTTGTCCTCATTCATGAATTTGGTCATTTTCTTGCTGCGCGCAGTGCGGGAGTGATTGTGGAGGAATTCGGCTTTGGATTGCCACCCAGGGCAAAAACGCTTTTTCGGCGTGGTACCACTATCTTCACGCTCAACTGGATTCCTTTTGGAGGATTTGTACGCCTGAAAGGGGACAACGTATTGACCTTAGGGGAATCCCGGGCTCAGGGCAGTTTCGGTTCGGTTTCTATTGGTAAAAGGATCATCATCCTGATTGCCGGTGTGTTGATGAATCTTGCTTTGGCTTTGGTGCTCCTCACCATTGGTTTTTCCTTTGGCCGTTGGATCCCAACGTATTTTACGTTGGAAGATATGCAACAGGCTGCCGATAAAGGGATTATTCATCTTTCCCTTGGCGTGCTCATTACTGATGTGGAAAGTGGTGCTGGTGCTGCAAAAGTCGGCGTGCCACCCAAAAGTCTTCTTACTGCTGTTGACGGTGTTCCCGTAACAACTCCAGAGGATGTTCCTGCTTTGCAAGAGGATAAGTGGCGTGTTACGTACACAGTGTTGACTGGTGAAAAGTGGGATGTTGAAGAAGAATACAAAGTAGTACTTGATGAAGGAAAGGCGGGAATCGCATTGGTGCTCTTTCCCCGTGAACTCTCTGCGCCACCACATGATTTTCTTTTGAGTGTTCAGCTGGCTCTGCGCGAAACATGGGCGGTGAGCAGACAGACCATATCGGGTATAGGACAATTATTCCGTTCTCTTGCGCAGACCGGAACTGTCCCCGAAGGGATTACCGGTTTTGTGGGTATCGCGCAGCTCACGTACACCTCTGTGCAGGCGGGATTCATGACATACCTCAGATTGGTGGCGCTGTTGAGCCTGAGTCTTGCGGTGCTCAACATTCTCCCGTTCCCGGCTCTGGATGGCGGGCGTCTGATTTTTGTACTGGTGGAGTTCATTGGGCGCCGTCCCGTGAACCGCCGCTTCGAACTCATTACCAATGCCTTGGGATTTGTGTTCCTCATCGGACTTCTCCTCTTTATTACTTTTTATGACGTCATCCGCCTCTTCCGTTAGCACGGTTTCACCTTCGGTGAGTACACAACATTTGTGTGATCTCTGGCTTGCCATTCTTCGCAAGATGGAGCCAAAGGTTCAGCGCAGCCAATTTTTGACGTGGTTCCGGGATACCGCGATACTCGGGCGCGATGAGGGGAAACTGGTCGTGGGGTTGCCGCTCCCTATGTGTTTACAGTGGCACATGGAGCACTACCGGACGCCCACATTGGAATGTGCGCAGGAGATTGATGATTCCATTACACAGATTGTGTATCAGGTTGATGTCAGTCTGAAGGATACTCCGGAGCGCACGATCAATCTCCTCGATCATTTTCCGGAAAACAAAAAGCGCAAGCTGCCCGGCAGACAGGAGGTCAAGATGGCGGAGGGTATTGTGAGCAAGATTATCAACCCCAACTACACGTTGGAGAACTTTGTGGTGGGAGGCAGTAATCGCCTTGCTCATGCCGCATGTCAGGCAGTCGCTGCGCAGCCCGGCGGAAAATACAACCCGCTCTTCATCTACGGTGGAGTCGGTCTGGGTAAAACACATCTGCTGCAGGCTACGGGCAATTCAATCCTCAGGCAGATACCCAAAGCGGCAATTGTCTATACAACAACAGAGGATTTCACCAATCAGGTTATTGAAGCGATTCGTTCCCAAAAGATGGAACGGTTTCGTCAGCGCTATCGCCGTGTCGATGCGCTCATTATTGATGATGTGCAATTTCTTGCCAACAAGGAGCGGACGCAAGAAGAGTTCTTCCACACGTTCAATGCTCTCTACGAAGAACGTAAACAGGTGATTATTTCCGCTGATCGTCCACCGCAGGAATTGCAACTAGAGGATCGGCTGATCTCGCGTTTTGAGCGCGGCATGATTGCCGATGTTTCGGTACCCGATTACGAGACGCGCTTGGCGATTTTGGTAGAGAAAGCACGGGAGTACGAGCTCTTCTTAGATATGCAAGTTCTCCAATTTATTGCGGAACACACCACCAGAAACGTTCGTGAACTGGAAGGTATTCTGATGCAGGCAGTTGCGCTGTATGAGCTGGAGCAACGCATGCCGACCATTCGCAGCATTGCCGAGATCATGTGTAAATTAAACAAAGATCCGCATCTGGAGGAAACACAAGTCGGTTTTGAATCGCCGCCGAAGCGCGCTCCGCAGATGCAGGAAGTGCTCGAGGAAGTCAGTCGTTACTACTCAGTTTCGGTTGCGGATATGCTCGGAGCATCGCGCATACGTGAGATCCTTGTTCCGCGGCAGATTGCAATGTTCCTTGGGAAAAAGCATCTGCGCCTCAGCTATGTGCGTCTTGGTGAGATCTTCAGCAATCGCGATCACACGACGGTTATGAATGCAGTTTCCAAGATTGAAGACAAACTGCAGAACGATCCGCAACTTCTGCGGGAAATGCGATCGCTCGAGAGGGAATTGGGGGTGGTGTGATGCAGGATTGGCGCACAAATTCTCATGTCCATGTCGAAAATGGCAAATTGCAAGTATAGAGGATGTCACCCTGAGCACAGTCGAAGGGTGACTGCTCTTCATTGTCATGGTTCGACTGTGCTCACCATGACAATCATTTGTGATTTGCCATTTTGTATTTGTCATTTATACTCTTGCTGTGAAGCACCTTCTCACAACGACCACGACGACCACGACTTTCCGCTAGGAAGGGGGGCTGCTCTATACTTTCATTTCACTCACCCCTTCCGCATAGCGAAGGGTGTTTTTGTTTGCTACTCTTTACTCCGATGGAATCCGACTCTCTTCATACCCTGCGTCACTCGGCTGCGCATGTGCTCGCGCAAGCGGTTCAGAAGCTCTATCCCACTGTGCAGATTGCCATCGGACCGCCCATTGATTATGGATGCTATTACGATTTTCTCTTCTCTGAGCCTATCTCCGATGCAGATTTCAAGGCGATCGAGAAAGAAATGCGTTCCATTATCAACAAAGGTCAGGCGTTCGAAACGCAGAAGATGAAGGTTGGTGATGCGGTGAAGTACTGGAAGGCAAAAGGGCAGAAGTTCAAAGTGGAACTCATTGAAGATCTCAAGAAAGCAGGGGAGAAAGAAGTAACGTTCTACAAAAATGTAGATGATAAAGGAGAGGAGATGTTCGTGGATCTCTGCAAAGGAGGACACCTGAAAAGTACCAAGGAAATTCCCGCAGATGCATTTAAAATCATGAGTCTAGCCGGAGCGTACTGGCACGGCGATGAGAAGAACGAACAGCTCACGCGGATCTACATGGCGGTATTTCCATCCAAAGAGGAACTCGTGGCGTACATCACCATGATGGAAGAGGCCAAAAAGCGCGATCATCGAAAAATCGGCAAGGAGATGGATCTCTTCTCCTTTCATGAGGAAGCCGGACCGGGATTGGTCTATTGGCATCCGCATGGTGGTATGATGCGGAAGGTTATTGAAGATTTTTGGCGGGAGCAGCACATCAGTGGCGGTTACGACTTTGTCTATTCGCCGCATGTTGGTCGCGAATGGCTTTGGCAGACCTCTGGCCATCTGGATTTTTATAAGGAGAATATGTACGCGCCGATGGATATTGATGACGAGCAGTACTTTATCAAGCCGATGAACTGTCCATTCCACATTCTCATGTACAAAAATTCCCTGCGTTCGTACCGTGAATTACCATTGCGTTGGGCGGAATTGGGAACGGTGTATCGTTATGAGAAGAGTGGAGTTTTGCATGGGCTAATGCGTGTCCGCGGATTCACGCAGGACGACGCACACATCATGTGCACTCCGGAGCAGATTGAAGATGAGGTCGCACGCGTACTCCGTTTCTCCATTGAACTTCTTCGTGCATTCGGTTTCCAGGATATCTGTGCATTTCTCTCCACACGGCCGGAGAAGGCGGTGGGGGAACCTGCGCGCTGGGAACAGGCGCAGAAGGCGCTCGAACGAGCTATTAAAGCAGAAGGATTGGTTTATGAGATTGATGAAGGCGGCGGAGCATTCTACGGTCCCAAGATTGATTTGAAGATCCGGGATGCCATCGGCCGCGAGTGGCAGCTTACGACGATTCAGTTTGATTTCAATCTTCCTGAACGGTTTGATATGACGTACATCGGTGAAGATGGAAAAGAGCACCAGCCGTACATGGTGCACCGTGCCCTTCTTGGGTCCATCGAGCGGTTCTTCGGCATTCTTGTGGAGCACTATGCGGGACTCTTCCCGCTCTGGCTTGCCCCGGTGCAGGTGGCTATCCTTCCGGTCGCAGCGGTGCATGAAGAGTATGCGCAGTCAGTCCTTGCACAGTTGCGTGAGAAAGGGGTACGCGCGGAAGTTCTGGATGCGAGTGAATCCCTTGGCAAGCGTATCCGCGAAGGAGAAAAGCGACGCATTCCATACCTCCTTGTACTCGGTGATACAGAGAAGAATGAGAAGTCGGTTGCTGTGCGTAATGTAAAGACGAAAGAACAGGTGTCAGTTCCATTCGCACAATTCGTCGAGAAGACGGTGGGGGATATTGCTGCGCGGAAGTTGGAAGCATCATTCGGGTGATATGTGGTAACGAAAGCAAACAAGGCAACTAAAGAAACCAAGGATTGAAATCCCTGGTTGCCTTGGTTGCCTTGGTTTCTTTGGTTGCTTTCGTTCTTTCTTCCGAGGCCCGTGGACGGGAACGCCCGCTCTGGTAAATGATAGACGTGAATAAATCGGGGTGGTCATTTCTGACTACGGATTGATCTGCTATGCTCTTGCCATGTTCGAGGCATTTGCCATCGGTCCTGCAATTATCTGGACGCGTCTGGTGTTCCTGCTTTTGGGAGTGTGGCTGGCGGTGGAATTCTTTATGCGACTGGCTTCCAGTGCACATCTTTCACTCCAGCATTTGCAGGAGAATGCGTGGCGCTACTTTGCAGCATTTCTAATAGGTGGTCGCCTGATCGCCATACTCGCTGAGTATCGGGTGTATGTACGCGAGCCACTGAGGATGTTCATCTTCTGGGATGGGGGATTTAGCTTTCTTGGTGCCGCGATGGGCGTCGCTGTTGTTCTGTATTGGGCTACGCGCACACAGCGCGCAACATTTCTGCAGTGGCTGGATGTACTGTTGCCTGCTACTACTTTTGGTCTTGCGTTCGACTGGCTTGGTAAGTTCGTTGCGGGGCGTGCGTACGGCACGCCCACCGATGTTCCATGGGGAGTAACGTACGATGCCATTGCGGTGCGCTATACCGTCCCCATCCATCCGGTGCAGCTCTACTATGCGTTCTTCTTTCTTCTGTTAACTTTTCTTTTGTTGATCACGCGCAAGTATTCCCATCGTGCCGGTTCCGAAACGTTCTACGGCATTCTCCTTGCGGGATTGGCAACGTTTCTCTTTGAATACTTCCGCGGAGATTTCAGTATTCCGGTATTTGCCACAAAGCTTGATTTTCTTGTTCTCCTCTTGCTCTTTATCAGTTTAGGAATTTTTGCTGCTGTCGAACTCACGCTGCGCAAGTGGGGCATGGTCATCTATGAAACACTTCTCATTGGCGTCTTTGGCGGATATGTACTCCTGCGTTCCCACATTGCACTCCCAACATTCGAACTGCGCTTCAGCCAATTTCTTGCGGTGATTTCGGTGCTTGCCGTTACCGTTTACGTACTGGTGCATCGTCAAAAATATCCACACCTCTAATGGGAATGCTGAGGGATTGGAATACTGGAATACTGGGGCAACACCGTATTCCATTATTGAATATTCCAGTCCCCGGTTCCTTTTCTGATTCTCAATATTTGTGAACTCCATCCGAGGCTGTGTATACTGCCAACCATGCAACAAGCACTCTTCCAAACACTTCAACCGTACTTTGAGCCGTGGCTGCTTTTTCTGGCACAGGATCCTCTTCTGCGTACATTACAGGGTGCAGTGCTGTTTCTGGGGATGATTGCCGTTTTTCTGGTGTTCTTCACGGCACGGGACATCATTCTACGGACGAACTCCTTCCTTCTGATGTTCTTCTGTATTCTTTTGGTGGCGCTCCTGCCGGTTGTAGGTTTTCTGCTATACCTGCTGTTGCGTCCGGCACGCACTATCAAAGAACGCGAAATGGCTTCCATGGTTCGTGAGCTTCTAGAGAGCCAGCAAACCACATCTGTACAACAGCGGAGACCAAAGAAAAAAGAATTGAAAGTTTCCTGAATTTCCCCCCCATTTCCATGTCTATTGTGACGTATCTCTTATGGCCTAATCCGGGGATGGTTCCCTACGATAACTCCAAAGTCGTTGCTCTCTTCTGCTGTTGCGGTGCCATGGTTGTAGCAGCATTTATTCTGCGTGTATGGCGTCGCCGCACAACAAACACGCAACTGCGCAAACTCTCGCGCTCGTGGTCGGGAGCTTTGATCTGGTTTGGCGTTATCGGTCTGGTATTGCTCATTTCGCGCACGGAGCAGATCAGCTATCTTTCCATGCGGATTTGGTGGGTGGTCTGGGCGGTGATTCTTGTGGTGTACATCGCGTTTCAATTGCGGCAATTTCAGACTCGCTATTACAAGAAGCTTCCGGGTGAACATTATGCTGATCCGCGGCAAGAGTATCTTCCGCGCAAGAAGAAGCGCAGGTGATCCGTTGAAAGTTCTCTGTGGAGAGAGGAGAATGTCCATGACGTGGCTCATTCCGTTCTTGCATACAGTGCGGAAAAGGATCGCTTCTGCTTGAAATGAACCTGCTTTCCCACTTCAATAGGACGCGTTATGAGTTCTGAACCTCCGTTACCACTGCTGTCATGCGCTCACTCACGTACAAAGGCATCACGTGGCTGGATGATCCTGCAATGTCCCACCGGGATTTGCATAAGTTGCAGCGGAAGTACGGTTTTCATGAACTGGATATTGAAGATTGTCTGAGTGAACATGAGCGACCAAAAGTCGAAGAATACGATACGTATTTGTTCTTGGTGTTCCACATTCCGTATCTGGACAAAAGTTCAGGCAGAATTTCAAAAGAAGAGGTGAATATTTTCCTTGGTCAGGATTTCATTGTAACGCTGCATCACGGCAAGATTCCTGTTCTGGATTCTCTGTGGCAGGAACTCAAAGAGTCGCGCGTACGGCGCACCGAATATCTGGATCATGGTACGGGATTCTTTCTGTATGAGCTCATGAGCAAATTCTTCGATGGGCTCTTTCCGCTGGTGGATACGATTACCAAAGACATCCGTCGCAAAGAGGATGAACTCTTTGAGAGTGAAGAGCAGGTGGACCTGCTTAGAGATATTATGAAACTCAAGCGGAATATCATTACTATGCGCTCCATTCTCCTGCCGCAACGCACGCTCATTGGTACATTGGAGCACAAGAATCGCAAATTCGTTTCCGAGGAACTTTCCCTCTACTTTGATGACATTCTGGATGCCATCGAGCGTCAGTGGTCGCTCCTGGATACGGCAAAAGAGATGGTTGATGCGCTCCAGGACACCCATGAATCCTGGCTGACACACAAAACGAATTCCATTGTACGCATCCTTACCGTCTTCTCGGCAACCATGCTGCCACTTACGGTGATTACCGGGCTCTTTGGCATGAATGTCATGTTGCCCTATCAGGATCATCCGTATGCATTCTCTGGTTTAATCATCGGCATGATTCTGCTGCTCACGACTCTCTTGGGGTATTTTGCGCGTAGAGGGTGGCTATAAACACCTATAATCACTTCCTGGTAAAGATCAGGAAGCCATAAACCTATCTTGACATACTTCTGTAGAAGGGCGACCATACCCCTCCTATGCCTCTCAAGCATGCCACAGAGACGTTTCTCCTCTTTTTGCTGGGGGTCGTGATCGTGTGCACGGGGTTTCTGATCACCACATTGCCGGGATTGCCGGAAGGATTACTCCCATGGGGAGTACTCTTTGCACTTTCGGTGCTCTATCCGTTGAGTTTGGTGCATATATTTCGCAGCAATCGTGCAGATTACCCATTCCGGTGGCTGCACTGGTTTCCGGCAAGCATGCTCCTTGTGTGGGCAGTTCTGGAGTTTCTTGATACCAGCAGTTCGTTGCCGATGGCATCTGTGAGCCACTGGGTCTTCTGGGGCTGGGGTTTGCCGCTCGTGACTCTGGGGTTCCTGTTGGCTGTGGTGTTTTGTTTGCGCGTGATTCGTCGGTGGAAGTTGCGCATTGTGTTGCTTCTAATCGCCTTCATTCCTTTCACTGTTCTCGCCGCATTCAGCCAGTCGGGGTATCACTGGGATCGTGAAGTGGCGGATATTCTCTGGGCTGCCAATTGGTGGAGCGCGCTTGACCAGCGGATCAGTGGCACCGGAGGAAAGCTGCCCGAAGTTGCGTACGTGAGTTCCGATGGAAAGAATCTTGAAGAGTCCGATGACCCCGGAGAGGAAGCATGGCGTGCCCGCCTGCGCCTTTTTGAACGCCGCCGCGAGCGTATTGCAGCAGGTCTTACCGAAGATGAGGAGACTGCAGAAGTTCCGGCAGAAGCCGTAGATCCTCAGTCAGGAACGGGTATGGAATTCCGGCAGGTTTCCAGCATGCCGTCGCATCTACCTTCTGCAGGTGCCGGTGTGGGTGCTCTTGGGCTCACCATGCTGATGGGGTACTGCGGCGTGTTACATCAGAGAGCGAGGAAACGTTGTTAGTTGTTCGTTATGAGTGAACTAACAACGAGTAACTAGGAACAAGGAACGTGTTGTTGTGCTATGCTTCCACCAACATTTCCCATATTCCAATGCCAACGATTGCCTCTCTTCGTGCCAGACAAATATTAGATTCCCGCGGGAATCCAACTATAGAAGTGGACTGTGCACTGAGCGATAAATCGTTCGGTCGGGCTGCCGTTCCCTCCGGAGCTTCCACGGGCACGCACGAAGCTCTGGAATTGCGCGACGGTGACAAAAAAATATACGGGGGCAAATCTGTACTCAAAGCTGTGAAGAATGTGGAGGAGATCATTTTTCCAGCGCTTGAGGGAATGGATATAAGCGATCAGCGTACAATCGATCAGGCGCTCATTGATCTGGATGGCACGCCGAATAAATCCAAACTCGGAGCCAATGCCATGCTTGGTGTCTCCATGGCTGTCTGTCGTGCGCGTGCAGCGGGGGAAGATGTTCCGCTTTGGGGATCACTCGAGCGTCAGTTTGAAGTCGATGATGCAACGTTGCTCCCTGTCCCGATGATGAATGTGCTCAATGGGGGCAAGCATGCAGACAGTGGCCTTTCCTTTCAGGAATGCATGATTGTGCCAACAGGGTTTACCAAATTCTCTGAAGCACTACAGGCTGGCGCCGAAATTTTTCACACACTGAAGAAGCTTCTCAAAGATGCGGGGTACGTTATATCAGTGGGGGATGAAGGCGGCTTTGCGCCGCATCTAAAAAATGCTGCAGAGGCATTCGATTTCCTTACGCGTTCTATAGAGGAGTCGGGCTACGGAGCCACTGTACAGATTGCCATTGATGCGGCTGCGTCGGAGTTCTATGCAGGTGGCACATACAATGTTGATAGCAAGAAAATGTCTTCTGCAGAACTGACGGATTATTATGCCTTGCTCTGCGATCGTTATCCGCTCATCAGTATCGAAGATAGCCATAGCGAGGATGATTGGGAGGGATTCCAGGGGATGCAGAAAGCGCTTGGAGATAAGGTTCAGCTCGTTGGTGACGACCTCTTGGTAACGAACACAGAGCGCATCAAAGAGGCGATTGAGAAAAAAGCAGTCAACGCCGTTCTCATCAAACTGAATCAGATCGGCACCGTCAGCGAGACGGTGGATGCCATCCAGCTCACGCAGAAACAGGGATGGAATGCAGTCGTCAGTCATCGCAGCGGCGAAACGGAGGACACGTTCATCGCGCACCTTGCAGTCGGCTTGAAGACCGGGCAGATCAAGACGGGTTCTTTAAGCCGTACTGATCGTGTCTGTAAGTACAACCAGCTCCTCAGGATAGAGGAGCAGCTGGGGAATAGCGCACGGTATCAGTCGCCGTTCTAAGAATGGTGTTTTAGCCACCACTGCTTAAGCGGCGGAAGGCTCAATGTTGATAAGACGTACGCTCCTGTAGGGATCAGGGCTTGTATTTCCGGATTCTGCAATCCATTGAAATGGAGAAAGGTTAGTGCTGCGATGTAAGTGATAAGCGCGATAAAACTACGTCTGGTTATGCTGGTTTCCCATGCTTTATCGGCTTCCACGCGTTTGTTGCGCTCCAGAATGGCTTGAATATTTGATTCAAGATTTTCCATGCTTGTAGTGTAGCACCTCTGCTAGACTCCGTGCGTCTGGGCGTAGTTCCCACCTTCGCCCTCCGGGCTACGGACGGGCAGGGCAAATAATTTTCAGAGGAACTGTATCGGTCATTCTTCAGAATCGGGGCGTAGTTCAGTTGGTAGAATGCGCGCATGGGGTGCGCGTGGTCGCTGGTTCGAGTCCAGTCGCCCCGACCAGAGTCATAACTTCCATGAATATTTAGAAAAAATGATATCCGCGAACGACCGTCCATAGCCTTGGCGAAGGATGGTCGTCCCGACCAAGTTACATTCGATTCTAATGCACGCTTGAAGAGCGTAGGATGGTGTTGAAGATCTTAACAGTAGCAGTCACACACCTGTGTTTTGTATGGAATTACTCTTGTGCACACGTTGGACACTCATTTCTCCACATGCAGACCACCTCACACTTTTTCTCTCTGCATTCCATATTGTACGGGCAATTCGACCGCACTGCGTATGACATTGGCAGCAGGCAATTCTCATCTTTATAACAATTCTGTTTCATAGAATAGGGAAATGAAGGATTGTGCTCAGCAAAGAGTTCAATTGCTTTTTCCCCCATTACAAACTGTAAATCAACAAGCATGCGATCATGATGTACGCGCATAAACTCTTGGCTCTCCTGCGAAAAAATCCTCTCTATGTCCGGACCATAATCCGAACCACTCCCTGGTGTCTCATACGAGAAATTTTCAACAGAAAGCACGGAGATATTATCTGGATAGGTAAGTTTAACAGGGATAGATAATCCACTTTTTTCTTCAATTTCCCCATTACGCAGGACAAATTCACTGCAGCGTACCCACACTTCAAACGGACTGATGTCTCGTTCACGCGTAAGATGCTGGAACACGCACACATGTTTCCCATCATCTTCCGTAGTCCAGGCAAATTCCTCTTGTGAAAGAAGATATGCTTCGATTACAGGATCAATACTTGTTGTGCGATCAACTGTTTCTGTAATTGGCTCATAGACCTCGATACACCCGTATTCACACTGTTTGTTATACGAGCAACCACGTCCGCACGTGTATTCTGCCCCATTATTACTTTTGATCATTTCTTCTCCCCATGCCACACACTGCTCACGCGTAGCAAAGTGCTCCTGAAACTGACATTCGACATCGCCTTTTCCCGAGAAACCCTGAGGATAGAATATAGCCGTCCATTCGTCGGCACATGGTGCATTCATATCACGGCATCCTTGATATGCTCCACAGCTGATAAGTGGGACAGATACGATGAATAGAAGCATGAGATACACTTTGTTCATGTGTTGCATATTACGCATCTAATTGTTTTTCGCAATGCAAAGCAAGAGTGCTTTTTACCTTTCCCAAACGGAAGGCACGGGGCCGAATATGTTCTCTGAGGAGAACGTAGGTACCGGTCCAAAAACACTCTGGTGTGTATCGGAGGCATTGCTATTGGTGTTGTTTCCCCAGGTATTGGGTATCGGACCAAAGATGTTTTCGGAAGCCAGAAAATTGGGTACGGATCCAAACAAACTCCCGTTGCTGCTTGCTGATGATGTACGGGGACTGCTCCAGGTGCTGGGTACCGGACCAAAGAGATCCGTCTTCCAAAAATTCGGCACGGGTCCAAAGAGAGAGTCAGCGTGTGCACACGGTGTTGTTAGTGCAACGAGTGCCAGCATGTGGAGTGTAAGTAGGAACATAGGGGAGAGTATACATGTGAAGTATAGTTATGGTTTCACCATTGTTTCAAACAACAACGAGCTGGTTTTTTTGTTTTAAAAAACACATGGAAATATAATAGAGGGTTTTCGTTTCCCTACCCGATTCTATCCCGAAGGGTTGTGTGGGAAGGTGTGATTACTCTCACTTCTTTCCCCCACATTCTATGTATCAGCAGGCATGTGCATCACCGGAAACAGGATTTCCCCTTTCTCCAGAGGGTCAGGCTCCTTCTGTTCTTCCAGAAAGCGCCATACAGGACGCTACACCGGTTCACATACATATACATCAGATACACGAGCACGTTGCTGGGCTTGCGGGGTGGGAGGATGTTGGAGATTGGGAAATGGCGCGCTGAGTGCATTGGTGCATCTTTTGGGGGAAGGGGCGCATAGCGCCCCTCTGTACTGCACAAATTTTGTGGTTTTCTCATGGGGAACGATCTTGTCAAAGGTCTGTTCTTTTGCTTTTATACCCTCTTATGTTTGAAATCCACCAGAAGCAGACCGGAAAGAGGGTAGTTGATAAAATATACAAAATATGTTATTATAATATGTTAATTTCATGAGTCTTTCTCCTGACGAACTTGCGGCAGCTACCACGGCTATAGAGGGGCACCAACGCCTACTCATTGTCCCGCATGCGAATACCGACCCTGATGCCTTAGGAAGTGCGCTGGCCTGTTATGAGCTCTTCAGTGCCTTGGGCAAGGATGTCACCGTGGTTTGCCCAGAGACGCCTCCGGAATCCCTCCAATTTCTGCCGGATTACGAGCGCATTACGGAAGGATTGGCAGAACAACAGCAGTTCATTGTGACGGTGAATCTGGATGAGGGAGTGGAAATCGATAAATTGCGTTACACGGTGGAGGATCGCAAGGTGAACATCATCGTTATTCCCAAGAACGGGCGCATTCATCCGCAGCACATTACCTTGAACGAAGGCAATCAGCCCTACGATCTCATCATCGTTGTTGATACCGCGGATCTGTCACTTCTGGGATCGGTGTATACCGAACACATTGATCTCTTCTCTCAGGTGCCGATTCTGAATATTGATCACCATATCAGTAATACGGGTTTCGGGCAGATCAAGCTCATTGATCCCACGGCATCGAGCGCAACAGAGGTCCTGTACCGATGGTTTATGCAGCAGCCTCAATGGAAGCCTTTCATCACTGCTGATATCGCTACGCTGCTCCTTACGGGGCTCATTACCGATACGCGCAGTTTCCAGAATCCCAATACCACTCCTCGTTCATTGGAAGTAGCGGCAGAGCTCATTGAAATGGGCGCCCGTCAGCAAGAGATCATCCAGAACGTTTACAAAACCAAACCACTGAGTACCTTGAAGATTTGGGGGCGTGCTCTCAATCGTATCCAGGTGGATGAAGATGCCCGAATTGTCTGGTCGACTATTAGCCGGGAGGATCTGGCGGAGATGGAGGCAACGAGCAAAGAAACCAGCGGCATACTTGATGAACTCATTTCCACCGTTCCCAATGCCGATGTGTACGTGCTCTTTACAGAGGTGGAAGAAGGAGGGCTCAAGGCGAGCATGCGTTCATCGAATACGATCAATGTGAGCACTCTGGCTGCGCAGCTGTATGGCGGCGGCGGACATCCCCGGGCTGCCGGGTTCCGTGTTTCCACGTTCTCGAATTTTCAATTACAGGTTCTGGAGTGTGTGCGACGATTAAAGGAGGGTATGTCCCAACAGCAAAGCGATACACAGGTGATGCCTCCTACGCCTGCTGTGTCGCATCCTCCGATAAAAACACAGAATCCT
>Ga0172381_10001197_pt1 | contig 31126 bp, 31 predicted proteins | sample Leawel6488metaG_FD_119754 | JGI IMG/M metagenome (GOLD analysis project Ga0172381, IMG submission 119754) | Leachate microbial communities from a municipal landfill in Southern Ontario, Canada - Leachate well 64-88 metaG | ecosystem: Engineered > Solid waste > Landfill > Unclassified | place... | reverse complement strand
TTATCCAAAACTACATACTGTTTTACTTTCGAAAGAATTTGTGGATACTAGTGCGGGTTCGGGTTTAGTTCATTGTGCACCTGGTTGTGGTCCTGAAGATTATGAAGTTGGTTATCGAAATGGATTACCTGCTTTCAATACAGTTAATGAACATGGAATTTTTGAACACGCTGGTAGATTCAACGGACTCACAGCAAAAAAAGACGATTATAAATTCATAGAAGAATTAGAAAAGGAAGGACATTTAATTCACACTCACTCGTACATTCATGATTATCCTTTTGATGGAAGAAGTCATGAACCTGTTATTTTCAGAACCACAAAACAATGGTTTTTGAAAGTTGAAGATATTAAACAAAGATTAATTGATGAAAATGATGGAATAAATTGGAAACCAAAAGCGGGTTACAATGCATTTAATTCTTGGTTAGAAAATATTCGAGACAATTCTATCAGTAAACAAAGATATTGGGGAACTCCTTTACCTATTTGGAGAAATGTAGAAGATCCTGAAGATTATTTTGTTGTTGGCAGCTCAAAAGAATTAGAAACTCTTTGTGGTCATGAAGTTAAAGATTTACATAAACCTTTTATTGACAATGTAGAAATAAAATTAGATGGAAAAACTTACAAGAGAATTCCTGATGTGGCCGATGTTTGGGTTGATGCGGGTGTTGCAAGTTTCGCTTGTATAAATTATCCTACTGACCAAAAAACATTCGAAGAACTTTTCCCTGCAGATTTTATTGTAGAAGGGAAAGATCAAATTCGAGGATGGTTCAACTTATTACATATTGTTAGTATGATTGCTTTTGACAAAAAATGTTTTAAAACTTGTTACATGCATGGATTCATAAATGATTCTCAAGGACGAAAAATGTCCAAGTCATTACAAAATTATATTTTGCCTGAAGAAGTTATAAGTAAATATGGTGTAGATGCATCTCGTACTTATTTTGTTGGTTGTGCTAATCCTGGTTTAGATGCACTATATAATTTTGATGATTGTGAACTAAGAGGTAGAAATCAACACGTTCTTTGGAACCTACATAAGTTTGTAATAGATATGCAAAAAACAAATTCATTTAATGATGTTGATTTTAGAGCAGGTTTAAAACATTTAGATTTGGAAGAAAAATTTATGTTTTCAAAACTTAATTCAGCAATACATAAGGCAACAAAAGTTATGGACAATTATGATTTAAATGAATTCCCTTACATTGTTGAAGAAGTATATTTAGAACTTTCCAGAACATATATTCAATTAGTTAGAGATAAAGCTTCCAGTGGAACTAAAGAAGAAAAACAAGCAGTATTTGCAACTTTAGTTTCTGTGATTAGTGATGTATTAACCATGTATTCAATTACAGCGCCATTCGTTACAGAACAAATGCATTTCAATCTTAAAGAAACTGGTTTAGAAATTTTCAATAATGATTCAATTCATGAAAGAGATTGGCCCACATTTAATGAAGATTTAATTGAAGAAACTTTAGAAGATGGAATGTTTGAGGCTCAAAAAATAATTACTAATTCTTTAGCAGCTAGAGAAAAAGCAAAGATGGGAGTAAGATGGCCAATACAAGAATTAATAATTGATGTGGATGATAAAAAGAAAGTCATTCTACAAAGATACGATTCTTTGTTAAAATCTCAACTAAACATTAAAGACATAACTTATGATAAAGTTCCAGTTAGATATGATATTAAACCAAACTATAAATCAATAGGTGCTAAATTTGGAACTGAAACTGGAGATGTAATCCCACACATAATGACAAATAAAATTCAATACATTAAAGAACTTGAAGCAGATAAAACTACATTTGAAATTGATGGACGAGAGTTTACTAAAGATATGTTTGTTCTTGAAGTGTTAACTAAAGAAGGGGAATGTTCAGTTATTTTTGATGGCGGTAAAGTTAAATTGAATTTAGAATTAACTCCTGCGTTGGTTGCAGAAGGTTATTCAAGAGAATTGACTAGACGTATTCAGAATATGAGGAAAGTTGCAGGTCTAGAAAAAATTGATGAAATTAAACTATTCATTGAATCTTCTGATAAAGATTTATTTAGAGATATTCTTAAGTTCCAAATTGAACTAAAATCTAAAGTCGGAGCTAAAGAACTAGTTCTGAATTGCCCCGAACCTAAAGATGTTTTCAAAATAAAAGAAACTGAATTTAAGATTGGTTTTGAAAGAATTTAATTATTTTTAATTTAATATCGCAAAAGTCAGATTTAAGAATTCCGAAATTAGTTAAAAAGCCAAAGCAACGAGTTCAATAAGCCTTATAAAGTAGTTTAATTAAAATACTAATGTTTTTAAATTAAAAGATATTCTCGTTTTTATGGATTTTTGCAAAAAATGTGTAATTCCATCAAATAAGGAATTCGAAAGTAAGGTTCCAAAAGATACCTTGCCATTCCATAAAGAACTCAATTTATGTGATGCCTGTTATCAGTTGACTAAAGATGAATATTTTGAAGAATATTTTTCAGATAATAACATATTCAAAAAAGAGTTTGAAGAATTCTTGAAGTCTCACAAAAAAATAATATTTGCATATTCTGGAGGATTAGATAGTACAGTGGCCTTACACGAATTAAATAAACAATGTACTGAAAAAGGAATCGACTTGTTTTGTTTTTGCATAGATTTTGGTTTTAAAGGAAATAAAACTTTAAAAAATATAGAAAAAGTAGTTGAATTTGAGAAATTAAAAAACTTTGAATTAATAAATATATGTTCAGACATAACTAAGAATAATATTTCTATTTTTGAAAGCTATAAAGATTCAGTTATTCAAAATACGCTTCCTTGTGGGAAAAAATGTAATTCAATTTTAGATTCATATTATAAATCAATTTTAGATTCGTTTGAAGAAACTCATCTAATGACTGGAGGAGATACTCCTAAGTTAAATGCCGCTCTGGGAAGATATTCCATTTATTGGGTTAAACCTCAATTCACTGTTGTAAGGGGAGGACCTTCTTTCGGATTAAATAAAAATTTCAATCAAAATTATGTTGAAGAACACAACATCCCTTGGGAACATCCACATTGTGGAGGCTATGATACAGATTGTTTATTGCCAGGAGCAATTTTTAAAAACTTAGCAAAAGAGGTTTGTAAATGTAGCAAAGATTTAATAACTCAATTTCCAATAGTTTTAGATTATTTATCTGAAAGAGTAAGATGGAACATTATTGAAAAAGAGGATGCGATTGAAAAATTATCAAGATTAGAAATTTCAGATGAGTATTCATATGCAGAAGTTATGAAATTAATAAAGGACAAAAATGACAATTAAAAATTTACACCATTTAGGAGTTCCTTGTAAGTCAACGATTCGTATAATTAATTCTGAAAGAATATTGGAAGAAATAGTATCAAAATACGGAGAGGATTTTCAAATGAATTCTGAATCAATTTTAAGAATTGAACCAAATGGAGGAGTATTAACAACTCCTGGTTTGTATTCTTCATTTTTATGGATGGATAAACTTGCTTGCAATAATATTTTGAAAGGAAACTTAAAAAATTTAAGTTCAGATGAGTTATACTTTTTACATACAAACGAGGCGTTGTCGAAAAGAACAAATAACAAAATAAGTGCCTTTAATGTTGATTGTGATGGGCTACCTTCTCAAGTTTTATTTGAAGTAACATCTGATTGTGATTGTGATTGCCTTGCATGCTATCATAAAAAAGATCTAAATTCTGGAAATGCACCACTTGATATTTTATTAAATAGAATCGATATTCTTGCAAATTTAGGATTAACAATATTTGAAGTAACTGGAGGGGAGCCTTTTCTTAGAAATGATTTAGCGCAGATTCTTAATAAAATACATGCGGTTGGAAGAAAATTTTATGTTGTCACTAATGGAAATGCTTTGCCAAACTTAAATGAAGAATTAGTTGATGCATTAAAAAAAGGAGATGGTTTGGCAGTCAGTATTGACGGTTATGGTGAAACACATGATAAAACGAGAAGATTGCCAGGATTATTTGCAAACATAGAAAAGGGACTGGATTCTCTACAAGGAACAGGAATACCTATATATTTAATATCTACTTTGGGAGAACATAATTATGAAGATATTTCTAAATTGGCCGATTTTGCAAAAAAATATAATTCTAAAATACATTTGAGACCTGCCATAAAAACCGGAAGTTGTATAAATAATGACTTAAAAACCAAAGATATGCACATTTTACTTTCAACTTATCTTAATCATCCAAATACAAGAAATGGTTTTTTAGCAACTAAAAAAGAAATTCCAGATTCTAAAACATATGGTTGTGGCATAAGAAAAAGAATTTCTGTTGATGTTTTTGGAAGATTATTTCCTTGTGTAATGGATAGAGATGAAAGTTACAAAACTATCGAGGATTTTTCACCAAAAGAGTTGGTTTCTCAATTAGAAAAAACAACAAAAATTCATTTAGATAAAAATAAAATGTGCACTGATTGTGACGTAAATAAAAATGAAATAAATTGTGGAGGTTTTTGTAGATTTTCTACAACATATAAAAATGGAACAACCAAAAAACTATAATGCAATTTTCGCAAATATGTATGATGGTTTAATGAGTGAAGAAAAATACGCTCGTTGGAAGAACATAATACAAAAAGGTGTGGAAAAATATGCCATTCCTAGAAATTTTGCTCTAGATGTAGCTTGCGGTACAGGAGCAATTTCTGAAATGTTATTTGAGTTAGATTTTGAGAATGTTGATGGTTTGGATTTATCTCAAGATATGTTAAATGTAGCTAAAGAAAAATTCCAGAAATATGGAACTAGATTTAACACAATAAATGCAAATATGACTTGCATTCCTTCTACAATTAAATACGATTTAGTAGTTTCATTTTATGATTCTATAAATTATTTATTGTCCTTATCAGATATGGATAAATTTTTGAAAGGTGTAGAAACATCGTTAAAACCTGGAGGATACGCCATATTTGATATGAATACAAAAGAACACGTTGCAATTTCTCAACGTACGCCTTCAAAAAAATTTCCAATTGAGGGAGGAGATATATTGTTTAAATATGGTGGAGAAGGTGAAATTTGGGAACTACTTATCGAAATAACTAGAAATGGAGAAACAATTAGAGAAACTCATCTAGAAAGAGGATATTCTTCAAAAGAAATAACTAAGTTAATTCAAAATAAGAATTTAGAATTAATAGACATAATTTCAGATAATAAAGTTTATTGGGACAATAAAGAGCATTTAAGTAGACAATACTACATATTAAAGAAAACTTTATAAATTCGAATAGAAATACAACGACTATGGCAAACAAAAATGATGAATGGAAAATGTCTATTCAAGACATGTTAGATAAAGCTTGTGCAATTAATGCAGATTAATTATATTGAGAAGGTCTTAGAAAACTTTTTAATTTATTTATATTTAAAGAGATTTTTAAATATAATGGCGCATAACAAATTTTATCTAGGTCAATATTTAAGAAAAAGAAAAGTTTATATATGTCTTTATTTAAACAATAAATATGGCAAACAAAAATGAAAGAACGGACGAGTGGAAATTATCAATCAAAGACATGCTTGATAAAGGATGCGCTATCAACAAAGACTGAATCAAATAGATCAAGATTTAAAGATTTTGAACATTTATTTGTTAGACCTATGCAGGTGCAAGTTGATTTAACTAATCGATGTAATTTAAATTGTTTATATTGTTACAACAAAAAAAACCTTCTTAAAGGAAAAGAATTAACTGATTATGAATTTCATAACTTTATAGATAAATTAATTTTACAACTTAATCCTTATTATGTAACTTTTTCTGGAGGAGAACCTCTCCTAAGAAAAGAATTATTATTTGAATTGTCAAAAAAACTAAAAGACAACAATATTGAAGTTCATCTAAACACAAATTCTTTATTGATAACTGAAGAAATTGCTAAAAAATTAACTGAATTAAATATAGATAAAATTAACATAAATATAGATAGCTTTAAAAAACAAGATTTGTTGAGAGGTGGAAATGAATTAATCCATAAAACTCTAAGATCCTTAAACATTCTTAAAAAACATTTTCCTCCTTCAAAAATATCCATCGCGGTTGTGATAACAACATTGAATTATAAGGATTTATTGGAAATCGCTAAATTTGTAAAAGAAGAAGGCTTCATGGAAATACATTTATTAGATATGATTCCAACTGAAGAAAGTTCTATGCAATTTTTCTTATCTAAACAACAATGGTTAGAATTTTTTGACATCTATCAAAAAATAAAAGAATTAGGCGTACATATTAGGCCAAATCATGCTTTGTTATTCTTAAAAGAATTTGAAGAATATGTTAAAATTCCTTTTTGTATGGCTGGAAGATTTAAATTAGTGATTACTGCAGATGGGAACATAGTTCCTTGCAATTATTTTAAAAAACAAGAATATGTTTGTGGAAATGTTTTAGAAATCAATTTATTAGATGTTTGGCAAAATTCAGAACTATTAAATAAATTTAGATACTTTATACCAGAAGATAATAAATGTTCTAAATGTAAATCGATAAATTTATGTTCAGGAGGATGCAGGGCCATGTCTCTTTTTGTTCTAGGTGATGCATTTAAAGCAGATCCTTATTGTATCACATATGGGTTGAACGATGAGTAAAGAACCAAGTGGATTAAATATTGTCGAGATAGAGTTAACAAATGCCTGCAATTTAAATTGTAAACATTGTTATGTTGATAAAAGTATTAAACATACTCTTCCAGATACGAAAGTGTTTGATTTGATAGATGAAATTTCTGAATTAGGAGTACATAGATTAGCTTTTACTGGTGGAGAACCACTTCTTTTACAAAACATATTTAAATTTGCAAAATATGCGAAATCTAAAAAAATTCCTACAGTTGCTTTAATGACCAATGGTTTGCTAATTTCTGAAAAAAATATTCAAGAATTGAAAATTTTTGATTTAATTCAATTAAGTATAGATGTTCCTCCAAAAGAAAAAGCCCATTTTCGAATAGATTATTCCAATGAATTATCCAATACAATTGATTTGTTAAATAAAAATGGAATTGCTGTTCATTTACAAGCGACGATACATAGAGAATTAATAAAAAAACTAGATGAATTATCTGATTTCATAAATGAGAAAAAAGTTACTCTCGGTTTGAATAGATTGATTTTGACAGGAAGTGCAACAAATTTAGTGGATGAAAAATTAAAACATGAAGAATTAAAAGTAGCTCTCGAAAAAATAACTGAGTATAAAAAGAAAAATTCTTCAATACATTGCTCGGATCCCCTAATATTTTTGGTGGATTCAGAAAAAATGAATTTATTTAAAAAATCAGAACCGAAAGGAATTATGGGAGGCTGTATTGCAGGCATCGCAACATTATATATTTGTTCAAATGCAGACGTATTTATTTGTCCATTCGTTAAAGTGCCTATTGCGAATGTATTTAACGAAAAATTATCAGATATTTGGTTTAACAATGAAACTCTAGCTAAATTAAGAAATAGAAAAAATATAAACGGAAAATGCGGTAATTGCGAATATAGAGCATATTGTGGAGGATGTAGAGGGGCCTCCTTATTGAAAACACAGTCCTTAATCGAATCAGATGATAATTGTTGGTTATGATATATTTTTCTAACATTAACAAATTATTTTTTTGCTGAAATTCTACCAATCCAAATTGTAACACCTACTGCAAGTATAGTTACTAATAATGCATATGCCCAAGGTCCACCAGAAGCTAAAGAACACAATGCTCCTGCACCTTCAACACCGCAAGGCCCAACAAATAATGATTTTATTGCATCGTTCCAAGCTAATGCTGCAACCAATCCAAATGCCGCAGTTACCAATGCAGTCAATTTCTCAATAACTTCTTTTTTCATATTTATACCTCGAATTAATTTAACATCACAAATGCTAGATTAAGAACTGCTGCGAAAGCCACCCACAATATATATGGGATCATAATGTAAGCAGATGTTTTTGAAATTTTATAAAATTGTATCGTTGTCCAGATTATGAAGAATTCTAAAATAATTATTTCTATAAATGAATATAGTGGATTTCTGCAACCAAAAAATAATGCTGACCAAATTAAATTCAACATTAATTGTATTGAGAATAATTTTGTTGCGCCAGATTTATATTTTTGTAATTTTTTAGTTTCTTCAGACCAGACTAAGAAAAAGGCTAAACCCATTAATATGAATAATGCTGTCCAAACTGGACCAAAAATCCAATTGGGAGGATTAAAAGATGGTTTAATTAAGGATATGTACCATGTGTTTATTGATGTTGAGGTGAAAATCGAGCCCAACATACCTATGAATAAAGGAATTAAAACTGAAATTAGTAATTTGAGATATTTATTCATGATGCTTTTTTGGACAAAGATATATTTAAATCTTTTTAAACAAACAAGTAACATTTATAAATGGAAATGGGTTCTCTCTCTTTAGTATTAAGGCTAAAAGTCTTAGTCTACTCAAGTGCGGAAAGCACTTCTGGCGAAGAAAATCGCCCAACCAGCAATTAAAGGCTTCTTGGCGGTTTTTGGAGAGTGACTAAAAATGGAAGAAATTAGAAAGCTATTAGACAGCGATAAAATGATAATTGGATTAAAGAGAACTATAAAAGCTCTTAGAAAATCCAATGTAGCGAAAGTGTTTTTGGCAAAAGATTGTCCAGAATCATTTTTAGAAGACATCGAATATTATGGAAATTTTTCAGAAGTACAAATCGAAAAATTAGACATCCCTTGTGATGAATTAGGATCTGTTTGTAAGAAACCATTCCATATTACAGTTATTGGAGTTCTTAAATAGAGGATAACCGTAAAATGAAGCTCAAATATGATATGCAAACTCTTCAATGGATGAAACTTTTCGAAGATATCACTAAAGCAAAAATAAAAGATTGCTTTGTGCATAACGAAAAATTACATTTTATTGTACACCCAGGTAATTTATTTAAAGCTCTTGGTGAAAATAAAAAGAATGTTACTAGATTGGAAGATTTATTGAAGAAGAAAGTAAAAATCATTGAGTATTCTGAAAATATGTTGAAATTTATAGTCAATATTATGGCGCCATTAAAAGTGGTTGACATAAAAAATGAAGAAGGAATAGTTACAATCACAGGTCCTGATCAAAAAACAAAAGGATTAATGATTGGTGCAAGAGCTCAAAATCTTAGGATGTTTGAGGGTATTGTTCAAAAATATTTCCCCGAATTAAAAGAAATTAAAGTCGTATAGGTGAATTAAAATGTCAAAAAAAGCATCAGGTTTAAACGCAGGAAAAAAATTATCTGCAAGAAGAAAAGTTGGAAAATGGATGAGTAAATGGTTTAAAAAGAAAAACTTACCATATTCATCTAAAGCAGATCCTTTAGAAGGAGCATCACAAGCTTCAGCAATTGTACTTCAAAAAGTTCAAGTAGAAGCAAAACAGCCAAACTCTGCAATGAGAAAATGTGTAAGAGTTCAATTAATTAAAAATGGAAAACAAATTACTGCTTTCTTGCCTGGAGACGGAGCAACAAAATTAGTTGATGAACACGATGAAGTTATTGTTGAAGAAATTGGTGGAAAGATGGGAAGAGCAAAAGGAGATCTTCCTGGAGTTAGATGGCAAGTCATCAAAGTTAACGATCAAGCATTAGGCGCTCTATTAAGTGGAAAAATAGAGAAAGCAAGAAAATAAGGTGAAAAAATGAATAATGATATTTTAGCATTTAATCGATGGGATTGTTCAGCTATAAAAGTAGAAGATCCTGGTTTAGTTAGATACATAACATTACAACCTACAGTTGTTCCACGTACTGGAGCAAGATATGCAGGAAATAGATTTCATAAATCCAAAGTATTCATTGTTGAAAGATTGATGAATAAAATGATGGTTACTGGAAGAATGGGTTCTAAAAAACATAAAGTTTCATCCGGTCATTGTACTGGAAAAGGATTCACAAACTATAATGTTATTTTAGAAGCATTTGAATACATTGAAGAAAAAACTAAAAAAAATCCAATTGAAGTTTTTGTTAAAGCGTTAGAAAATGCTGCACCTAGAGAAGAAATAATCACTATTGAATATGGTGGTGCAAGATATCCAAAAGCAGTTGAATGTGCTCCACAAAGAAGAATTGATAGAGCTTTAAAGTTAATGACTCAAGGAGCTTATAAAAAATCTTTCAACAGTAAAAAAAGTGCATCAAATGCAATTGCTACTGAAATTTTAGAAGCATATAAATTGAGTTCAAACTCTTTTGCGATTTCTAAAAAATTAGAAGTTGAAAGACAAGCAGATTCTAGTCGATAAGATTAAATTTATTTTTTATTTATTTTTTTCTAAGATTGCATTTAATCTGTTTCTTTTGTTTATGGATAACTCTAAATGTAGTGCTTCAGGAAAATCTAGATTATGGTGATCTAATGTGTAAATTCCTGTTTGATTAGCTTGTGTTCCTTTTACAAAATCGAAATATCCTTTTTTTAATCCGTAAATATCTATAAGTTTTTCTAAATCTGTTCTTTGTAGAAAGTTTTTTTGTTTAGACAATATTTCAAAGTTAGAAACAATCGAGGTCTCTCTGTATTTTTCTATGTCTTCTTTTGGTTGTGAAATTTCTCGTTGATTTGAAACTTTTGGTTTGTGGTATGTTTCAATTAATAAATCTCCTTTTCCATTGGAATACAAAGTTCCTACAAAACCAGTTCCATAATTACAAACTTGAGTGGTTATTAAATAAGAATATTCTTTAAGTATAGTAAGATTATCTAATACCCAGTCTTCAACAGATTTAAGTTTAGTTACATTGAAAATAAACCCTTTTGTCCAATAAGGCTTTAACGGATCAAATATAAATAAACATGGTTGATTCTTTAGAATGAATTCTTCCATGGATGAGAGCATTTGACTTAAATTTATATTTTGCGGATCAAATGTTTTCCATTGGACTGTTTCTAACCCCATATCTTTTACTCTTTGATATTGTTCATCTGTCTTTCGTCTTTGAAAAAAAGAATCGATTAAAAAGTAATTTCCATTTAATTTATGGATTAAATTCATTCCATCTTTAAAATCCATATAATTACCCGACATAAAATGGAGAATCAAAGTTAGGTATAAATAGTTTATGAAAACTTTAAATATATGTCTTAGTTTTTTATGGCATGCCTAAAGATGAAAGCGTTCAGAAATTTAAAGAAACCTTTAAAGAGGAATTCTCCAATATTAACGATATTAAGAAATTAAAGGAAATTTATGCTTCTGAATTGAAAAAAAGAGATAATTTAATCGAAAAATTGAGAAATGAGAATAAAGTACTTCTTAAAACGGCGTTTAAGAGCAAAAATAGCTAAATTAAACTAAGTAAAGTTTATATAACTATTGGTCAATTATATATTATGAAAGTTCTACATAATCATTTATGTTCTCTTTGCGATACAACTAAAACTTGTTTTGTATTTACAGATTTTGAAGCTTTATTTTCTTGTTGCAAGGAATGTTCTGAAGAGTTGGAACAGAATTTAAGTTTTGCAGAAGAATGTGAGGATAATTGTTCATTATGTGGAGCTTACAAGAAAGTTAAATGTGTGGAATTTGAAGATTCTTTATTTTTTTCTGATTTTAAGATTTGTAATAGATGTAATTTGCATCTTAAGTTGTTGATTGAATCTCAAGAGGAAGTTGAATAAATTATTTTGATGCAAAAACAGTTGATTCCAATATTTTTAAGAATACATTATATTTAACATCTGTTTTTTTAACATAATTTGTTATTTCATTCAATTTATCATTATATAAATAGGCCGTTTTACCACCAACTTTTTTATATGTTATGTATTTCGTATAATGTTTTAAAGGGCTTTTACCCCATTTTGTACTTTTATTCACATCATTTTTTAATTTTTTTAGAACTTCATTTATAGTTGGCTTTTCTTTTTTATCTTTGAAATAAGTATATATTAGTCCTGTTGAGACGCCCGAACCTGCATTATAACTAATTAAATTAAATAATGCGGCTTCATGAATATCATTTTGACCATATTGTGCAAGAAAATCAACCATATTATTCATATTGTGAGTCCAATAAATTAAACTCACAACTATATTTGCATATGCATTTTTTGCAGACATATCTGCCCATGTATATTTTCCTACTTCAGGATATGCTTTCTGTAACTCAGAAGAATTTTTCCAAATTCGAGTTTTTACATCTTTAAATGTATCGGGCATAATTTGACCAATTCCTTCTGCACTAGATAGCTCACCTGATATTTGTTTCATGCCCGTTTCCGTATTGAGTGTTGCCATATACAATGCGTATAATTTGTTTGCATTTCCTCCACATAAATTAACTAATCTATTGTAATGCGGATTTTTTGCAAAAAGAGGAATTATATTTTTTAAAACAGTTTGTTGGTCAACAGTTAATTTTCCTGTTTCAACAACAATTTTGATTGTTTCTAACTCTCGTTTTTCTTCTTCTATGTTATCTAATGATACAGTTAAATCAATATTATCTCGAACTATAGAAAATAAACCTTTACCAGGATCTAACTTCACAACAAAACATTTCACGCCATCTTTATTAATAACATATTTTGTAGAATCTGCAGAATTACGAAATTCATCTTTTAAAAGTTCTTGTGGAACGAGTATTTCTTTCCCTGTAGGTATTTTAGTTATATTTTCTATGTTGTTGTACCCTCTAATGTAATCAAGTTTTTCTTGAAATTGTTTTGTTACTCCATGTGTTAAATTCCCAAATCCAACAATTAAAAAAAGTGCAACCATTGCAACTGATCTAGAAGGCATCAAAGATGTGGCAAATTTATTTAAAAAATTCAGAAGAGTTTTTTCTTGTTCTATTACTATGTGATTTAGTGCTTGACTTTTAATGAAAGACGCTTCTTCTTTTTCATAAGGTTCCGCATATTTTTTAATAGATTCATTTATGTTTAACAATATTTTTTGTTTCTGCGCATATAATTTAATTATTTTTTCATCAGTAGAAGTATCCAGTTGTCCACTTATTCCTCCTTCATTAGAATCATATTTAAATTTTAATTGTTCAGTTACTGTTTTTAATTCTTTAACATACGGTATTATTTTAATCATAAAAGAACATAATTTAATTACATCGTTTTCTATTTCTACTGACACACTTAATTCTTGTATGTTTCTTATTAAAACGGCTTCTTTTTTTTGAAATTCATCTAATAAATTGGTGAAAGTATTATAAAATTGATATTCAATTAAATTTATTTTTTTTAACCATAAAGAATTAGTGCTTTTTTCAGCCTTGGTTTTTGCTTTTTCAATTCTTTCAATAAACTCAATTGCTTTTAAGAATTTATTTTGTAAAATATCAAATTCAGTGCTTGAATCTATATCTTCTGAGAGTGCATACATAGACTTATTTTAAAAATAATAATATAAATACCTTTGCTTTTAAGGAAAGGGTTAAAAACCCAAATAAGTTCTTAAGTTTATGATTCGTGAGAATAAATATGTGGTCACAACTAATACTTCGCTATGTGAATTTATACTCTCTACTTGTTCATTTATTCATGGTGAAGAGCACTTCAGAAAATTATTATCTGCTAAACGAATTCTATTTAATGGTGTCCTAGCTCCTGAAAATATTTTTGTAACTAAAGATGATCAAATCACAATCTTAACTCCGAGGGAACTTGAACCTAAAGTAAATACTAATTTCGAAATTTTGTTTGAAGATGAATATTTTTTTGCTGTGAATAAGCCTGCTCCTTTGCCAATCCATCCGGCGGGTAAATATTATTTTAATACTTTAACGAATTTGTTGAAAGAAAGTGGATTTAAAGACTTTTATCCTGTGAATAGAGTGGATAGAGAAACTACAGGTGTTGTTTTGTTTGCTAAAACTAAAGAGATGGCTAAAAAACTTGGAGAATTATTCTTGAAAAAAGAAGTACAGAAAACATATATTGCAGTATGTTGTGGAACTGTGGGAGAAGATTTGTTTAAGATTGATTTACCTTTGATTAAGAAAAATATTGGTGAATTTAGAAATCATGTTGTTGTAGATGAAAATGGAAAGCAATCACTTACGGAAATTAAAAAATTTTGTTCAAATGAACTCTTTTCGATTTTAGAAGTTAAACCACTTACTGGTAGAAGTCATCAAATACGAGTACATCTTTCCTCTATTGGTTTTCCAATCGTAGGAGATAAAGAATATGGGTTATATCCTGAATTATTTTCTAAATTCTCGAGAAATATTTTGGATTCTTCGGAGGTAATGGAGAAATTGTTGGTAAATAATCACTTGTTGCATTGTAAACAAATTCAATTTAATCATCCTCAAACGGGAAAAGAAATTTGTATTAAAGCACCTTTGTTTGAAGAAATGAAAGAGTTCATAATAACTCAATTTAATGACGACTTGTTGGCTCGAATACTACATTAAAACAAAGGTATATAAAGGACATCTTTTTTAGCTATTTTTGGTAAGAATAAATATTATTATCTAAGCGAAAGATTTATAAAGGGTCTTTCCAGAAATACTATGCTAAGCTTATAAAAGGTCGTTTTCGAATGCACATATCCCAAGAAAGAATAAAAGAAATTCTAAATCAAGTGATTGGAGAGCCTGAAGCAGAAGATATAATATTCTATCTTAGGGGTAAATCAAATATTTCTGAATTTATTATAACTGAAGAATTGGACATGGATATTCATAGAACGAGAAAAATCTTATACAAATTACACGATTATAATCTTGTTTCCTTTAAACGAAAAAAGGATAAAATTAAAGGGTGGTATATTTGTTATTGGGACTTTAATGAACATAGTATCCCTATTTTAGAACGTAAGTTACGTGCAGAAACTTTAAAAAAATTAGAAGAACGTCTTCAAAAAGAAACTGCGAACTTTTATTATATGTGTAGAGCTGCGCATACTAGAATGACTTTTGATGATGCGTTTGATGAAGATTTTAAATGCCCCGAATGTGGGGACATAATGCAACAAGTTGAGAATGCTCGTACAGTTGATTTTTTGAAAAATAGAATTGAAGAAATAAAGGTTGAAATTGCTAAAGACGATGAAGAATTAAAAGTGGCTAAAGCAACTATGAAAGCAGAAATTGAACAAAAACGAAAAGAAGAAAGAGAACTTATGCTTAAGAAAATTAAAGAAGAAGAAGAACGAAGAAAAGGAATTGAAGAAAGAAGAAAATTAGCTGAAGAAACTAAAATAAAACGTGAAGAAAGAAAGAAAGAATTAGAAATCAAACGTGAAGAAATGCGTATTAAACGTGAAGAGCTAGCTAAGAAAAAAGAGCGAGATGATTTAGCTAAGAAAAAAGCAGAGTTAAAGAAAAAAGTTGCTGTGAAAAAAGTTGTTAAGAAAGTTGTTAAGAAAGTTGTTAAGAAAAAAACAATCGTGAAAAAGATTTCGAAAAAGGTTGTTAAGAAAAAACCCGTTCCGAAAAAGGTTGTTAAGAAAGTTGTTAAGAAAACCCCTTCTAAGTCAACAAAAAAACAACCATCAAAATCTTCTTCTAAAAAACCAATTAAGAAAAAAAATGTTAAAAAAGCTATAAAGAAAAAAACTGTTCCTAAAAAGGTTGTTAAGAAAAGTCTTTTAAAATCAGTTATTAAAAAAGTTAAAAAAGCTATAAAGAAAAAAAGATAAATTTTTATTTTTTCTTGAGTTTAGTCATTTCTGCTTTATCTGAAATTATTGCAGAATTTCCTGTTGGATCTTCTAAAGTTATTCTTAATTTTTCTTGCTCCGCCAGTCACACTAGGCGAAACGTAGCGAGTATAATTGCAAAGCAATTAACTCACGATTAAAAACTTATTTTTTCTTGAGTTTAGTCATTTCTGCTTTATCTGAAATTATTGCAGAATTTCCTGTTGGATCTTCTAAAGTTATTCTTAATTTTTCTTGTCCCCAAAGAACTTTTGTTAGTTTTTTAAGTATGTTCTTGGCTTTTTTTACATCTTCAGATTCATCTGAATTATCTCGTATAGATTCAACTTGATGTTTCATTCTATTTAGAATTCCTTCTATGTTTGTAACATATCCGTTTGCGGCTTCACCAGGTTCAATTGAACCTACGTGAGCAATTTTAACAGTAGCAAAAGAGGATTTAACAACTCTTATTTTTAAGTCTTCTTCACCATCTATTTCAATAGTATATTTTGTTGGTTCTCTTTCGCTTAATGATTCTATATCTGCTTTATGATAATTACAATTTGAACAATCCATAGAAAATAAAGCTATTTCTCCAAAAAAAGGTACGTCTCTTTCCGCTTCTGTTAGAGTTAAAGTGTTTTGACCACACATAGGGCATTTTTGTCCTTCTAAAATTTCCATTTCGGGCATTGAGTCATTGTTTGTCATACTCTGTTGAAGTTGAAGAAGATTTAAATAACTTACGAAAAAGAAAAAAGAAAAAAATTATTCACTCTCAACAGAATCTGCTTCCTGTTCGCTGTCTTCTGCATTCTGTTCAGCAGCTAAAAACGCCCACCAAGGTTTGTTTGTTTGTATAACTTCGCCGTTTTCTGCATCAATTTGAGCTTGAACTTGCATTCTCGTTTTAAACAAACCTAACATTCTCGCGTCTTTTTGAGTTTTAACTTCATAAGCTGCACGAACTTGTTCTCCTTGACCTACTTCTTTTAATTCAATTGAACATCCTTCAGCTTCAACGCAATTATGTAATCTTAATGCTTGCATCGCTCTTTCTGAAGCTACGTTTGGCATTATTCTTATTTCTGCATTTCTACCGTTACTTAATTTTGTTTGTAATTTAGTTTGATTTCCAATTGTTTGTTGCATCATTTCCATTCTAGTTTGAGCGTTAGCTGTTCCAGATTGTAATTGCATCATTTCTCCAACATGTTCTCTTATTTGAAGTTGTTGTCCACCTTCCATTAAATGAGTTCCATCTCTTAATCTTGTTTGTGTTTGATTTGGAACAATGATTGGTTGATTTCCTCCATCAATCACATCCATTTCTGGTTGATTATCTGCAATGTTTTCGCTTGCTGCAAAAGCAAAGGAAATCATCAACAAACTCATAATTAATATTGTTAATATTTTCTTCATATTTATCGCCTCTTAAAATTTAAAAATAAAAAAGAAAGTAAAATTTACTTTCTCTAAAAAATTTATTTTGCATCAATTACTTCTTCTGCGGTTGGTTCGTCGCTTGGAGGAAGTGCATCTGAAATTGTTTCATCTTCAGCTTCTACTTCTTCAGCTTCCGTTTCCACATTACTGTCTTCTGCCTCTGTATTTTGTTCGCTGTCTTCTGAAGCTAGAAAACTCCACCATGCTTTTTTGGTTTTGATAACTTCGCCGTTTTCTGCGTCTATTTGAGCTTCTACTTGCATTTTAGCTTTGAATAAACCTAAAACTTTAACTTGTTTTTCAGTTTTAACTTCATAAGCTGCTTTAGTTTCATTACCTGTTCCAACTTCTTTTAATTCAATTGTACATCCTTCTGCTTCAACACAATTATGTAAACTTAAAGCTCTAATTGCATTTTCTGATGCAGTGGAAGGCATAATTTTAAGTAAAGATTCTTTTCCGTTACTTAATGTTGCTTTAATTTTTCCTTCAATTTCTTCAAGTTTAACATTAGACATTAATTCTTTTTGTCCAATTTTTACTTTTTCCATTATTTTATTTTTTAATTGTTCTTTAAGATCTTCGCCTTTATTTTGATTTTGTTCTTCTATTGAAACTCCATCTTCTGTGTCTACTTCAGCATCTTCTGTTTCTACTTCGTTGTCGTCAACAGGTTTTGCTCCGCCATCAATATCTTTTTTTCCTAGTTGGGCGTCTGTTGTTACTGGACTCACTGCTGCAAAAGCAAATGAAACCATTAACATTACCATAAGGGCAAACACTAAAATTTTTCCGTTTTTCATATTTATCACCTATTTATTTTTCCATCGATGTTCCGATGGTTTTTTTGTTTGTTGGGTTTATTGCGTTCATTAGAGTTTGATTTTCTTGTTCGTCCTCTTCTGAATCGTTTGCAATCATAATATTTTCTATTGATTCGTCTTCAATAATTTCTTCTTCAATCAAGATGTTAACGTTTGTTGAATCTTCATACTCTATGTTCATAACTGAAATTTCTTCTTCGTCATTTGTTTTCAAAAAATCTTCAAGTTCTTTTTGAGATATTTGTTTTTTTAATTGAGGAATTATTTGAGTTAATAATAATTTATTTGCTTCTTTGAATTTTGCATCTGCTTCTTTGAATTTTGCATCTGCTTCTTGTGTTGAATTTTGATCTAATACTTGATTTGCTTCTTCAAATAAATTTTGTCCTTCTGAAACTATTGTTGAAAACTGTTCAAATATATCTGTTATTTCTTGATTTAATTCTACGTCTTCGAATTTTGTTTCAAACGAATTTAATTTGTTTTGTAATATGTTCATATGAACAAGAACATAGTTTATCTTTGAAGAGGTTAATTTTCCTATATTTTTTCTTAGGGTGGTTTTTTCAGCATTCCAATTATTCAAAACTTCTTTCCACAAAAGGTGTATATCTTCTTTCGACCCGGACAAAGTTAATGTTTGGTTTAAACTATCTAATTTGGTTTTTTGTATTTGAAGTTGAGATTCTATTTTGGATGCTTCTTCTTCAGATAAACTTTGTTCTTGTTGTAGTTGAGATTGTAAACTAGTTATTGTTTGTTGCATTGTTTGTAAAGTGGTTGATATATGTTCTTTTAGGAGTTGAGTTGTTTTTTCATCTGCAGCATGACAATTTTTCGAAACTGAATGACATTTTTCTTGTTCGGCTATTGAACTTTTTAATTCGTTTTGTTGAACTTGTAATTGATTTTGTAATTGAACATATTTTTCTTTAGCTTGAATTTGATTTGACTTTGCTTCTTTAATTTTTTCATCTGTGATTGTTCTTTTTTGTAACATGTCTTTTAATTTTACTTTTTGAACAACTACATTTTTTATTTTATCTAGCTTGTTTGCAAAATCTTCAGTCACAACATAGTATCGAGGAATACGTTCTAATTTCTGAACAGAAGAGCCATCTAAATTAGTTAAATCTTTTACTTTCGCATCAAACAACTCTTTATCTATTTGTATAGGGCCATTAGGTTTGATAACTTTCCCTTGTACGTTGTTTTCTGCACTAACTAAGTTGATTGTTAATAATGTTGATATTATCAACAACGCAAATATTGATTTTAAAAATTTGTTCATATTATTCCTCCTTGTTTTACAAGCATAAGAGATTTAAGGGGAGTTTTCTTTATAAAGATACTTTTAAAAGGCTTGATTTTTAAATTAATTTCGGTTTAAAGGAGGCCATTTTATCCTTTTTTTACTTTACAAAGCTTTATAGAACCTTATTTTGGTTTTTGATTATATTTATAAATGAAGAAGTTTTTCTATGAATTACTGAGATTGTAAAAAGCTGTACAAGCATTCTAGGTTTGTTTGGCACGATTTCGGAGGATAAATAAAATGGCTGAAATTAAATTGAATATAGGAGATAGTAAAAGTAAGAAAACATATACTAAAGTTTTAGATGATGCAGGTTTAGCTCCTCTTAAAGGTAAAAAAATAGGAGAAGTTATTCGTGGTGAATTAATCGATATGCCTGGTTTTGAATTTGAAATAACTGGTGGTAGTGATAATAGTGGATTTCCTATGAGAAAAGATGTTTCTGGTTTTGCTAGAAAGAAAATTTTAATAGTTAATGGCGTTGGTCTTAGAACTAATGATAGGGCTGGACGAAGAATTAGAAAAAGCGTTTCAGGAAATACTATTTATGAAAAAACTGCGCAAATTAATTTGAAAACTACTAAATGGGGTAAAGTGGAAGAACCTGCTCCAGAAGTTAAAGAAGAAGCTCCTGCTGAGGAAACTAGCGAAGTAAAATCAGAATAAATTTTTTAATTTATTTTTTGTTGTTTTTCTAAAGGACGTCCACCTAGATATTGATTACAAACAGAACAAGTATATTCGTCTAGATCTTTACCAATATTTATACGAACAAGATCTCTAGGTCTCATTCGTAAAGTTAGTTTGGGTTCTCCATAAACAATTCCCTTACAAGATGTTGGACAATCGTATGCTTTTGTGGGCGTTTCTGAAGTTTCTTTTTCACAAATTTTACAAATGTATGTGTTTATGACAAAGGGTTTCTCAAGTCTTATCAGTTCTAACCTCTCATTTATTTTAAACTTGGATTTGGGGTGTTCTTTACAAATTAATTGATCTATAGAAGCTACAATTTTACCATTTTTTTTATTTTCTTTTAATGCTTTTGCTTTCTCTTGTTCAGAATGGGCATTTCTAAAATAATAATCTCTTTTCTTGGGATGAGGATTCATAGAATGAAAATGGTTGTATTTTATTTAAACGTTGTTATAATGACTCATAGTTGGAGAGCGATCTGCTTTCTGCATGCTGAATTCGGTTGTCTGCACTCAACACCCCTTCATTTCCACTGCAGTATAGATTAAAGTATACCTAAATATGTTTAAAGTATGAATTATCTAAATGTGCCTAAATTAGAGGATTAAAGAGTAATGTTTATAAATAAATAATTTATAAATAAGGTTATGAGTTCTTATAATCAAGCCCCTGAAGGAAAACTTAAGACTGATTTGATTTCTGAAGTAGGTAAAGATTTAGGTTGGAAGGTTGAAGAATCTGAATTTGTTAATATAAGTGATTTTGGAAGTTTTCAAACTGCGGACCAAGTAGATGAAGATGCTTATCCTGCTCCTTCGTGCAGATATCGCGCGGTTATCGAGCGTCCGTCTCAAAATGTAGAGGAGATTTATTATTGGTTTTTGAACTTTTTAAGGAATGATATGAGTTTTCCTCAAATTGATAAAATATATGATGTATCTAGTGCGTCTGAATCTAGTGCTCTTTGGGGACATGTTGGTCAAAGATTAGGTATTCAACAAGATAGAGCTTCTCAATATTTAAGAGGCATGTCTGAATTGATTCGTACTCTTTTTCAAATTGTTAGAGAATTAAGAATTTTAGATGAACGATTAGAACCTTATGCTCATTGGAAAGAAAATAAAAGTGCAGATATTACTTTGAAGGGTGTTTTCGCTCAATTGGTTGAAGGAGGAGCAAATAATCCTGATTCAATTTATTCGTTATCAATGAAACATGGTTATACTGTGTTGCCTGACTTATTTATGAACACTCATGTTTATGCTCTTGAAGATATTGATAAAGAAGTTGACCAGGGAAGTTGTAAAGAATTTAATAATGTTGTAAAAACTGTTCTAAAAAGAAAACTTTATGCGTATATTAATTGGAAGTTAAAAACTGAGAAAGAATTTATTGCTAGAAGAAAATTTCAAATTCAATATTTACGTCAACATTGGAAAACAATTCAACTTTACATGACTTGGGCAAGGCCTTATTTGCGTGCTGCTCAAAGATTAGCATCTAGAGATAGTCACATCAATAGTGCGGATTTTATTGGTGCATTCGATATGTCTAGAACTGAGATTGAAATATTGGCTAAGACTCCGTTAAAAACAGATTCAAAAAATAAACATTTTGGTTGTGTAATTGCAACTTTTTCGTATAAGACTAAACCTATATTAACTTATAAGCCAGATAGTCATCAACAGATGCCTTCACATCTTGGTTCTTGTGAGATTACTCTTCGTTCGTATACTTGGCATGAGAAAGATATTATTGCTTATAAAAAATTAAGACAGACCGAAGATATTGAGCTTTTAAAGTTGGCCGGAGATCAAGTTTCTAGTGCGTTTGATGCTTTAAAGGATGAGCTTGAAAAATATTTAGAAGAAGCAGAATTGTCTGATGAAGATAAGCGAAAAGAAGTTGAGAAGAAAAAAGAAGAAGATGCTAAAGCTGCAGAGGAGTTAAAAAAACAACACGATAGGAAGGCTCGCTTTGAACCGTTTTCTTCTATTGGTTCTGGTTTTGTCGATCTTGGTAAATCGTTCTTTGATTTCCCTAAAAAGGAAAAGAAAAAAGATGATGGAGAATATACTCCTGAAAAAAGTGAATTGAAAAAGTTAGAAGGAACAACTAATGCAAAAATGTTTGTTACATATAATGTTTTTAAGAAAACGCATGGAATGATTAACTGGTGAAGCGGAATTCGGAATACAGCATGCGGTTCGCAGGATACAGTCCACAATGTATTACAAAATTAAATTTACACACTGCATTCACTATAAGAATGTTTTAAGTTTAATTTTTCAGCCATTTTTTGTAAATCTAATGCATAAGTTAAATTATTTTTTGGTTTATCTTTTCTTGATTTATTGAATTCTTCTTGAACTGCATTTTCAAGCCTATTGTGATAATATACTCCATATTTATCAAAACCAAAATCCAAATTTATAATTATCCCACTATCATCAAAATATGCAGGTATGTGTTGCAAACCATTTTCTTTATATTCACTACGATAATTTTCAGTATTTTCTAAATCTACATTTGGACATTCTTTTTTTAAATCATCAGGCAATAAATCGTGTGTTACGCCGACAGAATATAATAAAATCATGGGGTTTTTTATTTGAGATACGTCAAGATTATTCATTGTATTAATTTTTTTATGTGCTGAACGAATAATTAAATCTTTACCTAAGTCATTTATTCCTCCAAATAAATAAGGCAATTTAGTTTCAGAATCTTTTAATAAGTTCCTATATATATTTACTGTTTTTTGAAATTCAGAAGAGCGTCTTAAATTTTCCAAATCCTTTTTATTTTTACCAAATGAACTATAATTTAGTTGTAAGTCCTCATTATTTTCTTCGTTAAAACCGAGAGCATCATTTAATGCGATTACATGATTTGAAACACCAACATAAGCATCAGGATATCTTGCAGCTAGATGTTCATTATCTCTATCCATCATATGAGTAGTTCCATCAACAACTAAAATAGTTGGTTGTTTTTCAACAATTTTTCTCCTTTTACTTTTGAAAAATTTAGAACTAATATATTCTTTGGAATCATGACAATCAGTTGAAGGAACTTTTGATCCAATCAAAGTATCAATACCTTCAATGTGATTTCTTATTGCCGAAAAAGGAAGGTAACCATAACTAAAGTTAGGAACTATTAATAAATCTCTTCCTAAGTCATCTGATTTTTGTTTCAATGCATTAACTTTGGAAAATAATAATTGAGATTCATAAGCAACACATTTAATTTCCCATTTTTCAATTTCATTAAATTCTTCTCCTTTGGGATTTCTTTTAAAAATGGACATAAAATCATTGAAAGTATAATTATTTTTAATATGGTGTTGAACTTTTTCATTTTCAATTAAATATTTAAATCTTGCAAATTCAAGTTGAGTGTGCCTTGGATTTTGATAATTAAATTCACCATTTTTAAAAGAATCTATTATCTTTAACCAAGAATTTACTGTTTCTTCTTTATCGTCCATTAAATTTAATCCTACGAATAAATCCTTTGTAATTAAAAGTTCATTTTGTTTTAATTTTTTCATTGCATCTGTTAAAGGTTTAATTGAGGGGAGATTCGTGAATTTTTCATAATAATTTGAAATTTCTTTAAGAGTTAAACCCGTCTCTTGTTCAACCTTATTAGGTAAGTCTGAATCATCTTTAAAACTTGAATAATGTGCATCCGCATATGAAAATGTTTGATAATATTTAATTAATTTGAATTGTTCTCTTGGTTCTTCAAATCCTCGATAAAATTGAAATGCTAAATCAAGAACTTCTAAAAATTTAGGATCTTGTTTTTTACTAAAAACTAATTTCTGTAGATCTTTATTGGATTCAATAGTTTCTAAAGCCCCTATTATCCATCTTAAATCCCTAGTTAATTCTTTTTTTTCTGCAGATTCATTTAAAATTTTTTGAAATACTTCTTTAGAATCAACACTTAATTGAGAATAGTTTTTACATTTATCCAAAAAGAAATCAAAATACTCTAATGAATTTATTCCAAAGGTATTATGGAGCTTTTTCAAAATATCTTTATATGAGTTAGTTTGAATGTTTAAGATCTCATTAAAATTATTTTGTGTTTTTTTATCTTGTTTAAATTCAGAAATTGAATATAAAAAGTTATTATAAATGTAAGGTTCAAAAATACTTTTATTACGTTCTAAAAAATTATTTTGTTCTTTTACAGTAGATTGTGATTGAATATATTCTTTAGAATATTTTAAAATTCTAGGCAATACTTCTTTGAATAATAATTTTTCTTCTTTTCCTTCTTGAAGTAAAACTAAATCTGAAATTTCTTTATTTTTATGTTTAATTGTGTTAATTAAACCTTTTATATCTATAATTGATTCAACATCATCTCCAGTTTCTATTAAAGCATCGGTAACAGATTTTTTTAAAATGTTGGGAACTGTTTTGAGATATTCTACCGCACGAGAGGTATCATAGAATCTCCATGTTTTCATAAGTTTATTAATTAATTTAAGATCTTTTTCAGGAGTTATAACCAATTCTTCAAGTTCATTAAATATTTCATCTCTTGAATCGTCTTTCAGTAAGACTTTATGAATGATTTCTAAACCAGTTTTAGATAAATTTCTAAATTTAGGAATGTTTTCATCTAAGTAATATCTTTGATAATATCTTTCATTTGTTGAATTATAAAGTCGTGGATGATCATTTATTAACATTTTAATTAATTCAAGCGTATTTCTTTGAGATTTTTGTTTGGTAGATATTGGGGCGTTATATTCGTCAATTAAATTTTTAGTTTTTAATTCATCAAGAACTTCTTCTGAGAAGTTCCAATGAATATAACGATTAGATGGAGTTAGAATTCTTATCATTTTATTAATTTCAAATGGAAAGTCATGAGAATACTGCCATTTATTTGTTGCCGATTTATGTTCAAAAAACTCAGCTATAAATTTAGTTTCTTTTTTTGTAAGATCTCTTCTAGGGTTATCAATATGAGTAATTAATTTAGATAGACGTTTTCTTAATTTTTGAAAATTTGGTTTTTTAGTAATTACTCTGTCCTCGAGATTCATAAAGGTGAAATATTTATTTTATTTATAAGTCTTTTGTTTTTGTTGTTACTTTATAATGATTACAAATATATGGTAAACTACGGCATGCGGAATACGGACACAGTTTACAGTATGCAGAAATTTAAACTAAATTATTTCTAGAAAAAAAGAAAAAAAATTAAAATTTAAAGTGTTCTCCGAATTGACCGATTAAAGGTAATTCTTTTTGTTCTCCTTTAGCTGAATAAACTATTCCGAATATGAATAACACTAAAGTTAACAGACTACCTAATGGTAAGATAATAAACCAACCAATTATAGGAATTATTGTTCCGACAACATTTATTATTACTGAAAATATTAATAACACTAAAGATTGTTTTACATGAAACTTTGCGAAATTATTTTTCTTCATTTTTTCATCAACTAAGAACCAAATAATTCCAACTAAAAAGTATGCTAGAATTGCGCAAACTTTTCCACTCTCAACATCGTTTGAATTTGTTTTTTTAACCATAATTTTCCCCCACATAATTAATGTGTATGTTATAATTGATTAAATTCGTTTATTTAAAAATATTTCTATTATAATTGGTGACTAAAATACAATATTTTTAGAAAATCACATATCTTTTGCGGATTTTTTGATTTGAGTTAATATGGGTCTTTTTCCGTTCCAAATTAATATGTGTTCTAATACATCTACAAAATTATCTACAGGGATTATTTTAATTTTCTTTAATCGTTCTTTATCTATAACTATATCTTGTAGGTTTGAACGTGGAACTATGACGTTTTTTATTCCTGCATCAATTGCTGCTTCTATTTTTGCTGTTGCTCCGCCTATTGGAAGGGCTTCTCCTCTAACGCTAACTGAGCCTGTAATTGCAAATTCTTGATTTATAGGTATTTTTTTCAACGCGGAAATTAAAGCGGTTGCTACGGCTAAAGATGCACTATCTCCTTCTAATCCTTCGTATGTTTGTAAGAATTGAACATAAAGATCGTATTTTTCTTTTATGTCTTCACCGAAGTATTTTTTTATTAATGCGCTAACATTTGTTATTGCTTCTTTTGCTATTTCTCCTAATTTTCCTGTTGCAATTATTTTGGTTTCTTTTCCACCATAAGTTACTTCTGCTTCAATAGGTTGGATTATTCCTGATAAACTTCCTCCGCTTCCTAAAACTGCGAGTCCATTTATTCTTCCTACTTTAGCTCCTTTGGTAACTATGACTTCATAATCTTTTTTGTTTTCAATATATTTATCTGCAAGTTGTTTTTCAAGTCCTCTTGCAACTTTTTTAGCTAATTCTAAGTGAGCAATGGTAACTAGTTTTGCATTTTGTTCTATTGCAACATCTCCTGCTGTTCGAACTAATCCGCCTAATTCTCTTAATCGCAAAGTTAAATGATTTTTTCGGTTTGCTTTTTTTCTTGCTTCTTCGATTATGTACTCAACGGCTTCTTTTGTGAAGTGCGGAATTTTTCCATCTTTTTTAACTTCTTGTGCAACAAATTGTGCTAATTTTAATCTGTTTTCAGGCGTATCTTTCATTGAATCTTGCATGTATATTTCATACCCATATCCTCTAATTCTACTTCTTAGAGCGGGGTGTAATTCATTAACTCCATCTAGATTTCCTGCTGCGACTAAAATAAATTTGCATGGAACTGGTTGTGTTCGAACCATTGCTCCTGCACTCCGTTCTGATTGTCCTGTAATTGCAAACTTTCCTTCTTGTATCGCAGTTAGTAATTCTTGTTGTGATGTTTTGTTTAATAGAGCTACTTCGTCTATGAATAAAACTCCCATGTGTGCTTTGTGAATCATTCCTGCTACAACTCTTTCGTGTGCAGGTGTTCCTAATCCTCCACTTTGGAAGGGATCGTGAAGTACGTCTCCTAATAATGCTCCTGCATGTGCGCCTGTTGCATCTATGAATGGTGCTAGATTTTTTTCATAGTTATCTACAATTAATCTAGGTGTACTGGTTTTTGGACCGCCAACTCGTTTACTCATATTCATAACTATTATTAAACCCACCATTAAAGCCATGCTTCCTAAAAATGTTGCTGCGAACATTATGTTTGCTGCAATTATTCCATCTGTTTGAGAATAATAGGATCTCATCCACCATGGTGCGATCATACCTATTATTGCGATTATGAAAAAGAATGTGTTTGAACCTCTCATTGAATTCATATTTTCTAATTTTGATTGTAAAACCATTTCTCTTCCTTTTTTAGCAGGAGCAGTTCTTATTAATGGTTCATTGTCATCATTTGGATTTATGAAAGAAAGAACATCTACTAATTTTTCTTTGGGTAAAAGTTCAGCTAAAGCAATTCCGACTAAAGATTTTCCTGTTCCTGGTTCTCCTATTAATAGAACGTGTCTTCTTTGTACTGCTGCTTTTTTGATTACTTCAACTGCATGGTCTTGTCCTATAACTTGATCGATTGTTTTTTTAGGGACTTGTATTTCTGCTGTTGATTTGAATTTTAGAAGTTTGTTGTTGGATTCTTCGTTTTTCATAGTTGTAATTATAATTGTTTTATTTATAAGCTTTTGGAAATATGTATGAATCATAATTCTTTTTCATTTATTAATGTATAGTCAAAGTAAGACAAATATTGGGTTTCAAATAAGTTATTTGCTTTCCATTATGTGTTCTCCTTTCCAAGTACATGGAGGAGGTGTTTTTTGAAAATTCTTACATCTTTCTATGAATAGTTTACTTGGTTCATCATTTATATTTTGGAATGAATTTATAGCTTCGTTCCACTTTTGGGTTCGGTATTTTTCTATTGCCTCTGAAAATTTTTCAACTAATTCTTCATTTTCTTTTGTTTTTTCTAATAATTGAAATATTTTTGTAAATTTAGATTTTCCTTTTACTGCGACTAAATCCAGCTCTCTAAATAGAAATTTAGTTTTTACTTTATTATGTGTTTTTTCTCCTACGAGTATATTTACACCGTAATACTTTGTCAAGCTTTCGTATCTGCTTGCAGTATTTACATCATCTCCTATGGCAGTATAATCGAATCTTTCATTTGAACCTAAATTTCCAACTATAACGTCTCCTGAATTAATTCCTATTCCGATGTTTAATTTATTTTTTTGAGTTTTATTAAATTTATTTAATTCTTGTATCATTTCTAAAGCCGTAATGCAGGCATCTTCTTCTGAATTTGGATTATCTAAGGGTGTTCCCCACAAAGCCATTATTGCGTCACCTATGAATTTATCCACTAAGCCTTTATTTTTTAGAATGACATTAGTCATTTGTGATAGATAATTATTTAGTAAGTTTACTAATTCTTCGGGAGAAAGTTTTTCAGATATTGATGTGAAACCCCTTATGTCTGTAAATAATATAGTTAGATTTCTTTTTTCTCCTCCAAATTTTATTTTGTCTGGATTTTTAACTATTTGGTTTACTATTTCTTTTGAAACGTACTTTTGAAAAGCACTAATCAATTCTTGTTTGTGTTTTTTTTCAAGAGAGTGTAATATTAATGTTTGCGTAGATAATGTTAGAATTATTGTTAGAGGAACGTATACTAAATTTAGAATTAATCCTTTTGAAAATAATGAAATTGAAATAAAAAAATATAGGACTATTGAAAGTATGGATAGAATTATGGTTGTTTTTATTTTAGTTAAATATAATGTTGTTGAAATGAAAATTATAGTTAGTAGGATTAAGAAAATTGTGGTTAGATAAGAAGTGTGTTCTATGTGTGTTTTAGTTAAAAGTGTGTTTAAGGCGTTGGCATGTATTTCTACTCCAGGCATAGGTATTCCATTTGAGGTGGGCACAAAATGGTTATCATTTAATGTTGGGGAGGAGGCACCTATAAAAACAATTTTATTTCTGAAGGAAATGTTTTGATTTAACACATCTATGAATGAATAATATTTGAAAGTGTTAGGTGGTCCAATGAAGTTTATATTTAGTTCTTCTTTATCTATATTTAAATTAGTTATTTGATTATATGCTTTAATTGAAAGGGCGGATTGATTTGACAGTTTTAAGGGCAATTTTCGAATTGTACCATCGATATCGGTAAATATGTTTACGTATCCCGTTAATGAAACATTTAGAAGTTTATTTGTGGGGTAAATTGGATCGACTCCTTTATTATCGATGATTTTTAAATATTCAAATGACATGATTGGCTTTGAAGGCAAAGTTAGAATTTGTTTTGCAAAGTCTATGTCTTCAGGAGTTTCTCTAAAAAAAGAAATATCAAAAATGACTAATTTAGAATCATTTAGTTTTGTTAGTAAAAGAGTAAAATTATTTCGGCTCCATGGCCAAGTTCCTATTTCTTCGAGGCTTTTATCATCAATGGCAATTATAACTATGTCTTGTATGTATTTATTTGAACCATATAATTGGTCCGTTAATTTAAGATTTGTTTGAGAAAGAAATCCTGTTAGGAAAAGACTAGTTAATATTAAAAAACATAAAAGAGAAGAGAAAATAAAAAAATTTTGTTTTTTATTCATTTTGAGATAAAATTGATATTAACGATTTTTGTTCCTTTATTTTTTCATTTATTTGAACAATCTTTTCTACATCGTTTGGAAGGGGGATTGGAGATTCTTCCATTTTTTGTTTATCATCCACTCTTCCTTCATCGATGTCTTCTATTAAATTAGTAAAATCTTCATCCGTTGTAGAGGTTAACTTTTTTATAGTGGAAATTGTGTTTTTGTTTGCATCAAAAATAGTTTCTCTTATTTTTTTTATTTTATCTAAATCTTCCGAGATTCTCAATTTTAAAAATTGGATTTCTTCTTCAGTTAGATTTTGTAATTCGTATGTTTGATTTTCGTAAACAATTACTTTTTGGAAAGGTTTCAAAGTGTCATTCCATCCTTCTAAAGCCAATTCTCCCTCTCCCAACATGAATGTGTCAAACTCGCTTCCAGGTTTAACATAAAATCCTGTTCCTCTAACGGATGCAACTGTGTGTGTTGTTTGTACATCATAAGATTTTATGCCTGTGAGTGCTAGAAATTTGTTCCAGGATGAACCTTGTACTTGAGATATTTTAAGGGAATCGTCTGTTAAATCATCTATCTTTATTTCTGAATTTGGATCAACAGTTATTATTGTGGCTTGTTTTATTGTTAATATTGCTTCTCCTTCGGTCGTTTTTATTGCATCTATGTTTTTGAAGAATTGTTCTGATTGGGTTAGAACTATCCATTCCCCATTTTGTAGAACGCTAACTTCTCCTCCTTTTGCAACCACATGGAAATCTGCAATTGATTTTGATGAGAAGAAAAAAAATGAAAATAGTAATATTGCTACTAAGATTGAACTTGCCCAGATTAAAATTTTTTTATTCATGACAAAATATGTAATCTTCTAACTTATAAATTTAAGGTTTAGAAAAATAAGGTGAACAGCTTTGCCAGTTACACTAGGCGAGATGTAGCGTATACGCACTATGTTTGTATACACTGAAAACAATTTAGAAAAATAAGGTGAACAGCTTTCCATAATTCCCACGTGGAAACGCAGTACAATATGGAACGTAGATTTGCTTGACTTCCGAGTTCGAAAAGGGATCGGGTATGACCAAATCGCTATGACCGTTCAATTATGGGAAGATTTGATTGCTTTATAAATATTTCTATTTAAATTTGTCTTTTATGTTTTGTTTGAAAGTATCTATTTCTTTCGCATAATACTGAATAAAGGAAGATTTGACTATTTTTTCATCCACGAATTTATCTATTTTTTCACCTATGGAAGGTTGGATTAATCTTTCTGTGATTCGTTTTTTATGTATTTTATTGTCCAAGTACAAAACTAACTCGCCGTTTTCAATTTCTTTGTTTATTTTCCAATTTCTATAATCTCTAGGTGTGTCTTTGGCTAAAGGCGTATTGTAGAATTTGGTGAATTCTTGTATTGAAGTTATTGGTTGTACTTTTTCTCCTACGTAGACTGCTCCTCCTAAAAGGGTTGCTAGTGTAATTGTGTTTACTATTTGTTTGATCATAGAAATAGATTAAAGGGCAAGTGTAATTTATAATCACCGTCGAGAAATCCG
>Ga0172381_10001196_pt1 | contig 31156 bp, 29 predicted proteins | sample Leawel6488metaG_FD_119754 | JGI IMG/M metagenome (GOLD analysis project Ga0172381, IMG submission 119754) | Leachate microbial communities from a municipal landfill in Southern Ontario, Canada - Leachate well 64-88 metaG | ecosystem: Engineered > Solid waste > Landfill > Unclassified | place... | reverse complement strand
TTCATTCTTGTAGAAAAGATTTTTAATATTTGTTAATTTTTTGATTGACACTTTATTAAAATTTCCGATACACATCGTAAAATCCGATAACTTAGATATTAGATTGAGTCCAACGAATAATCTCAGTAATGATTCTTGTTTATCTTTACCTTCCCAACGTTCTTTAAGCCAATCGATTATATTACCGTCGAATGTTTTTAAAAACTCATATAATTCGCAAAACGTCGATATACCATCAGTCATTATGTTATAATGAATGTTATTAAACTATATAAATTATATCAAACTATTTTTATATCAATTTTTATTTGGTTTAAGTTTGCTCAATTTGTGATGAATTTATTACGAATAGTAATAACTATCGCATACTAACGTAAAATAAATAGAAAACTATTAAAAATAGTTTTGACGAAACGTAAATTATTTCCATAAATATTTAGGGTTTGTTGCGTAACTTAAATAATATTATTGTATGTGTAACAATTTTTTATTCCGTTCATCTTTAATTGGATGCTTGTCCATTGAAAAATTGAGTACCTCATTATTTGTCGTTTCGACTCTTATTTTTATATTTTCTAATATAAAATCAAAAACATCCCATCCAAAACCACATAAAACAAAACTACCCAAACCATTATTTTCGAAAATGTATGGTGGTTTATCGATTTCGACGATTTTTTTTGTATACACTCTTCCATCCATTGTATGATATCCACCAAAAGTTCCGAGTAAATTATAGTAAATTATCCAAATTTCGCGGGATATTGAAATATTTTGATTTCTTGAATTAAAATTATATATTTGCTCTTGCAAAGTACGTTCGGCGTCAAGCATGCGATCAAAAGTTTTTTTACCAGAAAAAAATATATTTAAATTCTTATCACCTTTGTCGATCGCTATAATGTACGCTGTTGCGATCATCGTTGGGAGCGACGCTTCTTGATAAAATGAAAACGGCGGGAATATATTTAATTTATATGCTTTACTATACATTACTCTACCTTTTACATCTTTAAATTCATCAGTTACATCTTCGTAAAAATCATTACGAAACAGTAACTCCTTTTCTTGATATGTATCATATTGCGATAATAGTGATGATTTTATGATATCGATCATTTCTCCTAATTTTTTATCAATGTACACTCGATGTTCATCCAATGTTTTTTCGCTCAACGAAAAACTATTCGGATAAGGTTTATCATATTGAATATTAAAAAATTCCGTCGGAGTTCCGTTACCAATTTGTAACCTTAAAGAATCTTCCAAAACACTCTTATCATATTGTATAAAATTATTTGGACTGAATGGCGTGTGTCGCCTATGTTTTTCTCTTTTTGAATTTACATTATGATTCGCAACGAGTTCCCTAATCCCACTGATAATTTTTATTGTGTTGTTCATACGCCGAATATTTGTCCTATATACGTACATTTCGTATGTATGTGTTTTGCATATGTTTATGTTATTTGTGTGATGCTTCATATACAATTGCATACGAAATGTACCTTTATATAATTAATGTGCCTTTTGGCGCTATTTTTATATCAATTTTTTGATATAAAACGAAATAAAAAAAGTATTCAAATTACATTGAATCTGAGATCCATGCAACTTCGACATTCTAATATATCCCTCAATGATTTTTCCACCACATCAATTTGATCTATGATCATATTGAATGTAGGCGTGCCGACGAATTTTATCGTTTTTAAAAATTTACTTTTTGGAACATATTCGCGTAATGAAACGAGTGCATCATATTCGTATTTCGCATCTCCGATAGATATAATTTGTTCTGAATTGTGTATGTATATTGCGATATCGTTTTTAAAAGTATTGACTTTCCAATCATTCACATCGTATAATCCATTATAATTATCGCGTGCTGAAATGATATTTATATTTTCATCTATGAGCGTTGATGTTTTTACCAATATTTTCTTTGACATTTTTATCCATGACATATTAGCATTAGTTACTATTAATACAATTCCGAGCGTCAATGACATTTTTAGTAATTTGTAAATTGCATTATCCAATTCTTGAAAGTATACGATAAATCTACTGATATCTGATAATTCGTTTAATTTAAGTCCTTTCTCAATTAACCAAGATGTTGGGAATAACGTATCATCCCAATCGAATATTATTAGGGAATCCGATTTCATGATGCTTATCTATACTATATATACATGAGTGATATAGTTAAAATTGCTAATAAAATAATATTTTCATCAACGACAAAAAAATGAAAATTTAAATGTTTGATACTATTTATACATATTATAACAACTGATATGGGAATAGAAAAATTTCAGTCATGGTTATTCAATAATTATTACGACACACAATCGAATTCTGATAATAGAACATATGATCACATCTATTTCGATTTGAACTATTTATTACACAAATCTATATCATATGCGAGTGACGAAAATGCTCTCATAAATAATGTTATCTCAACAATAAATAATCAAATTTCGAAAAACCATCCAATAAAATCAATAAATTTAGTAGCCGACGGTTCTGCGAATTATGCGAAAATCCTCCTACAAAAAAAACGCAGATTACTAACCATTAAAAATCCAACAAATGCAACGTTAAATCCACTCATTCTTACAACCGGAACGATGTTTATGAATACATTTGACGATGCAATTAAAACTTATGCAAAAAGTACATTTAACTCAATTAATGTTAATTTAGATCTATCCAAAAATTGCGGAGAAGCGGAATTTAAAATTTGCAAACTCTTACGAAAAAACGGATCAACATTATCTGACACACATTTAATCATTAGTAATGACGCCGACACAATTTTGATTGCATTGTCTCAAATCAATGTTTTCAATATATTTGTTCTCATCAGTAACAACAATAATCATCGAACATATGTTGTATCTATCGACAAACTAACTGAAAGTATTTTTGAAAATTATGGATACATGTACAATAAAAAGTTAGATTTCGTGTTCATATCATTACTAAATGGTAATGATTATTTTCCAAAACTTAAATATACAAATATTGATAAATTATGGGATGTATACAACAAAACTGTCAAGAAAAATGAGTTCATCGTTAATCTAAATTGCACCATCAATATTTCAAAATTGATCGATTTCATATGTGGAATACTATCGACAATTCCGAGCAAAATGAAAAGTGTCTCGTTGAATGAATATAATTTTGATGATGTGACATCATACATGTTCGGACTGCAATGGTGCATACAATTATACACTACGGGTGAATATCCAACATATGATTACATTCATAATGCCAACGCAATACATCCATCATCCCTATTGATGTACATTATTGATTATAGAAAAAAGAACGAATGTAATACGACATCATTAATTCAGTGTGATGACGGTGACAAAATACCATCAGAATTTTATACGGTGTTTGTCATACCATTTAATAGATTGGATTTAGTACAAGATAAATTTCACAATATCATTAAAGAAAAATTGATGTATATGTATGACGAAGAATTTTGCGAAAAATGTAAAAAATATCGTTCCCAATTAAAACTATTGGGAAACTGTAAATCTAAAGAAATTAGTTCAGTTAAAAAGAAATATTCCAAACATCACAAAATTCATACAATTAAAAATCCATGTGAATATATCAAGAAAATATACGACGCTTTAATGTTATTTGATAAATAACGATTTTATTTATATGTTTCGAATATTTTCTATCAATGTTTTATATACAACTTAATATTTATGGAACAACTTCGAACTATAAATTTACAAAAACTGAAAGGGTTTGTTAATGAACAATACCTAAATCCTCTCAAATGTGAAATATCATTGGATAAATGTCGCACCGCATTATATTTTGTTGTCGGAATGGTGGCGATCTATTTATTGACGATACTTTTCAGTGCGCATAAATATTCAAACATCTCGCTATTTTTAACGACTATATTATTGTGTGTTATATTGTTCGGTGGTTTTACATTACTGATGAATTTACATATATCCAATTATCCGCCGACTTATGAATATGTGACTATTGTTGGTGGACTATTATTATCATTAGTAATCGTTTTGTTCTTCAAAAAATAAAAAATGAAAAAGTAATATAATATTTTATTGTAATTGGAATATATTAAATACATATCCCAATGCCTCACGAATATATGTACGGATTATATGATATTAATTCTCGCATATCGCAAAAAGACTCGAAAACATTTTTGAATAAGTGTAATAATACGTCATGTTATTATTGCGGATTCCAATTCAATAAATTTAATAACTACATCGTTTCTAATGATGTATTGTATCAATGTTGTAAATTGTGTTTTATAATAACAAATTATCGATCGAGTTTCTCAAAATGTTTATGTGTATGTAATTCAACATTATCACAAGAATTAATTGTACATAACACCATTGAGTATGTTCGTACGAATCACAAAATTCCACAAATCACTGATATTGATCCAAACTCAGTACTAACAAATACTCGTGTCAAAACTTTTATCTCAGATCATCAAAATGACAACCTCAAATTATTTTATACGAAACATATTGATATGGGACAAATCATTTATGAAAAAATATCGTCAATATATGATAATAATATTTTGATTGACGAAAGTGATGAATTAAAAGATGATATTAATTTGTCTCCAAGTGAAAGTGTGAGTTCGACAATGCAAATCCAAAATAATACATTTGATATGATTATCCGTTGGAATAAAAAAATATTGGAAAATTGTTAATTTATTTCATGGCTCCAGTTGTTGCTAATTTATCGACTACTGCATTTGCTACAGAATTGCGATCTGTCTTTTTTGTATGTGAGTTAACGTGTTTGAATTCAACTTTTCCCTTCATTTTCTCTAATACACTTATGGTGGGTTTGATAATATCGATATTTTTTACTTTATCTCCAGTAGCCGATTTCCAACCATTTTTGATCCATTTCTTATACCATTGTGTTAAACATTTAATACTATATTCGGAATCTGTGTATACGATAATTTTATCGAATTTTAAATGTTTCTTTATTAAAATTAATGCTACGTATATCGCATATAATTCTGCGCGTTGGTTAGTTATTGGTTCGTGTACGAATTTTCTACTTATGTTCGGTAATTCTCCATTAGGAAAGTATATTCCATATCCTCCATAAATTTTATTTCGCTTAATAAATGATCCATCCGTAAATACTTCAACGGTATTCATATAATATTGGATACTATATTTTCTTTTACGCTTTTGATTATGTAAATCAAAAATAAATTCTATTGTACTTTTCTCCATAACGTTCTCCAAGAAAGTTCACTATTCCTTCAAATAAGCACGCCACCATGTCATCATCCAGAGTGTCATACATTTTCTTCAAATACTCATGTAAAATGTAAAATGATATGGTGTTATCCCAATTATTCTTAATTTTACCGATCATGAAAAGTTCTTTCCATCTGCTATAATTGGTGTTCCTTATTGAACTATTAAAGTATGCCATATTTTCGTCAAATGTTTTACAATCATAACATACCATTTCTGTTTTATCTGTAAATAATCGCACCTCAGTGGAAAACGGCGCATAAGGTTGTAACATTCTATAACCATCTAAGTATTTGAATTGATCGTCAATATTATAGGGTAATCTGAATTTCAAACTCGATGCATGCGGTTTCATTAAGCGAATCCATTCCAATTGCATATTCATATCACATAATACATTTTTTTCGACATCTTCATCAACACCTTCATCTTTTGGTTCGTTCATTGGAATATTTCTGATATCTGAAATAAATAATACAACATTCGTTTTACTTATCTCCCCATAATTTTGCGCATCATCATTATTAAAATATCTATTAAATATTTTAATATTAGACGTTTCACTTATTGCAAAAGTTCCTTTATCATACAATTCGAAATTCATTTGTTGGAACATATCGGCCAACTTAGAAATGTGATATCCTTCAGCCGCACCAACGTATACAACCAATACATCTTTCAAATTCATATACCGTGTCAAGAAACATATTTCTGACATCAGTAATTTCAATTGTCCAAGATGTAACACTGTTGTCTTTTCGTTTCTAACTTTATCATAAGAAACTCCTCCACATATGTCAGCGCTCGTTATGGGAATATTTCGTTCCCCTTTAATCGATAACCACTCGTTCGTCTTGTACGCGATGTTTTTAATATCGATATCCTGCTCCATTATTCATCATACTCATCTTCATAGTAACCTATTATAAATATTAATTTTTCAATTTTTTCACTGTTTTACATTTTCCAAAATACGTTGTAATGCGTAATCATTTGGGGTTTGTCCGAAAGTATTGGATTGATGATCGGTTTTGTTAGCATTGTTTGGAATATCGAATAATTTGATGTAATGCAAAACGGAATTTCCAATCTTATCGCAAATAGTAATGTCGGCATTTTCTCTGATAAGTATTTCCATCATGTCGTGTCTTTTTAATTTTAATGCCAACATGATTGGAGTATTTCCATCACTATTGACTTTATTTAGTAACCCATATCGTTCAATCATGCCACATAATACAACTTTATTTAAAGTGGATACACTTCCGTATTTGACAATGAAATGCAAATAGTTATCTCCCAACTTATTGATTATGTTTGGATGACATTCCAATTTCATTAGGATATCGAAAATATATTGATTATGACATGATACAAATAATAAATTATTTTCATCAGAATCTTGTTCACTAATAATAGTAGGATTATAATGGATAATAACATTGATAAAGGTATTTATTTTGTCTATCGATTGTTTAACACCCGTTACACTATCACATAAAAGATATAAAATTGATTGTTTACAATTCGTTCCTACTTTTGTTACAACATCGAATTTCCTTTCGACATATTTACTATCAATATACTCTAACATAAAAACCAAACTATCGATGTCAAGTGAATTAACTAAATATTGAGTGATTACATCGAACTTCAATATATCTTTTACTTTAAGGATACTGGTGTACATACGATTTTCTAACAAAAATATAGTTTTCTCTTTTGTGAGTGGTAAATATGTGCTGACTAATTCCATGATATGTGTTTTTCCTAATGATGATAAAATAATATAAAATTTGTGATAATCGATAAAATCGTGATGTATTTTTAAAAATTTTACCACAAAACTTATTGCATTGTGTTTTAAAGCAATTTCTACAATATGCATATTCATTTCAATGACCTTCTCAAAAGTGGATTTATTACTTTTACACAAGTATTCTATTTTTGCATACAATTCCTCTTCGATATCTGTGTGTAGCATCGTTTGAAATATATTGCATTCCTCAATAAAATCAATGATTTTAGGATTGCGTACATAGTTAATATCATTCATCAATTTGATCATTTCAGTAAAATTACTTTTGTTTGAGTGTTTGATTGCAGTTATTAAAAAATCGTAGGGTGTCAATCCATCATCATTAAGAACATCAAAATTAATATCATGCTTTAACATCGTTTTGGCATATTGAATATGATTTCCAATAACAATATCGAAAATTAAGTGCTTTTGCGGTTCGACTTTTTTTGATAATAAAAATTCAAACAAGTCAATATTGTGTGATGCGAAACACATGTTTAATAATAATGGCGAAATGTTTTTCAATGAATTTATTCCTTTCTTAAATTCGTCCGGATGATTTGTGATAATATTATTATAAAACGGCATTAGTTCACTATGTTGTTCGTTATTTAAAATTACTGGATCGAATTCGTATTCACAATTTAGTAATAATTTTGGATTGACATACATATCGAAATTTTCTCCCAATAAAATATTTGATAATAATAATCGTTCCTCGATCGAATGATATACTTTAATATCGTCGAATGAATAAATTTGAACGACAATATTATTGACAACAATAGCATTGTTAATTATATGACACGTAACGTCATTTGATTTTTTTACTATTTTTTCGTATTGATTATTTGTCATATGGTGTAATACAAATAATTTCTTATCATTACACATTTCGCAATTCTGATTAAAAATGTTATCCAAAAATTGTCCGAAAATAATGCAATTTTCGAATAACGTTATTACTCCATTCGTTTGCAAAACTAAATCATTTATAATATCACTTTTCGATATATATCCATTTACATTATTATAATTAATATATTTCTTTTTGATATTGTCGACAATATTTTCCATAAATAATATTTCCCTATATAAATTCATATAACACTATTTATTAAGCCATTAGTTCGCATTTTTCACTGATATTACTGTATGAAACGGGGGTAATTTAATTAATATTAATTATAAGAAATCAAAAATATAGAAATGTAGTATATAAAACAATGGATAAAACGATTGACGTGGATCTCAATAATCTTCTGAACCTCAACGGTGGAAAGAAACGTAGATCATCTAAAAAATCATCTAAGAAAACTTCAAAGAAGAAGAAGTCCCGCAAACAAAAGGGCGGATGCGGTTGTGGTGTTCCTCCCCAACAAGGTGGAAAGAAACGCAGAGCGTCCAAGAAATCGTCAAAGAAGAGTTCTAAGAAGGCTTCCAAGAAAGCGTCCAAGAAACGCGGTTCAAAGAAACATTGAGTTTGAATTTTCGTGAAATTTCATTAGAAATAAATTTAGATTTTTTATAAATAGTATTGTGTTTTGATTATAGATAAAATAATCAAACATATTTTTATAATAATGTCATCCATAATTGAAAATGGTTATAATACGGCATATATAAGTTCTTTACTATTGGCGCTATTTTATGAACGTTCCATAATAGAACATGATTTAATTATGGAATGTGATGATCCGACATTAAAATGCACCTATTTGCAAAATATCATAAACAAAAACTTCATTGAACCGTTAAGGAATGGTATAAATATAACATCTGATATGTTAAACAATATTAGATTATGTTCAACAATTTTTGGATGGAATGATGAATGTAAATTTGACACAATATATAATGAACATGATCCATTTGATTTTTTATCATTTTTATTAAACAACGTCGGTGTACATCCAATTGATTGTATTGATAAAATAACTGGAAACAATGATCGAAAAAATATTATTGAAATCGATTCATCCGACGCGCAAACTGTTCAAAACGCTATCGATATTTGGACGACTAAGTATGACATCAACAATATTCCGCGTTTTGTCATTATTAAAATCAGTAATATACAATCCCCCATTAAAATTAATAACAAAATAAAACTTTTTAAAGAAATTCATAATTATCATAATATTACATGGTCTTTCCATAGCCTCATGTTTCCGAATGATACAATACGTGCAAATTTTAATGTCGTTATGAAAAAGAATAACGAAATATATAATTATGACGACACAAACTATCCAAATATTCATCTTAACGAACAAGATCAAATTAATAATATGAAAAATAAAACATTCTACCTTTTTTATGTAAAAGATCCGTATATGTAATTAGATCGAAAATTTTATTATCATTTGATATACTTTTTTCAGGTGTATCAATCTGAATAGCGTTTTATGGTAATCAATTTTATATTATGAATAAATATATGATGATTGTCCGAAAATTGTTAAATAATGAAATAGACATAAATGTTGTCAAACAACTTATATCAAATTCAATAAGATTATATGAAAAAGAAATTAAATGTGATATGACTGATCCAAACAATCGCACTTCTTTGTTGGCATTCATATCAGATGATACATATGAATTTGATTGTATATCACGTTGTGCTAAATCGATGATCGATTGCGGTGTCAATATTAATTTGTGGACAAATATTTTAGAAATAGTTAGAAAATACAACAAACAACGCAATAAAAATGAAAAATTATACAGATGTTTAAAATCAATCATTAAGTATTACACAGAATCGTCCAATGAATACAAATTTATCAATAAAATTTTAAGGTGTTTTGAAAAAAATGGTATCAATGTGAATAGTGAAATGTATGATAATATCAATAGTAAAATTAATTTACTTGAGAATGTATTAAATTCGTCACCAAATGATAATTACGCAAAAATTACTCTGACTAATAAAGAACTTGGAATATGTAGTAATGATAATTTAAATACATTCTATAATAAGTCATCACACGTGTACGAAATACCAATCATACAATCGACATATGAATATTGTCAAAAAAATATTATGCAATCTGAAACGCGACAAAAAATCAATAATATATTATTTGAACATCGTTCTGATAAAATATCGAAACTCGTGTACTTAATAATATGCAAACATATGAAAGCGAAATTATTGAATTATGAAAATTATTTCGAATACACGTCAACGTATGATATGAATACTATTTTGGATTTGTTGAAGAATATAGTCCTCAATATACGCGGGCGATGTGACATTGAAACAAGTGTGTTATCACAACTCAAGAAAAAATTCGAAAATAAAGACGAACTTGATTTTTGCGACATCGATTTTTACATACACAAATGGAAGCGTGAATATGGTTTACATATGTTTGAAATTTCACAATATTTTGAGTTGAACGAAACACTGCGCACAATAATGGCAATAATCGAAATAATATTTTCAATTAAATTTACTAAATCCGAAACATTAAATGGATATCTCCATGACAAATATGATATGGAAACATATGTTATTACAAAAAACGGTCGGATAGTAGGTGAATTAACTTTCGATTTGTTTGATAGAGTTAATAAACTTCCGCAAAATAGAGTAATATGTGTCAATAATAATTGCATGTACCCGTTCGTCAAAAAAGAAAATACACAGTGCAGTATGATATTTAGTATGTTTTTGACGAAACAAAATTCAACTCTACTTGACATTGAAAATTTGACATCATTATTTAATAATTTCGGAAAAGTTATCTATTTTATATCGTGTCATTCTGATTACAATTTATTTGGTTGTATGTATTCAAAACAAGAAATTGTAGACATGTTTGGTAAATTCTTTGAACTAATAATGTTCGAACATGAAATGTTATTAAGGATATCAAAACATTATGCTACTGGTGAAAAACTCAATAAAGCGATCATTTCTAAAATTATTCAACATCGTAAATTGGATTTCGGAATTATATACAAATACCATTGCTTAATAGGTTTATTTGATTTGAGTGTTCATTCACAATCAGTTTTTGTAGATGAGTGTAAAAAAATTATGAAATCGACTGATTGCGAAATACAAAAAAATAAAATAACACAACACATGTACGATGTATATAATAAATTGTATAGTGTCGTGTATAATTCTGGAAATATCAATATATCAAAAAATGATAAACATTTCCATCCAATATTATGGTCGCATTTGTATAATGGAAATGAAAATGCGCCTTACATTAGAATTCTCTCCGACATTTATGGACATATGATTTACGATTTATATTCCAAGGTTAAAAATAAAAATGTTTTTTGCACAAAATTATGCGACACAATATCAAATACTACAATGGATAATAATATACGGATAGAAAGAATAACAAACACTAAAATTACTATTGAACCAATGTTAAATTATTATTGCATCAATGTTAGTGGCGAAAATGGAATGAGTTTATATCAAGTTGCGAATAAAACTCATGATAAAGAAAAATTAAAATTGTATGTTTCACCTGATGAAAAAATATTATCTGATAGCGAAATAGAAAAAAGAAAAATGTTAAGTAAAGTTGTTTATCATTGATGTTTCATTATGTGCATGGTTCAACAATATGTGGTTGTGTTCCTTGTATAGTTCTTGATGTAGTTTTTTCGCTCAATCCCATACGAACTCTGTAACCACTCGAAATGAACATCGGTGGTGATACGACCATATCGAAAAATTTCCTACACACAATACTTCCATCACATGTTGAGTAATAAAGGTGTTTGATATTTACAAAAGTTGCTTGGATCAATTGACGCATACAATGATAACAAGGACAAGCGTTGTTCAATTTTCCTGTTTTAGATATTCTGACAACCAACAAATCCATCTTAATTGGACGACGACGTTTGCCTGTCGAAAAAATATCCTTCAATTTCAATAAAGCATCAATTTCTGCATGTTTGGAAATTGGAATCCAACTGTAGGCGTAATTTGGTGAATTTTCTCCGATAATAGTTTTAGTCTTTGTTTTTCCATTATTCCTAATAGAAAAAAACAAGCGAAAACACGATGCTCTTTGTCATCATGTGAATTCATATTAATTTCCCTCAACCTGTTCAACAATGTTGCCTGCAACCTCTGATCCATTGATAATATCACTATATCTTTATCCTATAATATATAACTTTTAGATAGTCAGTTTTTTCATTTTTTATTTGATTTTTGTGTGTGTATTCGATTACTTATGTTGCCTCGATAATTTGTATTCGTCAGTCAATTTGATCCATTCAGAGTCTTCTTTCAATTTTCGCGATAAATTTGAGTTTGTGTTTCTCGTCAAGGTGGCTAATGCATTCAAACGTCTACTTACTGATAATGGTTTCTCTCCTTCACGCATTGCTTTCATTAATGATTTATGACGGGACAAGTCACTTCGTTCAACAATATTTTCGTAACCGTATTTTGATAATCGTTCGGGCTCAACGTAAATTATTTGCTTCGATTTTCCAATTCTACCAACATCTGGAATACATGTTGGGGATGTCCAAATCTTTTTACCCGATTGTGATGTTCGATAAGAACCTTCTCTTACAACTTCTCCTGTATCACATATTGGTGTTCCGAACTTTTCTCTCGCAAGTTTATGTATGGTGTCTTTTTCTTTCAAAATTTGTCTTGTCACATCTGATGTTTTTTGTCCTGTTTGACTTGTCGCTTTAATACACTTCCCTCTAACGTGAATTTTACTATCTTTCTTACTATTTCTTTTAATATTTTTCTTACTAATTTTGCGAACATGACCAACTCTCCAAATTTCACCTTTTTTACACGGTCTCGGCATTCTATTGATATACTATAATCTCCTAAAAAATTGATTTTTGGATTTAATTTATATTGTAGTTTATAATACTATATCAAAACATGCCCGAAATATGTGAAGTTTGTCTCACGTCGCAATTTTTGAGTAAAGTAATAGGACATAATATTACAAAAATTAAAATCGTGAGTGGTAGGTATCTCAAAAAGAGTATCACTGGTTTAGATAATTTAACATTTCCATTAAAGATAATTTCCATAAATACAAAAGGAAAATTTTTATGGTTCGTACTCAAAAATGATAAAGGTGATATTTGCTACTTGCTTAACACATTTGGCTTGACGGGGGAATGGTCATTCGATAAATTGGAACATTGTAGTGTTAAATTTACTATTAAGAAAAATGATAATGCTGATGAATTATATTTGTATTTCTGTGATGTTAGAAATTTTGGTACAATTCAATTTACCAACAATGATAAAATTTTGAATAAAAAATTAAACGAATTAGCACCAGATATGCTACAATCAAATATTTCCGAAAAAGATTTTACTGATATTATTAAATCCCTTAAAAATAAAAAACAAAAAATCGTTCAAGTATTGATGTCACAAAACAAAAAAACTGGAATAATATCTGGTTTAGGAAATTATTTAGTTCCCGAAATTCTATATAGGGCTCGTATATCCCCTCATAAAAAAATTAACGAACTATCAAGTAATGATATATCGATTTTGTACGCAAAAATAAAATATGTTTTGAAATTATGTTATTTGACAAATAATACACCATATGTCGCTCATTTATCTTCGTTCTTGAAAAAACATACTGACAATGTGAAAAAAGGTAAATACCCGAATTATTTGCGTGATGTCAAAATTGGAAACGATAAATTCCAATTTTTGGTGTATCGAAAAAAAATCGATTTGGATGGGAATGAAATTATCGGTGAAAAGATTTTAAATGGTCGAACAACATATTGGTGTCCGTCAGTTCAAAAGTAAGAATCCATTCATCAATCTTGCTTTTTCACCATACTTTTACTCGTAGAAATGACATGTTCATTCGTTTCTTCATTTTGCTCTTTTATTTTATCTTTCTCGTCATCCTTTTTATTATCTTTCATATCATCTTTTTTATTATCTTTCATATCATCTTTTTTATTATCTTTCACATCATCTTTTTTGTTATCATTACTTTCTCTTCTTTCGTCATTAATAACTTCTTTAACATGCTCATTACCTATTTTTTGTTGAGTATATGTTGGAATATAAGTCGATTCTTGTTCCTGTTGTATATTTTTGTTTTGCATCATATGAACATCATTTTCGATAGATTTATACACTGGCAATGATATCGTATCTTCCGATTTAATATCATGGCGATCATTATGAACAATGTGATCATTATGAACAATGTTATCATTTTTAACCTCTTTCGGTTTTGATGTAGTTGAATGATTATCTGTATTGGATTCATGATGTGATGACTTTTCATTCTCAAGGTGTTTACTTTTTTTCGGTAAAACACATAACCCATTATGACAATTTGATGGATTTTTTGTATCTTGTTCATCGATTTCTATTTTTGAATTATGAATAGGTTGATTACATATGTTAGCCATATTCCAACTCTCTCTGTATTTATTTCCGACATACACTAAATCACCTGCAACAATGAAATATAGTAGGTATCGATATTTTTGAATATAAATATTATTGTTTCCGATTGTCGAAAATAATAGCCAATGAATAATTGTATAAAATATTGTCCCAATCGCATAAATCAATGTATTTCTATATTTATTGTTATTCAGTAATTTTGACGAATATAATAACGTATAAATCATGTATATAGTCCGAGTGTAAAATATTTAATTTATTTGAACTCATACAATCATGAATTCCCCTTTTGAACATTGGCAATAATCATCTGGATATTTGAATCCATGTTGTTCGGCATGTTTCTCGCAACATTTATCATTATGTATTCTATTTTTTTTGATATATAATTCATCATTGTACCAATTTTTACATAACTTTTTTCCACATACAAAACACCAATCATTGCGACACGTTTCAATTAAATTAAGTTCGTTGATGGATTTCTTCCCTTGCATATCTACACCACATACAATATATGTTGTACCAATTGGTGCTGTATTGATTGTTCCACAATGCGGACATTTCTTACTTTCTATTGGTGCATCATAATCAATATTAATGTATTGTTCGTTGATTTTTTTTAATTCGATCATTTTATCTAAAACACTCAGTTGCACATCATCAAAATAGCATATCTTTTTCAAATCATCCAAATACTCATAACTAATTTTGCGATATTTTTGTTTATCTATTTCTTCCATTATTTTTTTCATTGATGAATATCCAACTTTTATTTTCATATTCTTTTCTGTCACATATTTATTTGTTTTTACAATATTCTTAATAATGTCTTCGTCATCCTTATTACATTTATCAATTATAAAATTAATATCATCATCTGCCATATCGCGAAAAAACACTTTTTTATAAATATAATATTTATCCATTATACACTCGCAATATTTATTAGTAATTCACTTTCTAACACAAATATGTGTTTACAATAACATAATATTTTACTGTTATAGGATTATATGGAAAAACAAGAATCTGAAATTCAACATATTGATAACGTTCATAATAACGAAGGTAATGACGAAAGTAATGACGAATTACAAGAAAGTATCAATTCGTTAACAAGTAAAATTGATGAATTAGGATTAAAAATGGGGCAAATGCAATCAACGATAGATAAACTTTCTTCTGAAAATGAAAAACTCAAAAATCAAGTATCTGATAAAATTTCTAAATTTATTTTCGCTGAATTAGAAAATAAAATTATTGGACATACAAAGTCAATCGATACACAATCAAAAAAATTATTCGAATTACAAAATAATGTTCATGCATTCGTCCAACAACCAATAGCGCTTTCAGTCATCGACAACATTCGTAAACAAATTATAGATGAAATTATGGAAAATGTGCAAACGAAAATAAATGAACTCTCTGACCAAGTTTATGGTGATATTGATAAAAAAACTGCTGAAACACTCAAACAAATTAACAATGCGAAACGTGTTATGTTTCATAAGTAATATCACTTATCTATCTTTCTTATAATTTATACATATATGGTTATTAACATTGCAAACATATGTGTCATAAATATTCATAATATCAACTTTATTAAATTTATTGATTCTATCTATTAATTTCTTCCTCAAATCAAATAGTGGGGTTTTTGTACATATTATTTCGAATAATCTTTCACTTTGTTCGATCATATTATTATCCTTTTTAATCACATCATAAATAACTGTCTTTTTGTAATCATCAAAAACATCTGGTGTTATCGTTTCAATTATGTTTTTACCATTATCCAACAAAAATTTAGTTATATTTGTACGTAATGTTTCGCAATCGTATTGTGATGATTGAATATAATATTTGCAATACACCATACATGTATTAACACCAACTATTCCAACATCACTTTTAACGACATAACCTAATTGCTGATTTGTCCTCAATTCACTGAAAAATTTATCGAATAATATCTTATGTATTATTGATATCGAGCAATAGTTTTCAATGTATTCATCACTATAAATATTACACGTGGGAAATGACACTAAAACACAACACAATTCATTATCATCTTTTTTAATACGATTTATATATGTATTGTTCCTACTGATTGGACTATTAAATTTATCCATAATACATATTTTTTCTACATCGTTCATTTCACTATTGATAATGTTTTTAGGATATTTTGATTGAATAATATTCAGCAAATCATTACTCATACGTTTCGTCGTATTTCCACAAACTAAACATTTGATCATATCGATGTTGTCTAAAATATTTTTTCTCATATTCAAAACATCTCCAAATTTAACATAATCGATCATTTTCATTTGTTCTTCATATGTATAAAACACTTCGTACATAATTTCATCGATTTTATCGTTCAAGTCAATGTATATCGGATTTTTCGTTTGCTCAACCATGAATTTTAAATACCTACTTTTCTCTCTAACGAAATCATCGTTATTAAACGTAATATTATTAATGATATCCAATATGTTTTCCAACATTTTACAAATTACATCATTAAACCCGAATAGTTCTAACTTTATTCCATCAGTATCCAATTCTATTAAATATTCAGTTTCACATATTTTCGCATCATACATTAATGTTTTGAGTTTTTGATCCACTAACTCAATATAAATTTTCGCACTTATGAAAGATTCAACACTGTTACATATTTTCTGTGAATATATCTTAATAATAGTACACACTTTCGGAATGCTACATTTCTCATACTTAAACCACGCATCAAAATTGCATGACATTTTCATTGGTTCATCCATCGTATTCTTATTTTTGTAAATCATCAATTTATTTGGAACAAAATCTGTATTGAAATATCCTATCTTTTCGAAATTGAAATCAAATTTATGATTATATAATTGATTATCACTTACTCCCCCAATTGTATAATAAAAATCAAACCATTTATCTTTCGTTTTAACATATGCCATACACTTTTTCGAACCAAAAACGATATTCAAATTATTAACACACATATATGATAGGATTTTCTTATAACAAGCGGCATTTTCATTACTTAAATTACATATATGTCCGTGTAACGATATAATATCGTTTAATTCTGATTGATACATACAAATATCATCAAGTATTTGATTCACTTTCTTAATTGGTTCTCGAATTTCTTCGAAATTGTAATTCAATTTGACACACTCATTGTATGTTTTGAAATTATCCCAATATATTCCATCATGTTTTAAAGTCTCTAAATATTTGAGTACGATAGTGATCACTAAATCCATATTTATTATTCCATAGGTTGTTAAATGTAATTCAATACAAACAATAATATAATTTCTCAAATTATCAACATTCCTAACACTTAATAACTCTATCAAATTATGTTTGTGTAAAAGATATGATAAGGAATTTTCGGATTCTCTACCAATCATGTAAAATATGTATTTAAAAATCTTCATTAATTCACATGAATTATTTATGTTTGTCGGTATCGCCCAATTCAACAATAATATATTCGTATCAGTTTGTGGAACGATTCTAATAAATTTTCCGTATCCATCTGACACCCCAAATGGATCATGTAAGTGACTCACAAATGTCTCTGACACATTGTCACCTAAATATCGAATTTGATTTAATTCTTGACACATCTGTTCCATTTCACTAATCGTTTTATTACTGACAACTATCATTTGCATATTGTCACTCGTATAATACTTATTATAAAATTCCATCATTTTGTCTCTAATATTTGGGCAATTCAATGTGTCAGTTGATCCAATTTCGAAATTATGATATGGATGATCGTCGCTAACTAAAAGTTTAATCGCTTGTCGATAATGGAAAACTTCGATCTCTTTATTTTTGTGATATTCCGAATCTAATACTTTTGTTTCATGTTCGATATCTTTCTGTAGTAATAATGGATCGATGAAAAAATGTTCGAACATATCAAAACACTTTTCGAAATATTGATTATTGACCGAAAAATAAAAACATGTATGTGTGGTATTCGTAAATGCATTCGTTATACCACCATGAGCATTGACATATTCAAAATACTTCTTTCCGTCGGGATATTTTTTATTTCCCATGAATACCATATGTTCTAAAAAATGCGCTAAACCATATGTGTCACCATCCATCATTGTACCAACATTAACTACCATTGCGACACATGACGTATCAATTTTCTTATTGGATATCATTAAAATATTAAGTCCATTCTGTAAGGTGAACACTTTATATTTATTATCATCTCGTAATAATTTGTCATCCGACATGTATATATTAGTGATGTAAAAAATTGAATTTTTTAAACAATACTAACATTAGGAATAGTTTATAAGAAAATGTCTAAACCAAAATTCAAAACTTCAGATGCTAATAATCTGATGTTAAATCTTTCGATTTTGGAAGATTGTCAAAAAATGATAACGAGTTCAATAAAATCAAAATATGGTAGTGTGTTGAATATTATTTCGACAATCGGATCGATATGTGGGAAAAAAGTTTCATGTTTAACTGATTTTAGAAATATTGACAAAAATTCTATCATTGAATTTAAAAATATAGGAAAAATCGTTAAATATTTGAATTCAGTTCAAGATATAATTGTTGACGAACTTAAAATAGATTACAAACTAATCAAAATGTTGAATACTGATGAGTATGAAAATATAGAAAAACGCGAAAAAATTTATAAGAAAATAGAACACTTAATTAGAAAATTAGTTAAATCAGTTCAATACAAATTTATTATTCGCAATGAAAAATTATCAATCCAACTTAGAATGTAAAACGAAATTATATATTTTCTTTAACAATAATATTATCATTTTCAATCACAATTTCATACGAATGTTCAGTTGTCATACCATGTGATCTAAAGTAAAATTTGCAATGCGATGCAATACATACTCGGTATGTACAAAATTCATGTGGTAATTCGGATCGAAATACGAGTTTACTTTCTTTATTTGTTTTAGTATTATTTTCTTCGTAAATGAAAATATCATACAGTGCATCGATTTGCCCGAATTCCCTTTCCACAATTTCAATATCATATTCATCACTTTTGTAAAACTCAAACGGTGGATTGTCCATACGATCGATATCGTCGGCATATTCTTCGCCTGCATAAATATCATCATTTGTTCGAATAAATGAATATTCATTTTCTTCTACAAAATATTTACTGTCATTAAGTTTTGATAATTTAATGATCTTTCCAAAATTACGATAACGTTTTCCCTCTTCGATAATATTATACTCTCCACTTTCAAAATATGGTCTATTATTCTTATCAACATTCAATTGAAATAATTTGTGATTGTGTTCAAAATATAAATTTCCGTAAGTATCAATGTGTATCGATAACCTATCTTCGCCTATTTGGAAATACGTCATGGTTATGTTTATATTAGTATATCATGATAATTCATCATATATTTAAACTTTATTTTTCAATTTTTATGTAATTCGTTTTTTTGTGCGTTTGAAATTAGTATTGATAAGCACCAATAATTTAACGAATTGTATACATTCATCCGATCTATCATTTAGTAAACATTGAATATTCGAAATTTCTTTCAAAATGTTTGACTTTATATTTTCATCCATAGTTTCGTCATTTACTATTATTTTACACATTTGTGAACAAATAATATTAGTCGAGTATCCAAGTGCATAAAATTCTTTCCCTATTTTCATAACATCTTTAACATTTCCATTAGCACATTTTGTTATAATTGTTTTTACAATATCATTTGGTGCGTGTCCCACTAAATCATAAACATCCGAAATAACAATAATCTTTTTATCATGTCGTTCGTTTGTTGTCCTTTCTAAATATTTAATATTTTGTAATAACATGATACCTTTTCTTAAATCACCATCGACAACATCCGTTATGACATCGTAAATTTCATTTTCCAAGTTAATACGCTCTTTATGAGCAATCAATTTTAATCTTTGAACCATACTTTCACTACTGATCGGCATAAATCTATATTGCATACATCGCGATATTATTGGTTCGATTATTTTATCGACATAATTACATATCAAACAAAATCGCGTTACTGTTGATGTTTCTTCCATAACTTTTCTGAGTGCTGATTGTGCGTCGGGTGTCATCGCATCCGCCTCATCAAGAATGAGTATTTTAAACGATGGACATATAGCGTTTTTTTTCGTTGTGGATGTTTCGAATTTTGGATCATCGTCACCGATTGCTAATTTCGCGAATGTAATGATATCATTCCTAACGACATTTATACCTCTATCATCAGATGCATTTAATTCTAAAATCCTTTCCTTAATTTTATTTGATCCAAATAGTTCATTTGCGAGTGCGAGTATGGTTGTCGTTTTACCAGTCCCTGGCGGTCCGTAAAATAGTAAATGTGGCATTTCACCAGTTTGAACAATATTTTTTAATGTCCTCATTAATTCTTTTTGATGAACAATATTGTCTATCCTATTCGGTCTGTATTTGTCAACCCATGGAACTGACTGTTTATTCATCTCAATAGATATCAAATACTCTTGATAATATTTTAAATTATATTTTTCATTTTTTTCGAAAAAAAATGAAATGTTTATTGTATGAAAATATAACGACCAATTAATTCATATAATCCATATAATCATGCAACACTCCGAAATTCCTGAATCTTCTATTGATGATGTTAAAATCATCGGAATATGTGGCAACAAATATAATGGAAAAGATACGATCGCCGATTATATTATCAAAAATTATGGTTATACAAAATTGTCATTTGGTGATCCATTGAAATATGCCGTTCGCGATATTTTCTCTTTCACAAACGAGCAATTATGGGGTAATGAAAAAGAAATTGTCGATCCATATTGGAAAGTTACACCAAGGGAAATGTTACAATTTATTGGTACTGATTGTTTGAGAAATCTTATCAAAACTCATTACCCAACAATCGGTGATAATCTGTGGACGATGTCTTTTAAGAAAACTATTGATGATTATATTAAAAAAGGATATCGTAAATTCGTTATACCTGATATTCGATTCCCAAACGAAGAGCAAATATTACGAAAATATCATAACTGCAATATTATACGTGTTATTCGTCATGGCATTAACTCAACTGATACACATGTGTCGGAAAATCTTATCGATCAAATTAAAACTGATATCATTATACATAATGATACTTTTGAACAATTATACATTAGTGTTGATATCGCGATGAACACATTTAATTCGCAATAATGTATTACCTATTTGTTTACAGTGAATTTATGGTAATGCGTAAAGATTTTCACTATAAAATCGAACTTTACATCATATATGAGTAACATCGCAAGTGAATTAGGAAAGAATATACAAATGAATATACACGATAATCCAATTGAACACACTGCCGATAGGCATTTAAAAGATAATGAAATCGCTGATATGCATTTAGGTGATAAGGAAAACGTTAGTGATAGTCCCGAAAATGATAGTTTGGAACTGATGGAATTACCACAAATAGATGAAATGAGTTCCGAAAATATTGACATTTGTGAAAATGATATTCCAACACATCCGCAAAATGACGAAAATAAAATCAAAAGTTCCACAACAAAAATAGTTCCGATTAACGATCCTGAAATACCTCTTGAACAACATATTGATATTCAACGAAAGATACAAAATAATAATGTGATACCTCAAAAGCAATTAACTATCAAGAATATTCACAAACAACCATTACCAATATTACAACAAAATGTAGAAAGAACTAAACCATGCATTAAAAATATAAACGATATCCATAATATTCCGCAAAACATCCTCGCGAAAAAATTACGATTTGATGAAAATGCCATAATACAAAAAAATTCCAAACGGAACGAACCTAAAATTCAATTCCAAAATCCTGCGAGAATGGTGGAATTATCTCAATCATTATTTGAACACATCAATATTTCAAAATCGACAATCATATTTTTGATCATGATGATTTTGATTGGAGTCGGTGTGTCTCTATATGGTAAATATGCTAAACATTTGGATCTTTAATTCCTGTTCGAGATATGTTATGTAATGTTGTGAAACTTTTCTTATACGAATTGATAACGTTGATGATATGTGAGTGTGGAAATTTAAACTCCCGCATGTATTTGAAAAGCATATTTTCATCTGGTCTGTATATCTGATAGTTAATCGTCGTCGGTTCTATCACTGTGGCATTTTCATAATATTCTTTGATATCTTTGAATACCTGAAGGTAATCATCTTCTAATTTGACTGGAAAATTCGCATTGACATATTTAACACAACTAACGACGTCGAATCCAGACATGATATACATATTAAATATCTTTTCCGTTGTAGCATTACATATTCTTTGTTGGTAATCTGAACCGAATAATATACACATATCAATAAAATTAGATTGTGTAAAATTGTCAATTAACTTCGATCCATTTTTCTCTAAAATTGCATTCGCTTTACTTTTAAGAAATTCAAGTATATTTGTTTTTTCATATTCAATAGCAAAATTGATCGAATCGTATGAACTGAATTCTTTAATTGTATCGAAGCAATATTTTTTTTCAATATTGATTTTATTTTTAATAAGTAGTGAGTAATTTTTATCAACAACATTAATCATATCACTTATACTATACATTTCTGTCACGTTTGGTTTTGTTGCAAGAAACTCGTTAAATAATTTTCTTACTGTATCAACAAATTGAAGTTGCATCATTTTTAACATTGATTTTGAACCAAATGTCATAATATCAGTATCATCAGTAAGAACTGATTCTACTTTTTTAAATGTCATCGCTGCGCATTGTGAATCTGCCTCAAATGGTGCACGAATAAATTGTAATCCAAAATAATTAATCAGTGTTTCACACTCTTTTATTTGTTTTGGTGATATTTTAAAAGTATTTTTTTTATGAATCTGTTCGTTTTGAATATTTTTGGTATTCGCAATTTTATCTTCTCGTATTTGGGTTTCAATATTTTTCTTTTGTTTGAATTGTGCCTTGATCGCAATAGATGCACCATCAAAAACGAAAATCGGAATAATTTTATGTTTGATTAATTGTGATACACAATTAATGATTGCTCTTAAATGATTATTATATTCACCTGACTGTTCTGAAATTTTCTCATCACGTGAATTACAATACTTATATATTTTTTGAAAAGCATCAACTGCTACATATTTCATTTGAAACTTATTATAGTGTACAATTTCCCCGCACGGTTCTATGAATTTTGATAGTTCCCGTATCCCCATATTACTATGTTTTATAACATTATTTAACATTATAATACCAATTACAAATACTTTATTTTTCATTTTTTGTTATAATTTGATATAAAAATGTATTATCACTTTTCGAAAAGTTCAACGTTTTCCTTCAAGTAAATCTTGTATTAGGAATTTCTCACGTTTTTGTGGACACTTTTCTTTAATGTCATTTAACACATTATAATATTTTCTCATATTATTCCGTCCGTTATCAGTATTTTCATATTTGTCTTTGACTGTTTTAATAAAGTTTATCGTGATCTCAACACAATAATCTATCTCGAATAAATTTTTTATAAATTCATCCATACAATATTCTATCGCTGATGATTTGATAAGATTATTATTGTACATGTGTCCAATAAAACCCACGCAATTGTTCACTTTTATTTTATCTAACTTTTGATCACCATCTGTAATAAAAGTGTAATTACTTACGAAATTATTATCATGTATAGCATTCTTAAAATTGACATATTTTGCAAAAATATCTTTACATTTTGATGACACCGCTGACGTAAATGTCAATACTTTAGTACCATCAATGTGAATTCCAACTAATTTCGTGCATAACTTCGAATATAAACTAACGTAGTTCTTGTCGACTGAAACTTTCTTAAGTAAGCATTCCACAAAATGATATAATCCTTCCGTCGTATTAATATCATCTATTTTTGTAATATCATCGACAATTGAATCAATATTGTCATCCGATATGATATTCAATAAATTTGTGATTTTTTTATCGAACTCCGATAAATTTGTTATGGTTCTTAAAATAGGATGTTGCTGTCTATGGATTAACGAATCGTATGCTGATGTATTAATTATGACATTTATTTTTTTATCATTCACTATAGTGATTAATTCACTCGGCATTTCTTTATTAATTCCCATGTATTTTAAAATTAAGTCAATACTGTATAAACCTTCAATTTCCTTCGATGTCACAAATGGCATTTTTGGCTTCTTTGAGAACACTATATTCCTATTTTTTTTTTCATATTTGTATGATTTGTTCATCATATATATGTTATGTTATAATATAATAAATAAATATATTAAACGGTCTTATTTTCATTTTTTCTGAAAATATAATACCTATTAAGGCGTGTGATTTTGAAACATTCTTTATTGAATTCAGTGGGTTCGTAATATGCACCGACATTTTGTAAGAACGATTTTGTCTTCTCATTCTCAAGGTAACTGGATATTCTCGTTATATTATCCCTATTGGCTTCAAATAACTGATCGAATAGCATTGTGTCAACTAAACTCATATTACACTTCTGTTTGAGTTCATCAATCAAAAACTCTTTGCCGACTAAATATTCAGTGATATATGTTCCTTCGTTCGATATTAACGAATTGTACACATCTATTGCGAATCCTAATCCTACTTTATGATGTTCGCCTTTTGTCACTTTAGGGGTATTGAATTTTTTCACAATCTCCATAAATACTTTCTTTTCGCCATCTGTAGTGTAATAGGTGGTGTATTGATTATTATCTCCCAATACTTCAATAATACGTTGCGCATCAAAAGCCGTTATTAACATGTATCCTCCAACATGTAGGCACTTATTAATATTGTCACAAACGATGTTCCACGATTTTTCATTTCCCATAAAATAGTGAAAAACGAATTGCATATTTAGAATATCAAATTGTTTCATCCCTGAATTCGGAAATACACTCTCAATAATATATCTATTCGTTTGTGTTTTGTCTTGCACAACACTCATTTGACTTTCCGCATTTAATGGTATTGTAAAATCGACACATGCAAACGTTAATTTTGGAAATGCTGGATACTTCTTCTTCAAACCATTATAACGACTAATTGCACCATCAAAAGCATAGTGTAAATTTTCATAATCGGAATCAATACAAACTCCGTTATCGATTTTTGCGTGATAATATTTCATTAGATCCCCACCTCTTCCACATCCCACATCAAGAATCCTGTTTGATTTGACACTGTATTCTCTACCGATGTATGTGAACATCGCGACACTTTTAACCCAATTGTGGAAATTTCTCATATTCTCCGCAAGTTTCGTTACGATTTGATAATAGACGTTTTCTTTCGCGATCGCTATCATTGATTCTTTAGTAATCTTCTTTTTCATATCATTTAAATGTCTCTCATATGTTGTATCATTTGATAATGCTTCAATATCTGAGTATCTTACTGGAACAACAATACTTCTCCAAATTCTTTCTGCAACATCAATATTGTTTCCAAATTTCTTTCGATATTTATTTACCATTTCTGTTTTATCGTATCGAGTTTTCATTGGCTTCCAACGATATTTCTCATTGAGATCTGCTTTATTGACATACGAAAATTCGACAACTGTCTCGTCCTGAATTATATCCCCATTATTATCTCTCACTTCTCCATCCGTTAAGAATAAATGCGATATATACAATCTTTCATGCTCTTTGAAAAATACTGGTGTTTCTCCATCCTTCGTTTTCTTTCCCGAATATAGATAACATATACGATACAATTTATTGTTTTCAAAAGTATCATTAGAATTATCGAACACATTTAATATTTTTCCTGTTCTGTCTTTCTCAAATCTAATGTAAAAATCGATCGTATTTTTCTCAACTGGCTTCCACTTATAATCTGCATACTTACTCTCTCTCACATTTGTTATATACGATTGATTAAGTGGCTGATATATAATTCCATCCAAATCATAAGGATACTCTCCATTTCCATATAAATATTTATTCCAAATAATCATTGAATATTTGAAAATCTCATTGCTTGCCAATCCACTAACTGGAATAATGTATTTAACTCTGATGAATGGATACTGTTTCTCCAATTCAATATCATGTTTGAATTCTTTGATATATTTATCAAGTTGCTCATCATAATATTTGTATAAATTTTCAATAGTGTTCTTTTTATCATTTTTATCGAACTTAAATCCATGTTGTTTTTTACTTACAAAACATTCATTGATGATATTTTGCGCTACATCAATACGTTCCATAAGCATCGAATTCTTTCTCATATCAACACCTTTCGCGAAAAGACAATCAAAAATTAATATCGCGTGACGTTTAAATTTAGGAATGTAGATGTATTCACAATCTAATATCGTTTTATCATAATTACTATTCCCTAAATGTATCCCTGTATCTTTTACTTTAAGATTTTGAGAAATTAAGTACACATGACTAAAACATATAATTAAGAAATATCGCTCACCATCTGCCTTATCCAAAATGGCATATCTATTAGGTATTACGTCAACTGCATGTGTAATTTCTATTGACACTGGTTGTCTTCCATCAATGTTGTATATTGTCTTATCAACTATCCCTAATATTTTCTTATATTCTTCAATAACTTCATCAGCATGTGTTCTCAATATTAAATAATTGCTCTGTTGTACGACTTTTAGAATTTTATGACATTCCTCAATAATTTCTTTAACAATCATTTCATTCGTAGTCTTAATAGTTTTGATGGGTTTTAATGGGACATACTCCAATTCTAATTCATAAATTATTTTCTTTTGATCATTTAATTGTTTAAGAATTTGTGACATTTTGACATGTGTTAAATCAATTCTCATCATGTAGTCATTGTTATCTTTACTCTTAATGAATATGGATAATCGTTGTTTAAGTCTGAATATTACATATCTCGATACTTTCTCATCAAGTAAGACAAATTTATCCAATTCACTATTTAACATTTCCGTTTCGTTCGATAATCTTATACGTACATTTAATTCTGGAATATCATATACGTTCTTCTCTTCTCTCACTTTTTTAAACATAACTATGCTTTTCACTTTATCATCATTAGACGATTTTGTTTTATGAGTTTTAATAATTTCCAATAAAGTATTGAACACGACATGATTATTTCTGTTTCCTAAGGTGCTGATATATTTTTCTATTAATTTTTTTCCGAAAATGGATATCCTGTAATTCGTCCGTTTTTTATCATCCAATGTGGAATAATTAATATCCAACGATGTTTCAATTTGCGTCTCATATTTATTACTGTCTTTCACATATGTAATATACTTCATCACATCAATGTACTTATCATATGATAGATCTGTTTTATTCATGTTGAAGTCTATTTCAAATTCATCGTTATCTCTCGTACTATTGAATATTCTACCAATATCCTGATAATATGCCTCCAAAACACTATGTTGTGTCATGATATATAATTAATCTATATTATTCTTTATGCCTTTAAAAAGTGTAATATTCAATTTTATTTCCGCGCGATACAAATAAAATTGAATATTAAATCGACTGAATATTTAAATACTGTGTTATATTATAATATAACCATGTCAACAACTATTAAGTTCGATGATATCACAACAATTCCGCAAGAATATATTCCAATTATTTATGATATTAAATCGTCGGAACTGAAACCTCAAACTATTGATGCATCATTAGCGAAATCATACGCTCCGCCACTGTTGTCTCTCGGGTTTCAGCAATTTTTACATGCTGATATTGTGAACATTGCAAGTATGATTAAAGATTTCGAAGGGAAAAAGAAAGTGTACACGACAATACATTTATTCAATCAAACTATTGATAATTATGACTCCGATTTGAAAAGTATTACAAAAAAATATTTTAATATTGGCAATGATAATATTATTGGTGCGAGTTTTTACAAAATGTGGGAAATTTTATCGCTATTTAATGTCATTGATATTAATAAATCTTTCGAATCTGTGCAACTCCTCGATACTAATGGCGCATTCACTCAATCGATCGAATTATTCGAGAAAACTTTTTCGAAAAAAAATTCAAATCAATTTCACATCGTTTCTCATATTTCGAGTGAATTGGATAAATATATCAAAACAAATAAAAAAATAACTAAAATATCATTGGATAGCGCGAAAATCGATGATAATATGACTAATACAATCATTAAAAAAATTCAATCATCCTACAAAAATTCAATCGACTTAGTTGTCGGATGTGGGTTAATCGACACAAAATATGATATACTAATCGAGCAAAAAACTATCAAGACATTTATCTGGGAGATTTGGTGTATGTTAAATATTATTAAAACTGGTGGATGTTTCGTATGTCAAATATTTGAAACATACACAAATGTCATGTTCAAATTATTATTTGTGTTATCACAATTTTTCGATGAAATTTATATCACAAAACCATTGCTATCACATGAATCGACCTCTGAAAAATTTGTAGTATGCAAACACTTTTCTCCGAAACCAAAATTAACTGAACAAATAAAAGATTTGTTCGATATATTATCAAAAAGTGATTTGAATGTTATCGATATATTTCCCGATCTGGATATTCCTGACGAATTCAGATTCCTCATATTGGCATCGAATATTGATATGTCAAATCGTCAACTTTTGGGAATCAATAAAATTGTGACATTCATAAAATCTCAAAACTATTTCGGTGATATGTATAACGAATCTAAACAACAACAAATTAATGCGTCATCCTATTGGGAAAATGTCTACTATCCAAAGGTCGGTAAATCTCAAGCAAAACGTGATCTTAATAAAAATATATTATCAAATATATTTAAAAAATCTGTAGAATTATCAAAATCGTATTATGATGACTTATCGAAAAAACTGTGATCTTCTTACTTTGGACTCAATTCGTATTTCTTTTTGTGTTTAGCCTTTGATTTTTCTTTCTTAGCATTTCCTCTCGCTATGACGGCATTCTCGAATGCTTTCTTGCCACCGAATTGCGGATAAATATAATGGTTCGATAACTCCTCTCTGATATTCGCGAATGCTGTATCCATCGATATTTGTCCTGTTCTGACTAAACATAACGATTTTATCATCATCACAAGATGCGTCATTGAATCTAACTCTCCATCTAAAATAACATTGAATAACGAAAAATATCTCTCTTCAAAATCGGCAAATTTAGTTCTTATATTTTGTTTATAACTTTCTATATTTAATTCTTTTAACGTTATCATATCATTTGTCGTCATAAATTCAAAAATTTGTGAAAGCGTGTCAATGACATATTTCAAATCTGGTATGTCCTTAACATCACCGCATAATTTACTGAGCGATTCCATAATTATATAATGATTATTACATAATTATTATAACTTTTTAACACATGTCTAAATTGTCAGTGATATACCATAATGATCCGATAATGGTAAATTGATCACACTACACGCGATTGGTGTTATACCTCTTGTGAAAAAATAATCGATTCTACATTTATCAGTTCCTCCATTACTGAAATGATTTGCTACTGTATTATTGGTTTCGTCAACTGTGTAAAATGGTTGTTGGACAAAATTAGGCTCTAACATTCTATTTGGATCTCTTATACTAATTATGTCGAAGGCACTTCGCATGTTATTGTATAATTCTGATGTTACGTTTGGCGAACTCAAATATGCTTCCGCTATATTAAAATCTCCCGCAACGATAACACGCCGATTATAACTATTTCTTACTATATATTCGTTCAATTGTGTTAAATTTTCCATCATGCATCCTGTATCGAAGTGAGTAGTGCATATGAAATAATCTCCTATGACACAACTACAAATCTTTTTTACGGAAAATCTATCCCAACTACTTAAGTTTCTCAAATTCTCATACATACTTTCATTGATAACTTCTTTACTTAATATTATTTGTTCGGGTCCAATTTGATACCATTTACAATTTCTCGGTGGTACATAACTGTTCGGATACTGATGAACTAATCTCGCCATAATTTGTAATTTCATTGTCGAACTCCAAATTTCCGACAGTAAAACGACATCGTAATTCTCTGACAAAATATAATCACATATTTGTCCACATCGTTTATTGTCGTTATATTGTAATTTTCTATAAAAAAATGCTGGTATAGTTCCTCTAAACAAATGTGCATTTAAATACAATATCTTTTTAATCGTCATCTATATGATTAATAATATATATTTTTAAACGTTTATTGACGCTCATGCACATATATCATCAATTAACTCTTGTTTTGTCTTGATTTTCCTTTTCCCATTATCCTTATATGATAGTTCTATCTTCTTTTGTTTTGCAATTTCAACAAGTTCGCTTTTAGTCATTTTTGTATAATCCACTTTTTCATCCGATTTCTTATCCGATTTCTTAACTGATTTCTTAACTGCTTTTTCGTCTGATTTTTTATCTGACTTTTCATCGGATTTTTTATCTGACTTTTTAACTACTTTTTCATCGGATTTTTTAACTACTTTTTCATCGGATTTTTTATCTGATTTTTTATCAGACTTTTTATCTGA
>Ga0172381_10001195_pt1 | contig 31160 bp, 74 predicted proteins | sample Leawel6488metaG_FD_119754 | JGI IMG/M metagenome (GOLD analysis project Ga0172381, IMG submission 119754) | Leachate microbial communities from a municipal landfill in Southern Ontario, Canada - Leachate well 64-88 metaG | ecosystem: Engineered > Solid waste > Landfill > Unclassified | place... | reverse complement strand
GACTAATAATGAATATCATGCTCCAACAATAACTTACCAATTTGATATAAATAATCCATTAACAGATAATATAAGATTTATGTGGTGGAGTGATTCAACAAATACTCAAATATATTCAAGTGGAGTATTAACAAGTCCTTCAAGACCAAGTATACCAGGTATTTTACTAAACTGTCAAAGGGTCAGTGATTTAACTTAATATGAAACAAATAAACTTAAACAAATTGTATTTAATAGGATTCGCTTTAATATTAATAAGTTTTTTAGAATTGAATTTAGTTAGTGCTTATGATTCACATAAACAAAATACAGATTTAACATTTACTATTAATTCAAACAATGGAACTAGTTGTAATATAACAGTAGCAGATACACCAAATGGAAATATAACTATAAACCAAAAAGCAAGTAGATTTAGTCAAACATTTACATTTTATTTAAATAATTCAAACTTCATAACTTTAGGAGATTATTGTTATAATTTAGAATGTACTGATGGAATTTCAATAGAATCAGGAAGTAGATGCTTTACATTAACACCAAGTGGAAACAATGGAACAAATAACTTAGTATTTATAATATTTGTAATAATAATGGTATACGCAATAGCATTTATAGGATTCTTTGGTAAGAATGAAATAGTAACTATCTTAGGTGGAATGTTTATGATAGGACTTGGAATTTACTTAGTAAATAATGGAATAATAGTATATCGTGATTGGATAACTAATTACTTTAGTTATATAACTATAGGTATTGGTTCATTCTTTAGTTTATTTACTACGATTGAATTAATAAATAGTAATAGGTAATAACAGGAGGTTATAATGAAACTTAAAAAAATAGAGCAAGACGAAGAAGAAACAGAACAAGTGCAAGAAGAAAAGCCAAAGTTAAAGAATGCTAAGATAACTGAAATAGTAGTTCAGAAAGGAGAAGCATTTGAACTTGAAACTGGTGAAGTAGTTGATATTAATGAATTGTTGCTAAGAATTTACAACAAGTTATTAAAAATTGAAAGGTCTGTTGCATGATTGAAGTAATATTATATTATGGAAGCGAAGTAATCTTAGTAAGGATTACAGGGAAAAAGATAGAGTTTGGAAACTCTGCTTATGGAAATAAACTAGCTACTATAGATGGAATTAACTTAGATAAGAAAGGTACTATAAGAGAGTTTCCAGACTTGAAAGATAGAGATGATTGGAAAGAAGAAGCTATTAGAAGATTTAAAGTTTATATAGAAAAATTAAACAATGAAGATGAAGTAAGCGATTATATAATAAAAGAATTATGCTCAAAAGGTTATATACCTAAATATAAACAAAGAAATGGATTTAGACCAGTACCAATCAAAATATGAACCAAGCATTAGATAATTTAATAGGAGCAGGAATAACAATTGGAATATTAGCTTGGTTTGTAATAATCATTTATTTAAAAGCTACAAAGAAAACTTTTAATGAATTAATGAAAGAAGTAATGGATTTATTTAAACAAGATAAAATAAAACAATGACAGAAGAACTTAATTTAAACGAAGATGAAAAGAAAGTATTAGAAGAATATATATCAAACCAAGGATTTGGAGCTCAACTACCTGAAGAAAAGTATAATGTTCATACATTTTTACATAAAGTAGCTACAAGTGATGATACTACTAAGACAAGTAATGTAACTGAAGATGAATTAGGAATGGCTAAACATCCAGTAAGGTCATACTTGTCTTTTGCATTGTTATCTGATAAAATAATAAGAAACGATTACTTTAAAGAGTATTTTGAATCTGAATCTGAAATAGTTACAAGTAGTTCACTTGGTAAAAATGGATTCTTAATTAAAGCTGCTATAACTCAAAAGAAAGAATTAGCAGATACAACAAAGCCAAAGAAAGTAAATAGAGGTTGGTTTGGACAAAAGAAAGAACCAGATGAAAATTTATAAAAGTGTAAGGAGGATTAAATGGAAGAATATAATTTAAAAGATGAAATAAGAAGATTGAAAGAGAAAGTAGATGGAGTAGAAGTATCTAAAGATAAAAAGAAGTTTAGATTACCAACTAAAGGTAGATTAAGTAAACAAAATTTAAAAAAAGGATATGTAACTGTTTTACATATTAAAAATAATAGACATGGAGAATTTATTAAACTACCAATAGATGAATCAACTACTATGTTAAATGGTATACCTAGAATAGCCAAGGCAGATGATATTATTTTAATTGATGATAAAGGTAAAACTGTACCTATGATTATTCAACCAGAATGGAGAGTTAATCCAATAAATCCTTCTGAAGATTATGAAAAAGCAGTAAATGATGAAATGACTAGTGAAGGTTACTCACTTTTAATGAATCGTATGCAGAAAGAAGTAATTGCTTTAAAAAAGAAAATGGGAACTTGGATGATATTCTTAATAATAGGAATAATCGTAGTAGCAGCATTTTTCTTGCTTGGTGGAGGTAAGCTATTTGGTTTAAAATGATAGAATATAATCGTAATGCAGATATAGTAACTATAATAATAAAGGATACTAGTTATAACCAGATTTACAAAAAAACTATAAATCTAAATAATAAACAAGAATACTTTGATGCAATGTTAGCAATAGCAGAAAAGTATGGATTTAAACCAGAAGTAGATTTTGATAGAAGTGTTAATGCTAAAGAAAAATTAAAAGAAGAAAGAAAAAAAGAAATAGATTGGTTAGATAAAAATTAATTTTAGATATATTTAAATATTAAAAACTACATGTAGTTTAATGAAAGAAACATTATTTGTAAAACTTATATTAAACAAGAATAATAAACAATTAAATATAAGTCTACCAAAGAAACAATTATCAGAAGATTTCTTAAAAAAGATTCCTAATAAAAAGTTACTTAAACTTATTTTAGAAGATATATAATGGGAAGTATACAATCAGGACAAATATTGAATCAACCTAGTTCTACAAGTCAAAAAGGTTCAATACAATCAGGTAGAGTTTTAAGGGGTATAAATTCTTATGATGAAAATATTAGACAGGGAATTATAAATAAAGTTAATGATATAAATAAACAAAATGAAGATATAATAAATAATAATAAATTAGTAGAAGAGTATAATATAATATTAAATAAAGTAAAAGAAATGAGTTATGATGAATATAAAGATTATTATTCAAGTATACCAAGTAATTTAAAAGAGTACTTTCAAACACCAGATTATATTAAATCTCAAATGCCAGAATCTCAAGTAAGTTTAATAACTAAACAGCAAAATGAATATCAAAGATTATTTGACAAATATCAAGCTCAAGAAGAATTATTAGCAAGAACATCTGGAAGTGATCCTAATTCTATAATAGCATTAAGAGAAGCTAAACAACAAATGGTAGCTTTAATCAATGCCTTAGATACAGCAAAGAATGCCTATGCAGATAGAGGTTATGATTATAATGATATAATAGGTTATGCTCAAGACTTAGCTAATAATACTATGACTAGATATGTAAACAAGATTCCTCCAGAAGATAATACAATAACTAAAATAGGTATAGACTTGTCAAAAGCATCTCCAAGCCAGAAAGCTTTCTATTCTCAACCAATGTATAAAGGAATAGTTTATGATACTTCTAAATCTACAAGTCTTAATTCACAAAATATACCTCAATCAATATTAACACCAAGTTTATCTCAAGCTATGCAAGAAGAAGAAGAATATACAGATAAATTAGGACAAAGAATGAGTTACAAAAAAATATATACTTTGAATCCAAAAAATAATAATATTCTTACACTACCATCAGCTAAAAGTAATGTATTAACTAAAATAAATAATCCATTAGAACAAGCATATTTTTCTTCAAAACCAACTGTCAATATGACTAAATATAATTTAAATGATTATAAAATAATAGATATACCATTATCACAACAAAGAGGAACAATAGGAGCACCAACAAAAAGAATAGTAAAAGATTTTACTTCTACACCATTAGAAGAAGATATAATTGGAATATTTACAGGACTTGGAGATTTAGCACAGAAAAAATCAGAAGAATTTTTTACAAAGAATTTAAAGCAACCATTAAACGAAGATATATATTTTAATTTACCACAACAAACAAGAGGTTCAAGTAATATTAATACAAATACATTAACATTTGAAGTTCCAAAAATACTAGAACAAAAAGTTACAGTACCTACAATATTTGGAGCTACTTCAAAAGTAATAGGGGTAGCACCTGAATTAGTTGCTTGGGCAGTTATACCTGAAGTAATGGGAACTTCTTATGCAATAAAAGGTGGAAAGATAGCATTGAACCCAAAATTATCAACATCAGAAAGAGTTATGGGTGGAATAGAAGTAGGTACTGGATTAGCATTTGGATTTGGTGGAAGAATAGTTAAAGCATTATCAAAGAATAAATTAATTATTGAAACAACTAAATTAAAAGTTCCTAAACAAGAAGGAGTAGTTGGAGTAGGACAAGTTAATCCAGTAGAAATTTATACAGATGTTTATGGAAATCAAATAACTAAGTATGGTTATAATGTTAAAAGTATAGTACCTGAAGTTGCAGAAAGTACAGGACAAGTAACAAGAGTTTATAAACAAACAACAATAAGAAATTTATTTGGATTAGAACCTAAAAAAGTTTATGAAGGAAATCCATTTACAGATAAATTAGGTTATAATAAAGCAATTAAAGAATTAAAATCTACAGGACTAACTGAAGCACAAGCAAAAGCTAGAATTAGATTAACAGCACCTAAATATGCAGAATCAAGAATAAGTGGAGAAGCATTTTCTTTATTTGGAGAAGATACATTACCTAAAACTTTTTTAAAAGCAGAACAAAAGGTTACACCAAAAGTTATAGAGATTGGTGGAATTAAGACTAGAAAATTTGAACCAGTAGATTATTTTATTAAATCAAAAGGAGTAGAAGCTGGAACTAAAGGAGATATAATGTTCTTTAAATCATTACCAGAATATACAAAGACTTATATGAAAGATGGAGCAGTATTTAGTAAATTAAAACAACAAGGTAAGACTACAGAATTATTTGAACAATTAACTGGAATTAAGAGTTTAGGAACTAGAGAATTAAAATCAACAGTAAGTGGTATAGGATATGCTAGAACTTATGTACCTAAAGAATTAGAAGCATTTAAAGATATTTCAATATCAAGAAAAGTAATTCCAAAAGAAAGAAAATTAACATATGGAAAAAGTAATATACTAACTTCAAATATAAAAGAACCAACAATAGTTACTTATGATGCACCATTTAAAGTTACTAAAGAAATAGATACTGGAAGTGTAACTGGTACTACTTTAAAGAAAGGAGAATTAACAGAACATCAAAGATTTTTTAAAAATTTAGAAGGAGATGGAACTTCAACAACACTTATATCTAAACCAAATAGAATACCTATCTATAAACCAAATAGTATAGTAAAAGAAGCTAAAAGTAATTTAATTAAAGAACAACAAAGAATATCTAGTGAATTAATTAAAACACAAGTTCCAATAGTTACTTCAGAAATAAAACAAACTAAGATACCTAAATTAAATTTACCAAAAGAAGAATTAAAAACAAATATATTTAAACCAATATCTAAAACATCTAAAGCAGTTTCAAAAGGTTTAGGAACAAATATGTTTGAAAATTTAACTGGACAAGGAAAAGTAAAAAATTTAGGAACTACTGGAAAGATTGGAGATTTAGGATTAATGGAAGGAAGATTTGGAGGAACTACTTTAGAACCAAAAGTAAAAGAAGATACAGAAATTAAATTTATAGAAACAACAGGATTCAAAGATGATTTAGGAAGTGTAAATAGAGTTAGAGAACCACAAAAAGAAGATAATAAAGTTATATATAAAACTCCACAGAAAGAAAAGCAAGAACCAATATTTAAACAACCAGATATTTTAAAAAATATACAAATACAACCACCAATAGAAATAATAAGAGAAGTACCAACACAACCACCAAAAACATATCCTAATGAACCAATAACTAAAATACCAAGAACATTTATTATACCTAAACAAACAAACAAAAAATCAATTAAAGTAGATGATAAATTCCTAAAAGCGTTCACAGTATTACTTCGTTCAAAAGGAAAGATACAAGAAATAGGAAAAGGACTTCCTTATTATAAAGCTCTTAAACTAGGTGTTTCTAAATCTAAAAGTAGTCTTGCACAGACCTTTGCTTTAAGAGAGTCTGGGACTACTAAGGAGAGTGACATCTTTTATAGAGTCCCAGAAAGTTTATTTACTAAACCAAAAAGAAGTAAGACTTACATTACTCCAGAAACTTGGACAGAACGGAGAGGTAAAACTTTAAGTGAAAGAACAGAAGTTAAACAAATTTCACAAGCTAATAAAAATAAATCAAGGAATAAAATAAAATGGTTATGAGTAAACATGGACAAGTCATCTTATACAGCTTGATGTTGGCCTCACTTTTATTAGTGTTAGTACTTTCATTATCACCAATAGTTAAAACATTTACAGAACAAACAAGAAGTGATATGAATTGTTCAGCACAAAGTACTTTAAGTGAATATGACCAAGCAACTTGTTATGGTTGGGATATAGTACTTTTTATGTTTGTAGTTGGTGGAATAGCAGTAGTTTTTATTGTAATAGGAGCAAAAATTATTGGAGGTTAAACTATGCCACTAACAAAAAAAGGTAAAAAGTTAAAAAAGATATTTGAATCTGAATATGGAACTAGAAGAGGAGATAAAATATTCTATGCTTTTGAAAATAAAAATAAAGGAATAAAAAAATAATGAAAAAAATAGAATGGTTTAATAATAATGAAAAATTGAAATCATTTAGAAATATGATAATTGGTTTAACCTTTTTATCAGTTAGTTTAAGTTTACTTCAAAACTTAGGAAAAAAATGAATAAAATAAATAAAAAAGCACAAGGTAGTTTATTATGGAATATTGTAATGGGATTATCTTTCTTTATGTTTGGGATTCTAATAATTGGTTTACTCTTTCCAGATATAGCAGTTACTAAAAGTTCAGTTGGTTTAGATTGTTCAAATCAAACTATTTCATCTGGTAATAAATTAGCTTGTTTAGGAATAGATTCAACAGTACCAATTTGGATAATAAGTATAATTTTAATAGGTGGAGGTGCAGTAGTTTTAAAGCTGGTTAATGGATAATGGATAACTATAAAATATATAAGAAAAAAGAAAAAATTAAGGATTTTATTAAATTTAATTCTCTATCTGGTTCAAAACTTAATCTTTTTCAATATAATATAAACAAAGCAAAAGAATTAGAGATTTCTTTACATGAACAGTTTAAATTTAAAGTATTCTGTTTACTTAGAAATAAAGGATATTCAGTTTTAGTAGAACCAGAATTAAAACAAGGTGGAAGACCAGATTTAGTTTATTGGAATGAAGATTGTTCTATTTGTGGAATATTTGAAATAGTAAGTTCAGAAAGTGAAGAATCAATTAAAAAGAAAACTTGTGAATATCCTATTGATTTAACTTTGGATTTTATATACTGTTCTAAACCACTTGAGGTGCAATTAACAATTTAAGGTAATACAATGACATTCAAATCTAAAATAATCTTAACATTGGGCTATCTATGGCTTAAATTAGGGCTAGTTTCGGATAAGGAGTATAGTAATCTTAGTTTCAACCTTAAACTCTTGGAGGTATCAAATGAAATCTAAATATTTAATCAGTCTATTACTTTTATCTATTTTAAGTTTAAACATTGTTTTTATTGAAGCAGTTGGAACTTATCCAACATTAGACCCAAATATGGTTTTATATTATCATTTTAATAATCAATCTGCTTATGGAGAAAATGATACTTATGTTTATGATTTTAGTGGTAATGGTAAAAATGGATCTGTAATTGGTGGAGCAGTTCATAATAATACTGGGGGATTCTTACAAGATGGAGCTTTTCAATTTGATGGTGTAGATGATTATGTTAATTTAAGTGTTAATACTTGGTTGAATACGACTAATAATTGGACTATAACTGGTTGGGTCAATTTTAATAATGTAACATTACCACAAGCAATTTTTGTTAATACAATAAATACAAATAATAGATTAGCTATTTTTTTACAGTCAGGAGTTTTAAAAGCAGGAATTTATAATGGTGCTAGTTATATCGGAGTTTCTAGTTCTTCATCAACATTAGTTAATTACACATGGTATTATTTTACTTATATATATTCAAATGGAAATGGTAGTTTAATAATAAATCATATTAATCAGACAGGAGCATTATCCCCAACAACTTCATCAACAGTTGGTTCAAGAATAGGAGCTTTGCAAACAAGAATAAATAATTTAACTGGTTCAATAGATGATTTTATTATTTACAATAGAACTTTAACTTATAAAGAAGTTTTTATTAATTATAATGATTATTTAGGAATAAAAGAATGTAATGAAGATTTTAGTAATTTAGATTCAAATCAAAATTGTACTTTATATTCAGGTTTTCCTTTAATAATGAATGGAACTTATAATATAAATGTAAATGGTTCAGGTTTAGGAGTAATAATACCTTTAGGAAGTAATACTTACATTGATTGTAATAATTCTAATTTTAATGGAAATGGTACATTTAAGTTTTATTATTCATCTTCAAAAAGTAATGCAACTATTAAAAATTGTAATGTAAATAATTATTCTTCTATTAATTTTGATAGTGGTAATAATTTTTATTTTATTAATAATACTTTAAATACAATAAATCTTTATATTGCTAAAGTTATTAATTTAACATTTTATAATAATAATATAAATAATTGTTTAAGTACATCTACTTCTGGATGTATACAGGCAAATGATAATAATGCTTATTGGAATATATCTAATAACTATTTTGGATTAACTAATTATAGACATATTTATCAACCAATTGGTTCATCATTAAATGATTCATTTATATCTAATAATATATTTAATACTTCTCAAAATGATTATAGTATATCTATGGTTAGAGTAACTAGAAATATTTCTTTTATTAATGATACTTTTTATAATCAATATTCAAATAGTTTAAGAATAGATAATGGATATAATAATATTTTTAATGGAATATATTCAAATAACAATAAAATAGGTGAGTTTCATAATGGTATTAATAATAGTTTTAATAATTTGTTTTCTTATAACTATTCTGGAAGCGGAGGATTTAATGTTTATTTATTTAATGAATCTAGTTTTTTAGTAAATAATTCAAATTTATCTTTAGATAATTCTACAGCTTCTATTTCTATAGAAGATTCTAATAATTTTAATTTAACTAATAATTATATATATTTTAATAAAAAGTTTGATAGTATATTAATAACTAATTCAAGTAATTTTATTATTTTCAATAATACTATAGATAAAACAGATAGAGGAATTTCAATAGTAGATGGAAGTAATAATTTTTATATTTATAATAATTCAATAAATAATTCTATAACTGCTTATGATGGGTATAATATTGGAATAGGTCTAGAATATAATGTTAGCAATGGTATTTTAATTGGTAATAATATTATTAATTATGGTAGTGAAGGTTATCTAATAAGACAAGCAAATAATATAACTATTTTAAATTATTATTGTAATCAAAATACATTGCAAAATAGAGCAAGTCAAGGAGTATCAAGTTACTTAGAACCAAATTCTTGTATTTTTATTTCGGAGATTTATAAATCCTATTATGGTAATGGTTATAGTGGATTAGTTAATATTTCAAATTCTCAATTATATAAATCAACTAATATTAATATATCAAATGGAACTTTTGGAAATAATGTAGATGTTTATTTAAGAAATCAAGGTGGAGTTAATGTTACACATGATTTGACAGGATATACTTACAGAAAGTTTCAAATCCCTAATGATTGGGTAGATGCAGATGAATTTTATATAAGAAATGATTTTGATAATTTATCAATAGTAAATTATACAGCAGTCACAGATGAATTAGGGCAAGATTGGATGTATGGATATAATAGAGTAATTCTTTATAAAATACATAAAGATTATATGAAGTTTTACGCTTTACAAGATATAAGAGATGGAACACCAAGTCAAGATATAATAAATAAAAAAAATAATGGTTACAATTTTACTATATTTAATTTATCATCACCATTAATCTCATTCTCAAATGGAACAAGTATTTATCAATCAGGAACAAATTTAGAATATAATTTAAGTTTAAGTCCGAATCAGTACTTATATGTATATGAAAACTTTGGAGATTTAAGTAGATGTAATGATACAAACAACTTTACTATAATAAACTTTACATTTGTAAATGAAAAGAATAGTTCAAATAAATTAAATGGAACTATACAATCAGCTAACTTTAATTATTACCAATCAGGTTTACCAGTTAATGCTTCAAGAAATTATAACTTTACATCTAGTGAATTAAATAGTTCTTTTCCAATATGTACAAATCAACCTAGTAAAAACTATTATATAGATTATACATTAATATATTCAGGTGATGGTTATGGAGAAAGAACTAAAACTACAAATCAATATATCTTATATCAAAATCAAACAAATAATATAGAATTAAGCTTATTAAACTCAACTAATGTAATAACATTCCAAGTAATAAATTCATTCAGTCAAGCAATTAATAATGCTTATGTTTATGTATTACCTTATTTAAATGATACAGTACTAATGAGTGGATATACAGATTCAGGTGGTATAATTCAATTCTTAATGAATAATGGAACTCAATATAGAGTTTACTTCTCAAAAAGTGGTTATGATAATTATAATACATTACTTAATCCAACTGAAAACTTTTATACAATAACACTTAGTGGATTAGGAGTAACTGTAGTAACACCACCAGATTATGGAAATGGAGATGTTACAATACCTAATTCAAAAGGAGTTACTTATAGAACTTATCCAATTAATACATGGTTAAATAATGGAACTGAATATAATTTTACTTATACAATAGATTCTGGAGTATGGAACTTAACAAATTGGGGTTTTAATCTAACTGACCAAGATTCTAATTTAATTAACGCAACAAGCTCTACAAACGCAAATGGAGGCACTATAACAATTAATGCAAGTAGTTCAAACTATTCTAAAGTAATAATGAATTTTTATTATGAAGTTAATGAAACAGTTATAAATCTACAAAGAGTATGGACAGTTTTAGATTTATCCGATAATCAATTTAGTATAAAACAAGGTTTAGATGACGCAACTGCTTATATAAATTCAGGACTGTTTGGTTTAACAATTCAAGGATTAAGCTTTATAGTATTTGCAATCATATTTATAGCAAGCGGTATACTTTCATATCGTTACGGTTTGACAAGTCCAGTAGCTATTTTAGGATTCATTTTTGCTATGGTTTGGTTATTTGATGTATCACTAAATTTTATTCCAAATCCAATAGGTGCAATTCCTCATTTCGCAACTGTATTAATAGGAATAGTTTTCTTTAGTTTTATCATAAAGGAGGTTAGTTCAGGATAATGGTATTTAAAAAAGGAATTTATCAAGGATTTGGATTTAAGAAAGGACAGAAAGGATACTGGTATGGAAAGAAATTTTCTAAAGAGGCTAAAAAAAATATGAGTTTAGCAAAGAAAAAAATGTGGGCTAATTCAGAAATAAAAAATAAAATTAGTAAATCTCTTAAAGGAAAAGAACCTTGGAACAAAAATAAAAAGGGATTACAACAAGCTTGGAATAAAGGAATAAAACAATGGGAGAATAAGATACCACCAACCTTAGGAAGACATCATACTGACGAAGAAAAAGAAAAGTTGAGGCAAGCCCAATTAAAAAACACAGCTAGATATTGGAAAGGTAAAAAGATGCCAGAAGAAGCTAAATTAAAAATGAAAGAACATCATTGGAGTAAAAATAAAGAATTTAAACATCCAATGTTAGGTAAACATCATAATATCAATTCAAAGAAAAAGATGAGTATAAAAAAATTAAGATATTTAAAAGAACATCCAGAAAAATTAGAAGAATTAAAAGAAATGGGTAGACAAGTTATAGTTCCATTAAGAGATACTTCAATAGAAATTAAAATTCAAAACTTTCTTAAAGAGCTTAAAATAGGATTTTTTACACATCAATATATAAAAGATATAGAAAATAGATATTGTTGTGATATTTTTATTCCAGTTCAAAGAAATAGAGATAGATTTATTTCACAACCAATTATAATAGAATGTGATGGTAATTATTGGCACTCTTATCCTATCGATAGAGATATAGATAATATAAGAACTAAAGAACTTACAGAGAAAGGTTATAAAGTTATTCGTCTTTGGGAATCTAAAATTAAACAAATAGACTTAAACAACTTCAAGGAGTTAGTACAATGAGTAAGGTATATTATTATATTACTATCACAATTGGATTAACTATTTTAATGAAATTAGCTGGAGTACCTTATGCAGGTTCAGATACTCTATTGACTTGGATGGGATTAGATTATAATAACCTAGCAGTTTCAACTTCTTATTTTGTATTAGCTGTAATTGGATGTTTTACAGTGGGAGCTGTTTTGGGTTCAATATTTTCAAAGGAAAGTTCAATTAGAGCAACAATAGCAACAGGAATATTAACTACAGGTATAGGAGCATTTATAGGTATATTAAATTATGTTAAAAATGCAGCACAAGGAAGTCAGGAGTGGATATTTTATATAGTATTTATGATTTTTGCTGTTTGGATAAGTGGATTTATATTTAGTATGATAGGTTGGTGGGGAGGTACAGAATGACCGTAATTGACCCATTTGATTTTCAGAGAATATTTGTTTCAATACTAGCTGGAAGTTCAGATATATTTACATTTCTATTTGTAGTAATAATTTCAGGATTAGGTGCATATTTTAAAATGGATAGTAGAATTATGATGATTATGTATCTAGTATTTGGAATAGTAATGAGTACTTATATTGGGGCTATTTATGTATTAATAATTTTAGTAGTTGGTATAATTACATTTTATTCAATTTCAAGAATGTTTAATCGTTAAGATATATTTAAATAATTAAACCAATTTAAAATACAATGGGAATAAATGATACAATAAAAAATTTTATTGAAAGGTATAAATCTAGAAAAGAAACTGTAAAGAACTTTGAAGATAATGAAAAGATGGTTGATAAATTTAACCAAAGAAAATTAAGTCATAATGAAAGGGTATTAAATGTTTTACAAGAACAAAATAGACAAGAATATATTAAAAAACAATTAGACTTTGAATTAACAAAAAGAAAGAATCAAGATAAACAAAGAGCGCATAATATGTTAGGTTCAGATAATAAACTTTGGAAAGATAATAGTTTAATGAAAACTAAGAATGTTTTCATAGGACAAAAGTCTATACTTAAAAACTAATGGTATGTAAAATTAAAAAAAGTTGGATAGATATTGAAATGGAACACACAGATAATAGAATTGAAGCTAAAAGAATTGCTTGTGATCATATAAAAGAATTTGGAGAAGATTATTATCCAGAATTAATTAAAATGGAAAGGAAGTTAAAAAAATGAAATTAAAAGATTTTGATAAGATGCTAAAAGCAAATAAAGAACATAGAAATCAATGGGGTAAAGAAAAAAAAGAAGACTTTGCAGAAGAATTAGTAGAATCTTTAAAACACAAAAGGAGAAAAAATGAATAATAAAAATATTAAAATAGATAAATTAATACCAAAGGCAAAGAAATTCATATTAGATAGAAAACAAGCTATAATAGTAATAAAACAAAGAGAATATAAACCAATTTTAAGAAGTTCTGAAATATTTAATAAAGAATATGAAAAGGAGAAAAATCTATTAGGATGGAAGTAATATTTAACAAATTTGGGAGGGGAGAAATATAATGGGTGAAGATAATCTAAAAATGGCAGGATTAATAGTTATAGCAGCAGTATGTATATTAATTGGAGCTTCTGTATTCCCATCATTAGGTAATGATGTAGGAGTTATGACTGGAACTCAAGCAGTTACAAATAAAGTGTTTTCAATAGGTGCTAATGGAGTTACAGTTGATTTGATAGGTCAAGAACTATTAAGTACACCAGTAGTTACAAATAAAACTGATGGAGTAACAATAGGAGCAACTAATTATACTATAGCAGAAGGAGTATCAAGTTCTACTGGATATAAAACTATCCAATATAAAACAGTTGGTACAGCATTTGCTTCAAGAGATGTAAATATAACTTATACATATGGTGCAGCAGGATATATAGATAATGCAGGTGGTAGAGCAATGATACCTTTGATATTTGTATTTTTTGCAATACTTTTGTTAGTAATAGCATTAACACCAGCACTAAGAAGTGGTATAATGGATATGTGGGATAGAGTTAGAAATTAAGTTCTAATTGAACACTACATTTTTAAAATAGTAAGATTTAAATAGTTTGAACACTACATTATATTAGAGCTTTCATAACTCGGATATGCAGAAATTACTGCAAATAGGGGAAGTGATTGTATCCATCTTAAAGAAAGGGTCTTATGACCCTATTCTTTTTTTAAATCAAACTATGAAGCAATCCAATTTTAAATGTCGTTGTGGTTATGAAGCTGATAATAATATTCAATTATTTAACCATTGTATTTCTTGTAAATCTAAAGCTAATTGGAAAGGTAAAATTCATTCAGGACATTTATTCAAATATAAGATTTTAGCATAGTTTGAATTTTTATAAAATAGTTTAATTCTAGTGAATTTTAAAGAGGTTAAATTTAGTTCTTTTAGACTTTAATAGGCATAGTAGATTTATTGATAGAAACATTTAAATACTATGTATCTGTATGTAATACTATGGAAAACAAAGAAGAAACACAAAATACAATAACTTATCCTATAATTATTGATACTAAGCTTTGGGATAGTTTTAAAGATACAATTCCAAGAAGTATTAATTTAAATGAAGCTATAATTGAATTAATTAAAAAAGAGGTTAAAAGAAAATGAAAATACTAGGAATTTTATTTGATGATAATACAACAATGGAAGAAGTTTTGAATGAATTAAAAAGACGAGGTATTAATCCAGATAATAAAACTATACCTATAATTTATGGTAAAGAGAAAGTTAGAATAGATACTGTAAATGAATTTAGTTTAGATGCTCAAGAATTAATAAATAGTTGCAAGGAGGATTAAATTAAAAATGGAAAACAAAGAAGGAATAATACAAAGAATAAAATCAGATCGTAAAGCTCTAGCAATAGAGAATGTGTGGTATAATTCATATAAACCATTAGTTGATTCAATTCAAGTAGGAAACGAAGTTAAGTTAGTTTATTCAGTTAAAGGAGATTTCAAAAATATAAAGTCAGTTGAATTAATTAAGAATGAAACAATGGAATTACCTAAGGAAAAGATAGTTCAATGTTATGATTTCAAACCAAATCAAATAATGACTAGAGAAAATTTAAACAATGGAAAGTTATTACCAAAAGAAATACCAAATCAAACAGAAAATACAATTTTAATGTGTGTTAAAGATTTAATATGTCAAGATATTCAAATGGATATAAATTACACACCAGAAGAATTAACAAGTAAAATATCAAAATTAAGTTTAGACTTTAAAAAAGCATATAATAAATTATAATCGCTTAGATTTTGCCAAATTTAAGACAAGGGATAATAAATACAGTAATCCCAGCAGAATAAATATCTGCTGGGTTAATATTTTCAAAATCACTTTAGTAAAAGTGGTTTGGGATTCTAATCGGCAGAAATGCCTTTTTATTGAACACCCTCTTTTCCCTCAATAATCTGTTGAGTACCTTACACCATTCATTTTAAGGGAAGTAATGGATTATTGTGGTTTATATTCAAATAAATAATAGGAGATGATAATCATGTGCAATCCAGCAATACAACAACAAAAAATAAAGAATAAAATTAAACGAAAAATTAAACAACGAAAAACAAGAATAAACTGTTTTAGATAAAATGACACTAATAGAAATAGAAATAATAGCTTGTATAATAGCTCAAATTGAATTAATTGGAATTATGATCTTTATGGCTATTAAAGAATTTAAAAGATTTAAAAAACTAAAATGAAAATAGATAAACCTATAAATCAAAAACAATGTAAACATAATTGGATTCTTGAAGATAAAGACATTATTTATTTTAATTGGATTAAGTTACCAGTTATAGGGCAATTATACCATCCATATAAATTTTATTATAGATACATTTTTGTTTGCGATAAATGTTTTTTACATAAAATGGTTAAAAGGAATATAAATATTACTAGAGAAGAATGGGAAAATGATTTAAATTAAATCACTAAGAGATAAAAGAAAAATTATAAAATGCCATGTATATTACAACCAGAAGGATTAGAAACATTACATAATTGTAATTGGGTTTATAGTATGGCTTCTTTGGGTTATATTATAACTATCTTATCAATTTTAGCATTAGCTATAGGTGGAATACTTTTAATTTGGTGGATTGTAGATTCAACGATTAAAAATAATAAATTGAGATTAAATAAATCAAAGGTTAGTGTAAGTCAAAGGGAGAAAAGATAAAATGAAAGAATCAACTAAATGGAAATTATTAAAATGGACTATATTTTTAGGACATATAATAGCTGTCTTAATATTTTGGTTATTAATAGGAGTTTTTGGGAAAATATAAAATGGAATATTATCGATATATTATTATAGGAGAATTAGTAATCATAGCTTTATTAGCATTTATAGGTTCTGAACTCCATGAAATTAAAAAATATTTAAATAAACTTGCTTTAAGGTTAGGAAGTGCAAATGAAAACAATAACTTTTAAATCAACTCCTGATAATTTTGTAAAAGAATATCTAGGATTAAAATCTAATACTATAAGAAAGTTTGATGATTATACAGATGTAAGATTTGATTTAATAGTAAAATTTATGGCAAATGAATTTTCACAATTAAATATAACTATCGTTAATACCAAAACTAATGAAGAATTTACAAGACAAGTTACTGATATAACAAAATTTGATAATTATTATATAATATCTTGGAGATAAAAGATGAAGCAAGATATTAAAATTGTAAGTAATTGTATAGATTGCAAACAATTATTACCAAAAAGAAATAAACATCATTTTAGATGTCATAAATGTTGGGAATCAAATAATAAATTAAGTGGAAGTATTCATAATAAAACAGTAAGTCAGAGGAACAAAAGATAAAATGAAAATATATGGAATATTAGTTATTAGTGGAATTTTACTATTTGGAATTATAATGTTCTTAGGAACTTATAACTGTGATATTTTAGGGCATCATTATTATAATAATTCAGATATTTCTTGTTATGATAGATATGGAAGTGTAATAAATAATTTAACTTGCCATAGTTCACAATATACTTGTGATGTTCCAGAATCACTGCAGAATGTTGATTTAGGATTATTAATAGGAATGGCTTTATGTTTTGTAAGTGCATTTTTATTATTCATAATTCCAGAAATCTATAAACTTCATCAGGGGAGTAAAAGATGAATTACAATGGAAAACAAAATTATATGTCCTATTTGTTTTGAAAGATTTGATAATCAAGAAGAAGCCCATAATCATGCTATTTATGAAAAACATTATGGAAAATATTATCTCAATGAATTTGAAGCAAAGAAAGGAATAGTTAAACAGATATTAACAAAAAAGAAAAATAAGAGGAAGAATAATAATAATAATACAATAAATATAAATCGTAGTGAATTGAGATTTATTAAAAGTATTGATTGGGATGAATTACATAGAAATAATGAAATCCCTGAATTAATATATAATAAGATATTAGAAAGGAAAAATAAACTTGAACTTCAAAAGTCTAGTGGGAGTAAAAGATAAAATGGAGAAGAAATACATATTATATATCATAATATTTTTGTTTGGGTTTTTAATGGGAATGTTATTAATATACAAAGTAGAGATAAATACTTTAAATCAAGCATTAGACAGTTTAAGATATTGTTATGAAACTTATGGAGGATTCAAATAATGAACTTTAACAAAAAACAACTTGAAGAAATAAAGAAAATATATCAATCTTTAGTATGGGTAATTGTTAAAAACAATAAATGGGGAAAGAAACTTCCTTTTTATATTCAACAAGTTTTAGACCAACATAATTTAATTATAAATTTAATTGAGGATATTGAAGAATTAAATAATCAAAAGTAATGAATTATAGGGTTAATAATTAAATAAGGATAATAACATGAAGTCAAAACAAATAATTAAAGGTTTATCCAATAGAGAACAAATAAGATTTGAGCAAGGCAGAAGTTATGGTAATATAGAGCAAATGAAAAATGAGATTGGTTTTTTAGAAAGGTTATTAGAAAAATGGAATAAGGTTTATCCTAAGAATTATATTAAACTAAGAAAAAAAGAGTTAATGGAGATGATGAAATGGAACTTAAAAAATTAGAAAATTATAGAAAAAGATTAAAAGCTAATCTTAGTAGGCATTATAATTGTCACCTAAGTACAAAATGTAACTGTGAAGAAATATATGGATTTTGTTTAACCTCTAAGGTTTTGACAGCAGAACTTAAAGGAATTGAAAATTGTATGAAACTATTAAGTAAATCCAAGTAAAGAACAAACAGAAAGATGAAGTGGATAAGCTTATATTGTTATATTACAAACGACAGATAGAAACATTTAAATACTAGAGATTGTTTAAAATATCATGGAAATAACAAATACTACCGAAACAAACTTTGTAAGATTCTTTGGAAGAAATACTAGGATGAAAGTTTTAGATTTCTTAATTGAGAATGACAGGACTTCTTGGAATACAACAGAAATAATGTATAATGCAAAAGTAGGTCACACTTGTCTATTAGATGTTTTGAGAGATTTATTAGAGCAAGGAATAATCAAGATTGATAAGAAAAAATACACTATGAATAAATCAAACAAATTTACTAAAGCATTATATTCAATTTATAATGAGATAAATAAATCTTACATTAATAAAATACTAAAAGAGGATAAGAAAAATGCCACAACAAATAAATAATTTAGAATTGATTGAAACTTATCTTAAATTTAAGAAAGACTGTCAGAATAAAGGAATGTATAATTTAAAGGAGATTTTTAATTTATTTAAATATAGCGAGAGTTTGAAAGATGAAACCCTCGCATTTATTGTTTAATGATATATAAGACTAAAAATGGAACAAGAAATAAATAACTGGAATCAATGGGCAGAAAAGATAATTAATGGAGTTGGAGGATTTAAAGATTGGAAAAGATATGAACATCCTTTATTTAAATTTGAAAATGATATTGAAATTGTTATCTGGACTATAAATTGTTTAATAGAAGATAAGGTTGCCTTTGAGCAATTAACTCTTTTTCAAAAGAATAAATGCAATGATTTGCAAAAAAATGATGTATAAGACTAAAAATGGATATAATGGAAAGCAAAGAGTTAATTGAAAAAGAACTGAACTTTATTAATAAGTTTGATTTTAATCAAGGTAGAATGGAGAAAGACTTATTATTAGTCAGTCTAAGAAATTTAATAAGGAAACATATAGATTTTCAGAAAAAAGATGAAGTCATGTTTTTACTTGATTTAAAGCATAATTATAATCACGAAGGAGAATCTTATAAGCAAATTACTGAAAGATTAAATGATTTGCAAAAAAATGATAACTAACAAATGAAAATTAAAAATTGTGAATGTTCGCATCTTGAAATTATAAGGGATATTGATGGTCATGTCCTTAGATTAGAATGTATGAAATGTAAAAAGACTTGGAACTGGAATCCATTATTAAATTATTGGTCTAATAGTTATTTAGGAACTTTCGTTAAACAGGAGGTCTGCTAATGGGAGGAGGAAAAGAACCTAAAGAATGGGTAAAGAGATGGGAAGAAGAAAATAATCAAAAGTTATTTGACAACAAGAAATATTGTCCTAAATGTAAAGCTAAAACTAAACATATAAACAGAATGTGCCAAGTCTGTTTTAAAATTAACAATCCAAAATGATAACTAAATTAAAGATAGGTCAATTGTATGAGATAGATGGAAAGTGTTTTATCTTATGTGCAAGTGAATTTAAACATGGTAAAAATAATACTCCTATTGTAAAGTTTTATTTTAAGAAACCAACATTTGAAGATGGACAAGCATATAGTTATAGTAAATTAAAGGAGAAATTAGAAAATGATAAAAAAGTTTAGTGCATGGATATTAATTGGTATAATTATGTTTAGCTTTATAAGATTATTACTAATTATAAATAATAATTTAATTCCTAAAAAATATGCATTCATAGACTTCATATGTATTATACTATTGGGATTAATAATTTTATATATAGAAACACCATTTTTTAAAAAAGAGCAAATGGAGGAAAAAGAGTAAATAGACGCTGTTTATTCTTCTTTTACTTACTTATCATGAAAATATTAATTGCTTGTGAAGAAAGCCAGGAAGTTTGTAAAGCATTCAGAGAGTTAGGACACGAAGCATTTAGCTGTGATATTTTACCTTGTTCAGGTGGACATCTAGAATGGCATATCCAGGATGATGTTTTAAAACATCTAAATGAAGGTTGGGATTTAATGATTGCACATCCACCTTGCACTTATCTTTCAAGAGCAGGAACAAGATGGCTATTTCCAAAGGGAATTTTAAATCAAGAAAGATACAAAAAAGGATTAGAAGCAAAAGAGTTTTTTTTGAAATTATTAAATGCGAATGTTCCTATAATAGTTGTAGAAAATCCAGTTCCTCATAAAGTATTTAATATGCCTAAAGAAAGCCAAATGATTCAACCATTTGAATTTGGTTATCCTGTTACAAAAAGGACTTTATTATGGATTAAAGGATTACCTCTATTAAAACCAACAAATATTGTTAAACCAGAATATTATATTTGTAAAAAAGGTTGGAGACATTCTAAATTTACTGCAAATTGGGATGCTAAAGCAAAGAGTAAGACCTTTCCAGAAATAGCAAAGGCAATGGCTAATCAATGGGGGAAAGAGCAAATAGAGGTACTTGCTCTTTAAATACGCTTATGAAACACAAATATATAGTTAAATTTAAATCAACACCAGAGAATTGGACAAAAGAATCAATAGGATGGAAAAGAAATACAGTAAGGAAGGCTGATACTGATGAAAGGTTTATGGTTCTTGATTCATTTATAAATAAATATACTCCGAAAATACAAATAGTTATAGAGAATACTGAAACTCATGCAACTTTCAAAAGGACTGTTTCTGATGTTACTAAATGGGAGGGATTTTATATTATCAGTTGGAGCTGATTAACTCTTTAAATACTTACTAAAATGAAAACAGGAGGTCACAATGGAAAGATATACACCATCATTTAAAGACATGTTAGTCCATCATCATACAGAGAAAGATGTTTTAAAAGTAGAATTGGTTTTTGGAAAAGACCACACTCATCTTGAGTTAAAAGAAGGAGAACTATCAAGAGGATTTAAATCATCAGATAGAAATGAATTGATTGATTTTGGAATTAAGTTGTTAAAGGAATATAAGGAGGATAAGAAAAAGATTGAGTGAGAAATCCCTCTCATTTTATCTTTTAAGCTTTAAACCAATGGAAAATTCAAATAACGAAATATGTGCTTATCGTGAGTTAAGTTTTTATAGAAAATGTTTTGATTGTTTAGGAACTCCAGATAGTGAAATTTGTTATATAAGTCGCGAAGAATTAAAGAAACACTTAGAACAATTTGACCGTTTAAGATTAGCAGATAGTTTAACTAAATTATTATAAAATTATGGAACTAAATAAAATAAAAGAGATTGATAATTTAATTAGAAAGCAAATTGATTGTAGTTTAAACTTATATTCAACTCCAGAATTAGGACTTTTATGTAATGCAGAAAACTTAATAAGTCAGTTGATTTTTAGAATTGAGAATCCAAAAGAGGCAATTGAAGAAGATATAAAATTTAAAAAACTAATGGAATAAAAAATGATAGAGTTAAAACCAAGACCGACTGAAATAATTATTACAAAAGAGGAATTAAGTAAAGAGGAACGAGAAAAACTTGAATTTAAGGAGAAACAATGTCATACCAAGTAACATCAATCATATCCTACTATGAAGTATTAAATACTTTAGGAGAAAGACAGATACAAGTCTTAAAAGCTTTAAAAGAGTTAAAATTAGCTAACAATCTTATGATTTCAAACTACTTACATTTACCAATTAATTCTATAACTCCTAGATGTCAAGAATTGAGAAAGAAAGGAATTATTATATTTCATCATATAGGTGCTTGTCCAATTTCTAAAAGAGCTAGTAATTTCTATACTATAAAATCATATATATTAGAATGTATGAATTAAATATTTAAACAACTAACTAATTAAAATAACTATGGAAAAAAAAGAAGTTAAAAACTCAGATAAGAAACAAGATTTGAACTTGACTATATTTAATCTTTTAAAACAAGGTAAAAAACCAATTCAGATTTCTAAACAATTAAATATAACTATGCCTAATTTATCTTATTATCTAAGTAAATTAAGTAAAGATGGTTATATTAAAAAAATAGGTTATGGAACTTGGGAAGTTAAAATTAACACTTTGAGGATGCAAACAAACAAGAAACAAATTAGAGGTCATGCTTTCATCTGGATAATTAAATTAAATAAGAAGTTTGATTGGATTAAATTACTAAATAATTCAAAATATAACTTAGTTAGAAATTCAATACCTAGATTAATGATTAAAGATAGAAAAGTATGGTTAGGTAGAAAGACTATAACAATATATGAAAATAGAAGTTTCTATGGGGAGAACTCAATACAATCAAGAAAGTACGCTGTAATTGGCTTATTTGAAGTTCTTGAAGCTTTAGAAAAGGAACTATCTATTAATTTAAGACCTTATGTATTCAAACCAGTAAAAGAACATTATTCAATGATTAAGAATGAACTTGCAAGACAATATAATAGAAACAATGAAAAGATGATAATTTCAGATGATATTGAAGGTGAGTGGCTTTGGATAGATGATTCAGAAAGTTTAAATGAATTAGAAACTAAAAATATAGTAAGAAGTAAACAAGTTCAAAATTGGTGGAATGATTTTAAAAAAGACGGTTTTAAAGTAAATTCTTCTTATGTAAACAATGGATTTAAAGAATTAACCAATGCTCAAATTCAAACAAATATTCAAATTCAACAATTTTCACAACAAATAAAAAGCCATCTTTCATTAATCCAAGAGTATAGAAAAGAAAATATTGCATGGCGTAAATCAGAATCAAAGAAAATTAAAGATAATTTAAACAATGGAACACAAACAAACTTATCAGATTTCAAATGAAGAAATATTTTTTAGAATAAGTTGTTTAATCTTAGGTTTACTTATTTCAATTCAATATTTTATAGTAGGTGTAAAATGAAAGTATGTCTATATGCAAGAGTTAGTCTTGAAGAGGGAAATAAAGAAGATAGAAGATACCAAGAACCAGAAAACCAGTTAGAACCACTTAGAGAATGGGCAAAAAGACAAGGATGGGAAATTATAAAAGAGTATGTAGACAGAGGTTCAGGAGCTGATTCTAACAGACCTAATTTTAAACAAATGTTAACTGATGCTATGCTTATGAGATTTAATTCAATATTAGTTTGGAAATTAGATAGATTTTCAAGAGAACCTATGTTTGTAGCTGTAGGAAGAATAGATAAACTAAGACAAAGAGGAGTTGGAATAAAAAGTTTGACAGAATCTTGGTTAGATACTGGAAAAGAAAATCCAATGGCCGATTTAACTTTAAGTATTATGAGTTGGGCAGGTTCTGAAGAAAGAAGAAAGATAAGTGAAAGAACTAAAGCTGGAATCCAGAGAAGAAGAAATATCGGACAATGGAAAGGTGGAAGACCTAAAAAAAATATTACAGAAGAACAAATAAAAGAAGCAAGAGAACTTTTAGATAAAGGAAAGAGTATAGTTTATATTCAAAGAAGATTAGATGTTTCAAGAAATACTCTAAAAGATAGATTAAAGGGGGGTAGCCTTTTGGTAGGGGATAAATAACTTATCAGAAAAGGGACATTTAAAATGATATATAGTTTAAATCAAACAGATAAAGACTTCCTTTATAGGAAATATATTAAACTAGGTATGACTCCAAAAGAATCTTATGAAAATATTAAACAATTATCTAATCATTTAAAAATAACTATGGAGAAACTTAAAATTAAAAAATTAACTGAATCTGAAATGCAAGATAAATTTAAACAAGAGTTTGAAAAGATTTGTATGAGATTAGATAAATAGATAAGTATTTAAATAGATTAATATAATAATATTTAATGAAAACAATAACTGTGCAAGAATCTACTTGGAAAAGATTAACTGAATTAAAACTTGAAAAGAAGTTTAAATCAATAGATTTAATAATTTTAGAATTAATAAACAAATATAAATAATGGTATTTACTTTAGAACCAATTAATATAGCAATAGGTGCAGGAATAGCTTTAATTATATGGTTAGCAATTAGTTTAATATTTAAATTTATTAAACCAAAGAAAAATAAAACAAGTCTACCAACAATGAAAAAGAAAGTAGTTGATTCATATAATAGTTGTATTGATGTAGCAAATAATCTATTAGATTTAAAACAAGTATTTGATGAAATAGAGGAGTCTAAATGAATATTCAAAAAATAATTTATATAATTGTTGTAATGCTTATGGCTGGTTGGTGGAGTTACTATACAGGTGGATTTCTTAAAGAATTTAATCCTTGGCTTAGTTCTATAAACATTTACTTTATTTACATTATGAGTTTTGTAATAATGATGATATTATTTTATGTAATTTATAAGATTTATGATGAAATTAAAACTAAGAAAGAAGCAGGAGTTATACCAAAATGAATATAGATACTAAAATACTGATAGGGATTATAGGATTTGGTTTAATTATGATTATACATCTTTGTATAAGATTTTGGAGTGATAGAGAGATATTAAGTAATTTAACCAATGCAGTTAAAACAACAAATTCAAACAAGAAAATAAAACAATATAAACAAGTTAGAAATATAATCCAATGAAAATACCAATAATACCGATAATTATATTAGTAATGTGCCTAGCAGACTTACTAGCAACTTATAATTATGTAAATACATTCAATAAGAAGTTTCCAAGTTTAGACTATAAATCTCTTGAAGCAAATCCAATACTTAGACAATGTTGGACTTGGTTTGGATTAAATATTGGTATGATAATAGGTGGAGCAATTGTTTTTACTTTAGTATTATTTATGGCATTTACTTTGGTAGATAATTGGAGATGGTATTTTATGGGAGTTTTTTCTATGATGTTAATTTATCATTTATTAAACTGGGTTCAATTAAGTAATATTAAACCAGCATTATGAAATACGAAACAATAAATGAGTTTATATTTAGAAGGCAAAAAGAATCATTAAAGAAAAAGAAAGATAATGCCTATTCAAATACTTTTATGGCATGGGTTATTTTTTCAATACCAATAGTTAATTTATTATTCTGGACAGTTTTTTTATTTGTATACTACAACAAAAGGAAGGTTAAATTTGCCAACAATAAAAAGAACAGGTGAAAAAGTAACATGGAAAGAAGCATACAAAAGATTCAAAAAGGGTGCAGAAGAAGTAACTCCATTACAACAAACTCAAGTAAATCAAATAGGTTATATAACAATATTTATTGGAGTAATCTGGGGAATAATATATAGTATAATATTAAAACAATGGTGGCTATCAATAATACTAACTGGAAGTTTAGTAATAAGTAGTACAAGCTTTTTAGCTAACTGGCAAAAGAAAACAATACTTAAAAGAATAGAAAAATCAATGAAACAAATGGAAATAGAAAATGGGAATTGAAGATTTTATAGATATGGATATATTGTACTTACCAGCTTACTGGATAATAGTAGCATTAGCAGTGTTAGGTCTAGCAATAGGTTTCGGAGCAGGAGGATTTATAGGTAGTGAAGAATTTCAAGTTCCAGTTTTAATAAAAGGATTTATATTGATTTGTATATTTCCTATAGCTTATATAATAGTTAAAATAATAAGTAGATAAAATGAAAAAATGTAAAAATTGTAGGAAATGTAAATATCATGAAAATAGATATAAGTTATATAGTAAAATTTTTTCATTAGGAATAATAATTGTAATGATAATTGGAGTATTTAATATAAATAACGAAAATGTACTTAATTTTGAATTAGGATTTATATCATTTTTTTTAGTTGGATTAGTAGCAGATATAATTAGGGATTTAATATTAGGAAAAGATAAAAATGGAAAACAAAATTGAATCAACTGAAATAAATAATGAAAAGATTTATCTAAGAAAGAACTTTCTAGGTTGGAAAGTAGTATACCCAATTAAAATAGATGGAAAGTTTAACAAGAAAAATCTATGGTTAGGAAGTAGAGGTACAATAATTTTTACAATAATTTTTATACTGCTTATGTCATTTATATTTTATGGTGTAAATGAAATGGTAAGTTCTTGCAGAGATATGGCAAAGAATCCATGCGAGTATACTAATTTAGATTGTTCAAATAGAAATAACAATTATACAAACACAGATTTAATTAAAGATACAATTGATAAGATTAATAATATTCCAATAAGGTAGGTGATTGTATGGTAAGCAATAAAAACTATGTACCAAAAATCTATTTACAAATACATGAAAAATTAAAAGAAGAATGTATAAATGATATATTAGAAAAGAAACAAATGAATATTATAATAGGAAGATGCTTTATTGATGGGACTAAGTACCCTAAAGAAGTTGTTGATGGTATGATTAAAGGTTTAGAAAAGCATGATTTGATTCTAGTTCTAGATAAATTTAAGGTTAAGATTAATTAAAATAAACGACTACTTACTTTAAGCTTAATTAATTTTTATTTTTTAATACTACATTTATTTATAATATATATGGACACGAACGATGAACTCATTTAAGCCAAATTGCCGAGAATTTCCAAGTCCTCACCGTTCTTTTCAATAAGTTCACCAGAACTTTCCTTAAGTATTTCACAAATATAAGTCTTTCCAATAGGTTTATCACAAAATTTAAAGATTTTTTCTATACTTCCACCACCTAATTTATATTGTTTCTTTAAATAACATATTAAAAAGTCCCTTTGAACCTTATATATACTATCTTTCTCTTTCTTTTCATCATTATCTATACTAAACAACGCTTCTTCTTTCTTTTTCCTATATTCTGCTTCATCTACTACATATTTTCCATAGAATCTACCTATAAATCTACTCCTTACTTTATATGTATATGTCTTTTTACCTCTTAAGTAAAGTAATTTAGTATCTTTCTTATTATAACCAACAAAATATCCCATCTTTCCTTTTGATTCGTATATGTGAAAGAAACTTCTAGCTCTAGAAAGTACAGTATATTTATTTAATTCAAAGATAGTTGGTATAATTACTATAACAAATAGATTTTTCTGACGCATCTGCATCATCATACTCTTAAGTAGCTTTCCAATTCTACTAATTGAATCTCCAGATGTCATTCCAGTAACTGCTTCATCATAAATTACACATTGTTTTTGTTTTGCATCAACAATTGCTTGTTTAAATTCATCAGCAGTCATACAAATTCTAGGTAAGTCTAAAGAATTATCAACATACTTACCCCATTGTTGACTAGCAGTTGATTTACCAGAACCTTCATAGCCATCTATAATCATAACATAGTCTTTATCCTTTTTAGAAATCATATCTTTAACTTTATCAAGAAATTTAATCATTCTTTTATCTATATGATAAGATATTTGACTTTTAGTAATTGGATTATAAAATTCTACCATTAACTATCCATGTAATCCTCATCAGCTTCATGGTAAGCAGTTCCTTTTCCTTGTCTATTTTGAAGTCTTCTTAAAAATAATGCTTTTTTAAGTAAGATAGCTTTTTGATTTTGTAATCTATTTAAACAACTAGAATCAACTTTATTAAATCCTTTAACTTCAATACTATTAGAAAGACAACCACAATTTTTTAATTTAGTAATTATATCATTATAAGATTTTTCAGTATCAGAATTTTCTATTTCAGGTTCACCACCTAGTATAGTCCAAATAGTATCTAAGTCATTACTCCAACTTAAATATTTACCATCTCTAAAATGTCTAAATGAATCTTTCCATAATTCATTCAATGTCATATTAACAATCATAGCAGAATTAATTTTAGATGACTTTCCAGATATTTCTGTTTCTTCGTAGTCTTCCATAATATATTAAGTAAAGATATATTTAAATATTTAACTATTTTATTTAATCTATGGTTATTTATAAATTTGGGAGGGGAGAAATGAAAAAATGTTAGGAAATTTAATTGGAAGTTTCATAGTTATTGTTGTAGGTACTTCTCTTGCTCCAACTGTTGCTCAAAATGTAGGAACAGCTCAAGCTGATGGTAACATCACAGGTGCATCAGATACATTGCTTGGTCTTACTACACTATTCTACTGTTTGTCAATTGCAACTTCGGCAATGGCAAGCGCAGCTATTGGTAAACTTTATGCCCATAAATTGAGTAATCTTTTTATGCACAAACCTGAATCTCGGTTAAAATCCAAAGTTTTAAAATACTTGGACAAGACCGAAGCGTCAATACAAAAACCTTATTTTGAATACGCTCGAACGACTGACAAGGGGTTCTCTTATGAGAATGATATACAGTCTGGTCTCATACAATAAATAAAATATGAGTTAACAAATCGCTAAGAAATGCTGGAATGATGTAAGAAAAACTATGAGAACAAAACAAACAAATAATTTATTTTATTTTTTTAATTTTTATAGAAGAAATGGAGGAATAGATTTAAATAGTTTTAAATCTGTTTATATAGATGGTAATTGAAGAAGGAGAACACATTTCTGTTGATACTGAATTTAAGAAAGGTATGATTCCATATAACAAGGGAATGAAAAAAGATTTAGACTTAGAATATATTAAAGAACAATATTTAAACAAAAAATCTGCTTGTAGTTTAGGAAAAGAATTAAATGTTAGTGAAAAAACTATAAGAAATAGATTGAAAGATATGAATATAAAAATAAGAGATAAATCTGAATCTACTCCATATAAAGAAGAAAAGATTAAAGCTACTCAATTCAAGAAAGGAATAAATTTAGGATTTGGATTTAAACCTAATCATCAAACTTGGAACAAAGATAAAAAAGGATTACAAGAAGCATGGAATAAAGGAATACCTGCAACAGAACAATCAAAAGAGAATAATAGAAAAGCTAAAATAAAATACTTTTTATCCCATCCAGAAGCAAAACTTAAAATGAAAGAGCAAAGGTCTAAACAAATCTTTCCAAAGAAAGATTCAAAGATAGAAGTTAAAATACAAGGATTTTTAGAAACTTTAGGAATAGATTACTTAAAACATAAGTACATGAATATAGCACATTCTTATCAATGTGACATATTTATACCTTCTTTAAATCTTGTGATAGAATGTGATGGAAACTACTGGCACAAATATCCAACAAGAAGAGATATAGATAATATTAGAACAGATGAATTAATTAAACATGGTTTTAAAGTTCTTAGACTTTGGGAAATAGATATTATAAATATGGACTTAAATAAATTTAAGGAGTTATTATGAATAAATTAACATTAATATTTTTAGCTTTATCAATTAGTCTTATCTCTATTTCTTTAATCTCAAGTTTACCAAATGATAACAATAATCAAATTAATTTTAACTATCCAACTAATATAAATTATTCAAGTGTAAATACAAACAATTCTCAATATCTTCAAGGTTTAACACCAATTCAAGTAGCAAATCTATTCACAGAACAAGACCCAAATTATTTTTCTAATCCAAGAAATTATGTTAATCAATCCACTGTTTCATTATTTAATTCAAGTTATGTTCCTTATACTGGTGCAACTTCTAATATTAATTTAGGTGATTATAATATAACTACAAAGAAAATTAATACAACTAGATTAGAATGGGGAAATTATGGATACATAGAAGAAGGAATATCATCACCAAACAGGACTGATTTTAATGGAGATACATTTTATATGGGTGCTTCAAAAGATGCTGGAATAGCAGATTATCCAATACAATTTTGGTATAAAGCAATAGATGCAATTGGAGAACAATCTAGCCAAGCTTTGATGATTTATAGAGATACTTCAGAACAAACACAGACATCTTTTACACCTTATACTTCATCATTAAGAATAGATTTAGGAAGAACAGGTACTCCATTCTGGGATTTATACTTAAAGAAAAATATTAATTTAGCTGCAGGAAGTAATATTATTTTAGACACAGCAACAGGAACAAAAATAGGAACAGCTACAAATCAAAAATTAGCATTTTTTAATTCAGCACCAATAGTTCAACCAACAGCTACTACAGACTTAGGAACAGTTTTAAGTAATTTAGGATTAAGAGCAACAGGAACAGCTTATCCATTAACAACAAGTGGAAATGTTAGATTTACAGGAAGAACTAATATAACTAATTTAAATGTTACAAATTTAAATACTACACAAATTAATTTCACTGGAGATATTTATTCACATGATAAAGCATTTTACTTTAATACAACAAGTAATAATTTAAATATATCAGGTAATATAAATATAAATGGAAATTTATCAGTTAAAAGACCTTACTGGAATGGATATGATAATTCTACACAAAACTTTTTAAATACAGAAAATGCTCAAGTAATTAATATAAGTAATAATAATAATTTTGATAGTTATGGTATTCATGTAGTAGGAAATAAGAATTTAACTTTTGATAGAGAAGGAGATTATATTTGTTTCTTATCTCCTGAATTTTTCCAAAATGGTGGAGGTTCATTAGTTACTTTTTGGATTCAAAAGAATGGAGTAGATGTACCTTGGACTAATTCAAGATATACTATGACTAATAATGAATATCATGCTCCAACAATAACTTACCAATTTGATATAAATAATCCATTAACAGATAATATAAGATTTATGTGGTGGAGTGATTCAACAAATACTCAAATATATTCAAGTGG
>Ga0172381_10001194_pt1 | contig 31170 bp, 31 predicted proteins | sample Leawel6488metaG_FD_119754 | JGI IMG/M metagenome (GOLD analysis project Ga0172381, IMG submission 119754) | Leachate microbial communities from a municipal landfill in Southern Ontario, Canada - Leachate well 64-88 metaG | ecosystem: Engineered > Solid waste > Landfill > Unclassified | place... | reverse complement strand
AAACTAAAGTTTAAAAAAGTAAGAGTCAGAATTGCGCCGTCTCCAACAGGCGCTTTGCACATTGGTACTGCAAGGTCCGCGCTTTTTAATTATTTATTTTCTAAAAAAAATAAAGGAAAATTTATTTTAAGAATTGAAGATACTGATTTAGAGCGGTCTGATTTAAAATGGACTCAAGATATTATTGATGGATTAAAATGGCTTGGAATTCAATGGGACGAAGGTCCAGATATTGATGGCGCCTTTGGACCATACAAACAAACCCAACGTATTAGCATTTACGAAAAATATATTGAAAAACTTTTAAAAGAGGATAATGCTTATTTTTGTTTTTGTACATCAGAAGAATTGGAATCTAAGCGTCAAGAACAAATGAGTAGGGGATTAGCACCAAAATATGACGGAACATGTGCTCACTTGTCTCCAGAAATTGTACAGAAAAATTTATTAGATAAAAAGCCATCTGTGATAAGGTTTAGGGGTTCGGCAAAAAAGATTAAGTTTAAAGACTTGATTCGTGGACAAGTGGAGTTTGATGCTGGGTTAATAGGTGACCTAGTAATTGCCAAAAATATAAAAACGCCATTATATAATTTTGCAGTAGTGGTTGATGACCATGAAATGCAAATAAGCCATGTTATAAGAGGAGAAGATCATATTGCAAATACGCCAAAACAAATTTTAATGCAGAAAGCTTTAGGCTTTGAAACTCCAGAATACAGTCATTTGCCTTTAATTTTGGCTCCAGATAGATCAAAAATGAGCAAGAGACATGGTTCAGTTTCTGTATCAGAATATAGAGAGCAAGGTTATTTGCCCGAGGCCCTTATTAATTTTATGGTTTTGCTTGGTTGGAATCCTGGCACAGAAAAAGAAATTTTTTCTTTACAACAGTTAGCAAAAGAGTTTTCAATTGAAAAAGTGCAAAAATCAGGCGCTATGTTTAACATCCAAAGATTAGATTTTATAAATGGATATTATATACGCGAAAAATCAATAGAAAAGCTTACAGAGCTTTCGGCACCATATCTTAAAGAAGCAGGGCTTTTGGTTGCAGGGCAAGTATCAAAAGAAAAATTGCAAAAGATTGTGGAGGCTTCAAAAACAAGAATGAAAAAACTATCAGATATTGTTGAGCTGTCAGATTTCTTTTTTAAAGACAAGCTAAGTTATGATAAAGAAATGTTGAAATGGAATAATATGTCAGAAGAAGACGTTAAGTCGGTTCTTTTATTATGCGACAAACTTTTATCAGAAATATCAGATTGGGATATCAAAAAAATAGAAAAAGTTTTGCTAGATGGGGCAGGGGAGTTTAATAAAGAAAAGGGGTACCCACCACAAAATAGAGGATTTTTATTATGGCCATTGCGTGTTGCGTTATCGGGAAGGAAAGCATCACCAAGCCCATTTGAAATAGCAGATATTTTAGGAAAAGAAAAAACTTTAAAACGTATCCAAGAGGCGATAAGCCGACTTACCTAATTTTATTGTGCGACAGTTGTGTCACAATAGAGAAGGGAGTTATAATATAGTAATAGTTTTTAATTTTTTATATTTTTAAATTTTTATAGATATGAATGAAAAAGGGTTTACCCAGCACCACTTTCGCCATAAAAATATAAGATAAATCTAACATTTTATTTATGAAGCATTTATTTAAAAAAGATGATGATTTTAGGCACGAAAGTGGTGCTGGGTTTATAAAATACATTGTGATTATAGTTGTTATTTTAGTAGTTGTGTTTTTTAGCCAACAGGGACGTTTTTCGGGTGAAGGTAAAACTTCTACCTTTGTTAATGGCACAGTAGAACAGGTTGAGGCTTCTGTGGCAAAAGGATCGGGTTGGGTAATAGATAAGGTCTTCCCTAACATCGCCGGAGAAGTGCAGAAGAGGGGAGAGATGGTAAAAGAGGGAGTAGAAAAAGAAAAAGAAAAAATTTCTGAGACAGCGACAGAAAAAATAAAAAATTATTTTACTGGAATTACAGATAGTATTTTACATCCAGAAGAGAATAATAATTGCGACTGCAAAGAATAAATTTTTATTTGATTTGTGGTCTGTTGGACCCTTTATGTGGATAAATTCACTTGACTAGGCCCTAGGGAAGGCCTTATTATTAATATAGTAAATTACGCATAATTTAACTTAACGTGATTTTAATACTATAATATGAAAAAAAGCTCAATACCAATACCAAAACATGTTAATGATTTTTTAGACTGGATAGACATTGAAAAAGGTTTGTCATCTAAAACTCAGGAAAATTATAAAAGATTTCTTGATAGATTTTTATTTTGGCTAAAAAAGAAAAATTTAAGTACCTTACTCCCCCATCAGTTGACCCCAGAGCATGTTTGGGACTATAGGGTTTTTTTGTCTCGCCAATTTACTACATACAAGGGTCAACCATTAAAGAGAACCACACAGAACTACTATTTAATCGCCTTAAGAGCCATTCTGGGCTATTTTATAGCAAAAGACATACTTTCCCTCCCCCCAGACAAAATATCTCTTCCTAAGCCCGAAAAAGACAAAACAGTTAAATTTTTAAACCTAGAACAGCTGAAAAAGCTATTTTCAGCTCCCGATGTTCAAACCACGCCTGGATTAAGGGATAGAGCCATGATCGAGACTTTTTTTTCTACTGGAATGCGTATTGCAGAATTGACTTCTTTAGATCGGGAACAGATTAAGATAAAGCCTGGCCAGACTGATTTGGAGTTAGGAATTATCGGCAAAGGAGGAAGGGCAAGAACAGTTTATTTTTCAAAAAGTGCTATTGAATGGCTTTCAAAATATTTAGCAACAAGAGAAGATGATGAAAAATCTTTGTTTATAAATTATCGCGGGAGAAAAACTGCTTCTCGCCGGCTTACGGCTAACGCCATAGAAAAGATTATTAAAAAATATACTATTATAGCTGGCTTACCAATTACTACAACTCCTCATGTTTTACGGCATAGCTTTGCCACTGATTTATTAAGCCAAGGCGTGGATATAAGAACAGTCCAAGAATTTTTGGGTCATAAGAGTATTTTAGCTACTCAGATATATACACACGTCACAAATAAACAATTACGCGATACACACCGTAAATTTCATAGTAAAGATATCACTTGATATGGCTAAAAACATTAAGAAAACAAAATCTTTACCGTGGGATGAAGTAGAATCAGCTGTTCAAAAAGAAATTGATTGGCTTAGTCAAGTTATATTGCCGTCGCCATTTGAAAAAGATTATTGTCCGAAATGTATTCTTCGACAAATTTCTACGCTTATATTATCCGGAAAAATAAAAGCAAAAAATATTACTTCAAAAAATGATTCTTTATGGATAAATACTAAAACGCGATTAAACAAAAATCATGGTGCCAAGTGGCACTCGGATATGATGAATGTTATTGCAGGACACTTTAGAAAACTAGGATATAAGATAGTTGTAGAACCAAATCTTAACAAGGGCAGAGCTGATTTAGGCATATATCACGACAAAGAAAAACCTTTATACGTCGAAGTCGGAACAGTTTCTTTGCCCAAGTTATAAAATCAAAAATATTTTGAGACTATAATTTATCTAACTACATCTTAAACGGCTCAGATGTCCCGACAAAGTCGAGGATTCTCGATAGAATCGGAACATCTGAGCGTTTAAGATGTGCTGTTTGTCGCACAATAAATCTCGGCTCACACTGCAGTGTGAGCCGAGATTTTGTTTCTTACTCCCCTGTGCCCCCATGGGTGTTTTGCTTATTTTTCCTTGCGGTGAGCTGTCGAATCGTCGCACAATGAAATATAAAAAAAGAGCCTTCCTTCAGTTTCCCGAAGGAAGGCTTAGCGAGCTTAAAGCTCACTTTTGTCTGATGCAGGGTTAAGAGATAAAACTTTTTCCCCTTACGTATCTTCCGAAAGCACCTCGCAAGAATACCCCCAATTTTTTTGGCATCCCTTCGAAGCGATCTTTGGGATCGTGCCATTGGTTTAGCAGATCTTCGAACATGGGAACGGCGCCCTCGGTGAGGATTTCCGTCAAAGCCATTTGGCCATTGAGTCTTCGGGCGACCCGAAGTGAAAGGAGTTCAAAGAAAGCGTCATCCTCGTGATGCCGCGAATCGTGCCAATCGAATTTTTCGAAGTCCAGCACAGTATCACCCGTAGCATTGGGGTTGGATAGGAACTCCTTAGGGTCTATATCTTCAACCACCTTCACTAGTGGCGCAAAGGCTTGCAAAAGTATTGTGCCGAACCTCTCTTGTCGTTGTCGGAGACGCCCATCGGACTTATCAATTTCTGGAAGAGCCAGCTTCTCTCTCAGTCTTCCCTGATCATCTTTGATATTTGAGAAGTGTATAGATGTTCCACACAAATCTGAGAATCCGTTGCCACCTTCTTTGAAGACTAGCACGCCACCAAAATCATGAACGATTGTGACGACGGAGGTTTTTCCATTACCGTTTACTGGCAATTGAAGCGAGAATTCGCCCGGGGTTCCTAACCATGCTTTGCCTGGAGTGATCTGTTGCACTTGAACCTTTTGTGGCGTGGCGGGTTTTGGCTGTTCGCGAGTTAGAGACTCAGCTTCACTTGCATTGCGACACAAGTGAGCAAGCAAGCCTTCTATCTTTTCCTTATCCTTCTCGGTCAGGCCGAAATTTCGTGAAATCACGAAATTTCGGCCTCGGAAAAGGAATCGACCGTCGTCATTAGGCGTCAGAAAGTTTTTTTCTATTGCCCAATCCATGGCGACGATAGAGTATCTTTTTTCGTCATTCACATCGTTAGGTGTGAACCGGCGAACAAGCATCGGAAAGCACACAGCTCGTTTGACAGCCAGCGAACTTTTTGCCAGTTTATCATAGATGAGAGCAAACAGGGCTTCTTTGACCTGACCCCAGGTTTTTCCTTCGATGTCCGAAGGTTGATCTCTCAACCCTTCGGTTTCTTCGGAGAGAGAAACGATCTCGTCGCAAAGCAACAATATCTCAGTCATTGCCTCTTCTAGTGCATCCACACTCTTCGAGACCCCTTGTAGGGCTTGTTTGCGTTTGTGCAAGTTTTCTAGTGCGTTAGCACCTTTGGTGTACTCTGCCACAACATGATTACGGCCAGCATTCTCCAGCACCTCAAACATTTCTCGCGTTTCCATTGTGACGCTCCTTTAAAAAAATGGTCTAACTATTTTATAGACACCACGTTTTAAGGCTCTTCTAGAAACAACCCTAAAATGTGGTGTCTATATCAGACATTTTAAAAGTACAATACTATAATATATCATATCCATATTATATTGTCAATACATTTGGGAAAAGAAAGCCTCTTAATATTTTTTTTTAATCAAACTATTTTATGTTGCACAATAAAATATAGTATTGTCGCACAATTGTTTATTTGATATAATCAATTTGAAATAAAATAATAATAATTTTCTAAAATATTATGGTTAAGGAAAAATTTAATATTGTTAATTTAGCAAATAACGATGGGTGTTTTGATTTACAATTTAGAAAGGACACCCGATATGAAAGAACTAACTCCCCCACCTACTATAGATGGAAGGCTCAATTTATAGTAACAGCACCAAAAGCAGATATTAAAATTTTAGAAAAAATAAAAAAAGAAATTAATTGCGGAGAGGTGCATGTTTCAGGCGGTCAGGCAAGGTTTTCTGTGCAAAAAATCTGTGATGTTTTTGATATAATAGTCCCCTATTTTAAAAAAAATCAGCTTAAAGATAAAAAGAAAAAAGATTTTGAATTATGGTCAAAAGGCGTTGAAATTATATATAAAAATAAAGGCAAATCATTAGTTTTTTGGAAAAAGAATGATTTGAATCAGTTAATGCAAATTCAAAAATCTTGTGCAAAATATAAAAACAGACCTCGCTCAGGAAAATGGATAGAAATGGCAAAAACTCTAACGAAAACAAGTTAATAAAAAGTTAAAAAACAAAGATTTAAAAAATAAACACCTCACACGTAAGCGTGAGGTGTTTAATCTAAAATTTTTATTTTCCGAATCTTCTCTGTCGTCTATCAAACTCTAGTATGGCCTCATTAAAATCTTCTTCTGTAAAGTCTGGCCAAAGTTTTGGGCTAAAATATAGTTCTGAATAAGCCCCCTGCCAAAGTACAAAGTTAGACATTCTCATTTCTCCGCCAGCTCTTATAATAAAATCTGGGGCTAAAAGTCCTGCGGTAGACAGATAATTTTCAAATAGTTTTTCATCAATTTTTTCTATCGGAATTTTTTCTTCAATTATTTTTTTAACAGCATTCAAAATATCCCATCTTCCGCCATAACTTATTGCCAAGTTTAAAAACAGGCTTGAATTTTTTTCTGTTGCTTTTTCAACGGTTCGGGCAGCTTTTTGCAAAGATTCGGGAAGTTTCTCTTTTTGTCCAATAATTTTTACCCTTACATCGTCTTTTTGATATTTTTCTAAATTATCAACAAGGCAATCTTCTAAAAGTTTCATTAAATAAGTAACCTCCTCTGGCGATCTGTTCCAATTTTCTGTTGAAAAGCCAAAAGCAGTAAGAGCTTTTACTCCTTTATTTTTACACCACTCAGCAAAATCTAAAAGATTATTATATCCTTGCTTGTGGCCTTCTAATGTGTATAAGTTTCTTTTTTTAGCCCAACGTCTATTGCCGTCTGGGAATAAAACTATATGTTGTGGTATGTTTACCCCGTTAGAAGTCTGTTTTTTATCTAGATTGCTCATAATTAATTTTAAAAAGTCTTTTTTATGTTTTTTATTTGTATTTTTATTGATTAACGGGGTTCATTGTTTTTGTTCTATCTGTATTGGCTCTTTTGACTGGTATTTTGATGCTATATAGCCGATTGAGAAAGAAAGCATCATCAAGAGAGCAATCACTATAAATAATATTATATCACTAAAGTGAGATTTGACAAAGGTTAAAAACTTTGATAAGATATCTTTATATAGAAACATATTTAAAGAATAAACAATGGAAGGGAATAAGGTATCCAGCGAAAATTAAGTCCAAATGTATAGATATTATATTTTAACTTAATTCTCGAGGCAATCTCGTTCGCTTCGCTCACAAAACCGTGTCAAAGACTAAAGCAGGAGGCTCTACTAGATTGGGAAGAGACTCTGCATCACAACGTCTTGGAATCAAAGTTCATGACGGCCAAATTGTAAAAATTGGCATGATAATCATAAGGCAAAGAGGTACAAAATATCTTCCTGGAAAAAATGTAAAAAGGGGTTCAGATGACACGATTTATGCAATGAAAGACGGTGTGGTCAAGTTTTCTCTAAAAACAAAAAAGCTTTATGATGGTTCAAGAAGATCAGCAAAATTAGTTAACGTTCAACCAGTTGCTTCAAAATAATTTTTTGAAAACCGTCTCGCTTATCGGGACGGTTTTTTTATTCTATTTTTTTTGCGTTTTGTGTTATCGCAGTCTTTATAAATTCTTTAAATAAAGGGTGTGGTCGCAATGGTCTTGATTTAAATTCTGGATGAAACTGTGTTGCTACAAAAAATGGATGGTTTTTAATCTCTATTATTTCAACTAGATTTGCTTTTGGATTTATCCCCGCCATCGTAAGACCCTTTTCTTCAAAAAGTTTTCGATATTTATTGTTTACTTCATACCTATGTCTGTGCCTCTCTGAGATTATATACGCTTTGTCCTCCGAAGCCTTGGCGGAGGCGGAGCCTATCTCTCTGAGCGTCCAGTCTTTGTATGCCTTGTAACTGATTGTCCCTGGTTGCACTTCACAATCGTAGGTACCAAGCCTCATCGTGCCTCCGTAGTGTTTCATTTTTAGCAATTTTTTTTGTTCTTCCATTATGTCGATAACAGGATTTTCAGCATTTTTTTGAAATTCTTTTGATGTAGCGTTTTTTACCCCGGCTACGTTTCTTGCAAACTCAATTACTGCTAGTTGAAGACCAAGACATAATCCTAAAAAAGGAATTCCATTTTTTCTACAATACTCAATAGCTTTTATTTTCCCTTCCACTCCCCTATTTCCAAATCCACCAGGAACAATTATTCCATCATATTTTTTAAGTTCTGAAAGTGATTCTGGGTTTTTTTCAAAATCTTCGGCCGAAAGCCAAGATATTTTTGGTGTTCTTTTTTGAGAAAAAGCAGCGTGTTTTATCGATTCAATAACAGAAATATAAGAATCCATTAATGTAAAACTTCCTGTTTCAAAATATTTTCCGACAATTCCTATATTTACAATCTCTGTTGAGTTTTTTATTAATTTTACTAGTTCTTCCCAATTTTTTAGATTATTGGGCCTTGACTTTATATCTAATTTTTTTAAAATTCTGTTTCCTATGTTTTCTTTGTTAAAATTTAACGGTACTTCATATACTGATTCTACATCGGGTGCTGAGATTATGTCTTCTTTTTCAACGTTGCAAAACATTGAAACTTTCTTTTTTCTTGGTTCGTCTAGAGGAACAGATGATCTAGCCAAAATTATGTCTGGTTGTATGCCGGCTGAATTTAAGGTCCTTACTGCATATTGGGTTGGTTTGGTTTTCATTTCCCCAACCATTTTTGGCACTGGAAAATAACTTACTAAAACAAAAAGCACGTCTTTTGGATGTGCAAGTTTCATCATTCTGCCGGCTTCCAAAAACAATAAATTTTGGTATTCACCAACAGTTCCTCCAATTTCAATTAAAACAAAGTCTGCTTTTACTTTTTTTCCGGCTTTTTCTATTCTTGAGATTACTTCATTCGGGATATCTGGAACTACTTCAACGCATTTTCCTCCGTATTCTAAATTTCTTTCTCTGTTTATAACAGATTGGTAAACTCGGCCGGTGGTTATATAATTTTCATCGTAAATATTTTCGTCAAGAAATCTTTCATAGTTTCCTATGTCCTGATCGCATTCGGTTCCATCATCAGTCACAAAAGTTTCTCCATGCTCTACTGGATTCATCGTGCCAGCGTCAACATTTATATAAGGGTCTATTTTTATTGCGGTTACTTTGAATCCTTTGCTTTTTAATATCCTTCCTATAGAAGCTGTTGCTATTCCTTTTCCAATACCAGACATCACTCCACCTGTAACAAAAATATACTTCATTGAAAATTTAACTATTAATTAATAATTTTACCCCATTAGAAGTTTGCCATCTAAAAAATGTTTTGATAAACCACTATCATAAAGAAGTAAACTGTGGCAGAAAAAGTTCGTTTGAACTTTTTCTGCGATGTTGTTTAATCGCAAACTTCTAACGGCGTTTACTCTTCCTCTTGTTTATCTTTTTTTTCTTCGCCAGAAACTATTAATTTTATTTCAGATTCAAGATTGTGGTCTAGGCTTATTCCTACGGAAAATTCTCCGAGTTCTTTAATAGGATTTTTCAGCGTGATTTGAGATTTTTTAACCTCAAAACCCATTTCTTTTAATTTTTCAATAATTTTTTGAGCATTTATTGACTCAAAAAGTTGTCCTTCATCCCCTACTTTTACTTTAATATTTACTTCTATCCCATCTATAGTTGAGGCTAATTTTTGTGATTTTTCAAGATCCTCTACTGCCTCTTTTTCTATGACTTCTTTTTGATCAGCCAACCACTTTAGCGCTTGCTTTGTGGCAGCTTTGGCTAATTTGTTGGGCAACAAAAAATTCCTGGCATAGCCGTCTTTTACGTCTTTTAATTCGTATTTTTTCCCCAAATTTTCAACATCTTCAATTAAGATAACTTTCATAATAATTTTTTTATTATATTTTATACAATGTTTTATTCTAATTCAATTCTCTAATTATTTCAAGAGCCCTGTCTAATTGAGGGTCTTTTTCCTGCTCAATATCCTGATCTGTGATATCTATTTTTATGTCGGGTTCTAGCCCAACTTCAGAGATGGAGCTTCCATTTGGAGTAAGCCATTTTGCAATTGTTATTTTTAGAAATGATCCGTTTCTCAAATTTATCACTTCTTGCACGGATCCTTTCCCAAAAGATTTCATGCCTATCAATTTTGTTCCTCTGTTATCTCTTAAGGCTCCGGCTAAAATTTCGGATGCAGAAGCTGACCCTTCGTTTATTAAAACAACTATTGGATAGTTTGCAAGGGTTGAATTGCCGTTTGATTTATAAATAACTTGTTCTTTGTTATCACCAAAGTCTTCTATGGTTACAACTTGACCGTTTTGTAAAAAGAAACCAGCGATGTCTTGTGCAACCTCAAGATATCCTCCAGGATTATTTCTTAAATCTAAAATAATTTTTTTTGCGGGGCTTTGCAATATCTCAAATGCTACTGTTCTAAAATCAGAAGAAAGGGATTCACTAAATTGGAAAAGTTGCAGATATGCAATATCAGTGTCTTTTATAGACCACTCCATAGAAGGAATTTTAATTGTTCCTCTGATTATTGTGATGTCTTTTGTGCTAGTCCATCCTTCTCTAAAAATACTCAAAACTACAGGTGTTCCTTTTTGCCCTCTAATCAAATTTACCGCATCGTCTGCGGTCATATTGGAAGCATCTTTCCCTTCTATTTTTACAATTACATCTCCTGGTTTTAATCCTGCTTTTTGACCGGGGGTGCCTTCTAAAGGAGCAATTACTGTAAGCATATCTTTTTTAACTCCAATTTCAACCCCTATTCCCTCAAATGATCCTGACAAATCTTGTTGAAATTTATGGGCTTCTTCAGGGTCAAAAAAACCAGTATAAGGATCTTCAAGGGATTTTGTCATCCCCTCAATAGCCCCGTAAATTATTTTTTGATTGTCTATTTTTTCAGGATCAATAAAATGTTGACCGAGTTTGTTGTACGCGTCCCAGAAAAGAGAAAAATCAATAGTATCTGGCTGAGGAACATGATAGGCAATTTTTGTTGCGCCAATCCAAGCTCCCAGTCCAAATGTACCAGCAAGACAAACAACAATTATTACACCCGAGACCCAATGAATTATTTTTTTATTTTTTATCATATTTTTACTACTTGACTATACTACCAATAATACCAAAAGTTTTTTTGCAAAACAAGATTGACCCAGCACCACTTTTATTGCCTAATAAAAGTGGTGCTGGGTTGACAATTGCTATTTTAAAAGACACTATTAGTAACAGAACATTGTCAACTTTTTTTGAAAGATCAATCATGAATGAAAAATCAGCTATATTTGTAGACATAGACGAATGTCTGTTGTCTTCAAGTGGCAACGTCTGCAGAGACTACTACGAAGCAAATGTTGAAATTGCAAAAATGGTAATGGCTGGCCAAGTAGGAAGAGGGCCGTTAATTAGGCTCTGTTCTGGAAGAGATAGAAGCTCAGTAGAAATGGTAGCAAAGTTTTTTGGTATGGTAAACTATTGGGCAATAGTTGAATCTGGGGCTTTTTTGTTTAACCCCACTACGCACAAATTTCTACCTAACCCAGTAATCACTCCTGAAACAGAAAAGCTATTCGGCCGATTAGAAAAAGGAGTAATACCAGCTATATTAAAAAGACATGATTGCCTTCAAAAATGTCTAGGCTACAAAATCTGCCAAGTGCTAGAAAAAAGATCAGGATCTTCTGTCAGTATAGAGGCTATATACAATGAGATAATGCAAGGAAGATGGATTAAACACAACTGGTCCTTAAGAAAACTAGCACTCGTCAGAAAAATAGATGTAAAACACTATTTTGACAGAATATTAGTTGTTTTACCTAATGGAGTAAATAAGGGCTCTGGTGCTAAATTTTTGGCTGAAATTGAAGGGCTGGACCTTTCTTCTTCTATAGCGATTGGAGACTCAGAGTTAGACATTTCTTTGTTTAGGCGAGTCAAACACATTGGATGTCCTAGTAATGCAACTTCTGTTTGTAAAGAGTTTGTCAAGAATAGAAGAGGACGAATTTCAAAGTTTCCTTATACTCAGGGCGTCTTAGACGTCATCAATTGGTATTTAGGAAGTCAAGAATAAGGGTGGATTCGTCCACCCATTTTTTTTGCAAAAAAAAATGGGCGACTAACAGAGTTGTTAGTCGCCTTTGTCCCTTTTGGGGACTTATAAAAGAGTGATGATTTCGGACGGGTGGTCACTACATTGGCACGTTGGCAGTTCCAGTATTGATGCCTAACGGCCTTTGTATATTATTGCGACCACCCGCCACTCCGAGGCTACACACGCTACAATTTTTTATCTTCCTTCACCAGGTTCATTATTTTCTAGAGCCCACGCCCTGAACCAAGGCGCTTAACGGCCTCTCGAGAAGATGGTGCACGGATTTTCTCCGTAGTTAGCGTTATTCTGTCATTGGAGAAGATAAAGTGTCTGATAGCAATAAGCTATAAATAGTTTATTGCTATCAGATCACACACAACAGTAGGTCGATCAGAGTGCGACCAGAGACACGCTACTCGTCTCCGGCGCCGTCCGATCAGGTCGTGGTGACGAACGTGCCGGCGGTCGAAGCGGTCGAGGTAATGCAATAATACTTCTGGGAGTCGCGTCTGTGCACATTCATAGGGATTCTCCTCTGTGTGCAGGTCCAAGTGAAAAGAACAGTTACGATATAAACATTTTATCATTTTAAATGAACCTTGTCAAGCCCTGCAGGTAATGTATACAGACATATTGCACCAAGTTCGAGTCCCCTACTGTCTCAAACAAAAAACAGGTTTTTCTGACCTGTTTTTCAAACAAAACATGTTGTTCCCCGTTGTGGACCCAAGGAGACTCGAACTCCTGACCCCTTCTATGCCATAGAAGTGCTCTACCAACTGAGCTATGGGCCCTTTTATGCTACCTATATATTATATCTTTTTTTTAGAAAATTCAATAAAAAAGGAGCCAAAGTGCAAATTTTGCGCCTTTGGCTCATCGGGCGGGTTGGATCCGTTCAGTTTGGGAAACACTGGACGGCCACGTACGCGCAGTAGACTGCGAAGGAGACTAGCACCAGCTTAAAGACAGCTTTTATGGCTTCTCCTATCTCAATCATCACAATACCCCCTCTAATGTTGTGCGATCCAACCTCGCATTATGGTTTTATTGGAACATCCAATAATTTTATATTATATCACGCTAATATCATAAAGTCAATGATATTTTTGGTTATTGTACGCAATATATAAACGGCTCACACGGTTATATAACCGTGTGAGCCGTTTAGAAAAAATCTATTTTATAAATTTTTTGAGACTTTTTATTGTTTGGTCATAAGTTTGGCGGTCAACTGGATATGGAGTTGCGTCTTTACCTCCGTGAGCAAAAGAATAGCGTGCTGGGTCTTCATAAGATGGCTTGGCTCCGTAAATTACTTCTGAAACCAAAGCCAATGCCCTAATTGTTTTTGGCCCAACGCCCGGAGTTGCCAAAAGTTTTTCATAATTTTCTGGTCTTTCGTCACAAAGGCGCCATAAAATTTTTTCTAAATATTTTGATTTTGAAAAATTTTCTTCTACAACTGGATGCCATTTAAATTCTTTGTTCTCTAAATTTAATAATGTTAGTTGTTCTTTGCGTTTTGCTAATTTTAAAGTTTGAGACAAGGGGGTGCAATATTTTCTTAGCAAAGTTATATCTTTCATCAATGTGTTGAAACTTTGGCCAACTAACTCAGTGCTTAATCCCCTATTTTGTTTACTTTTGTCGGACGTCATATTCAACACATTTTTTATTTTTATATTACTTGTAATTCCAGAATGAGGTTCTTCAATTAAATCTTTTAAATCTTTTGAATACCAATGATATCTTCTTGCAGATTGTTCTTGAGTGTTCATCCCCTGCTGAACAACCGTCCACGCTCCGTTTTTTGAAAAGAAAAAACTGTGGTGATAAATCGTAAAATTATCTTGGATTAAAGAACTGTCAACTTTGGCTGCCATTTTTGAATTATAAACCAAGGCATTAGCAGATTTTTCAGGCATTGCAATGCGTTCGGCCCAATTTATTATCTGCTCTGGGGTTTTTAATGAGGTTTTGCCTTTTCCTCCGCAAATAAAAATTCCTAAATCTTTTTCAGACCCTCTAATTGCCTCTTTTAAGGCCGCAGTCAAAATCGTTGTTAATCCTGATGCGTTCCAATCAAAAGCTAAAACAGTCCCAAAAGACTGAAACCAAACAGGGTCTGAAATTCTTTTTATAAATTCATCTGGACCTTCTTCGGCAATAATCTCGTGAATCATTTGCCTTGATAACAAAACCATTCTATCAAAAAGCCACTTAGGACATTTTCCATAATCTAAAGTGAAAGTAGCAATTCCTTTATTAATCATAATAACTAGACAGATTTTAAATCTATTGACTTATATTGTTTTATATGCTTTAATTAAATCAGAACATTTACTTGACTAATCTGTAGTTCTGCTTGGAGCAGAGCAAAAGACTAGTTAGAAAACAGGAGATATCGCGATGTTCGTAGAACTCTTATCATCATTGGCACAGAGAAAGACCAGAAAACAACTTTTAGCGCACAGAAATGCTAAAGCCAGAGCAAAAGCAGAAATCAGAATAGAAAAACAGCCAGATTCAAGGGTCGTTCTCTTTTTCACTGGGGATGGAGCAACCGCACATGACGTTTGGGAAAAAATCGAAAAATACGGTTGTCACCCTGCCAAGAAAAAGGAGCTAAGGGGCTTTCGGCCGGCATGCCCAGTAATCGCTTTGGGATCAGTCATACGGGGGTGTAAGGGCTTTAGTTCTATGATCGTACTTCGCGGAAATTCTGCGCAAAGAGAGAGATTCCGTTGGCTCTGGAGATCTTGTTGGCCCTCCGGCACTTGTTTTGCCGGCATACTTAACGAGGACTGTTAATTCTCTTGTCTCCCGATATTATGCCTCTTGCTGGTTTTACATCACACAAGAGGCTTTTTTATTATAACATTATTTAAATCATGACTAGTTATTATAACTTTTTTCAAAAAAAAGAGCCACAGTAATCCGTTGGATTCTGTGGCTTTTGAGGCTGTTAGTAGCTCAAGAAAGATCTCTAGCAATTTCGACGATGGTTTCTTGTAATATTGCGACTTCAATCTCTCTTCTTCGGGCCTCTTTTTGTGCATTATCGCGATTCAAATTCGCGATTTGTATTTCTCGTAGCAACTCACTATTTTTTTTGTTGGTCGCCCTTAATTCGACGCACAGTTCGGAAAGCTGTTTGTCTCGGTCGTTTAATTGTTTTTCGAGTCTGGCATTTTTTTGCTTTAGTTCCCTGACGCGTTTTTCCAAATCCGCGATTTTTTGTTGAGGGGTAACTTTTTTTGCTGACATGACTGGCTCCTTGTGAATATGGGTTTTAGTATGGTAATGTGCTAATTAAAAATTTTATCACTCAAATTTAATTTTGTCAATAAAAAAACACTGCCTTTCGACAGTGTTTTTTTATTGATTGTGCCCTTGCCGCGACTCGAACGCGGAACCAATTCCTTATTTAATTGCTTTGCAATTACAGTGAGTAAAGCGAACGGTTATAAAGGGAACTTACATTATTTATCATTTATTTTCCGTTATTTGTGCCCTTGCCGCGACTCGAACGCGGAACCAATTCCTTAAAAGGGAACTGCTCTACCAATTGAGCTACAAGGGCCCAAATAGCGGAAAATAAACTAAAATATAAACTTAATGTAAACCCACTAGAGTCCTTCTTCTTTCAGTTGTTCCAATATTTTTTTCTGTTGTCTTGATAGTTTTTTTGGTGTTTTGATTTTCAGCTCAACATACATATTTCCTTTTCCATATCCGCCAAAATGCGGAATTCCCTTTCCTGATATTCTTAAAATTTTTCCTGATTCTGTGCCTACTGGAATCTGCAGTAAAATATTTGTGCCCTCTAGTGTTTTAATTTCAATTTCATCCCCCAAAACTGCCTGTGAAAAACTTATTTCAAACTGTAAAAATAAATCATCTCCTCGTCTAACAAATATAGAATGTTTTTTGATAAAAATTCTTACAAAAAGATTTCCTGATTTTCCTCCCTTTCTACCAGCTTCTCCTTTTTCATTTACTTTTATTACTTGGTTAGTATCAATTCCAGCTGGAATATTTATTTCAATTGTGTCGTCTCCTTTTATTCTCCCCTCTCCTTTGCAGACATTGCATGGCTTTTCTGGAGTTGTTCCGTCTCCTTTGCACTCAGGACAGGTTGCAACTGTAGTGTAAGATCCAAAAATTGTTTTTTTAACTTGTTGCACTTGCCCTATTCCCCTGCACGAAAAACATTCTTTTACTTTAGTGCCTGGCTCAGCTCCTGACCCTTGGCATCTGTGGCAAACAACCTGTTTTGACAAATTAATTTTTTCAATAGATTCTTTTAAAGTTCTTTCTAGATTTATTTCAATATCAACTTGTATATCTTTCCCCCTTCTTTTATCTTTTTTTGTTGTTTTATTTCTGCCTCCAAAAAATTCTTCAAAAACATCTCCAATATCTCCAAAATCAAATTCAACATCTTCCCCTTGGGTTGCTCTGTTTCCCCATGCCCAGTTAAATCCTGTATCTCCGCCCGGCTGACCTTGATCAAAAACTCTTCCAAATTGGTCATATTGCTCGCGTTTTGTTTTATCCGAAAGTACCTGGTAGGCTTCATTAACCTCTTTAAATTTTTTTTCATCACCTCCTTTGTCTGGATGATATTTGTGCGCCAATTTGTGAAATGCTTTTTTTATTTCGTCTGGTGTAGCACTTTTTGTTACACCAAGAACTTCATAGTAATCCACGGTCTTGTGAGCGAGGCGAACAAGATCCGCCTCGCAAATGAGGATGACTAAAATTTATTCTTTTAGTCCTCATTTGCGCTGGATACCTTATTCGTCTCTTTTTTATTTCTCTTTGTACTTTCCTTCTTCTGCATCTTTTTTTCCTTCGTCCTTCTCGTCTTGCTTCGTCTCGCCGGAGCCTTGTGCGGAGGCGGACTGTTGTTTGTACAATTCTGTTCCAACTCTTTGAGCTACATCAGATAACTCTTTTGTCTTTGATTTAATTTCTTCTATATTATCACTTTTCTGAGCTTCTTTCAAGCTATTCATTTTTTCTTCAAGCTCTTTTTTATCTTCTGGTTTTATTTTATCTCCTGCTTCTTTTATTGTTTTTTCAGTAGCATAAATTAAAGTATCAGCAGAATTTTTTATTTCAATGCCTTCTTGTTTCTTTTTATCTTCTTCTGCGTGTATTTCTGCGTCTTTTTTCATTTTTTCAACTTCTTCTTTAGAAATTCCAGCTGACCCTTCAATTCTTATTGATTGAGATTTGTTGGTTGCCTTGTCTTTTGCAGAAACATTTAAAATTCCATTAGCATCAATGTCAAAAGAAACTTCAACTTGAGGTACGCCACGTGGAGCATTTGGAATTCCATCTAAAATAAACTTTCCTAAGGTTTTATTGTCTGGTGCCATCGGTCTTTCTCCCTGCAAAACATGCACTTCAACAGATGTTTGGTTGTCGGCTGCGGTAGAAAAGACTTGATTTTTTGCAGTAGGAACAGTTGTATTTTTTGGAATTAAAACTGTGTTAACTCCGCCAAATGTTTCAATTCCCAATGACAAAGGAGTAACATCAAGCAATAAAACATCTTTTACGTCTCCTTGTAAAATTCCTCCCTGAACAGCAGCTCCAATTGCCACAACCTCATCTGGGTTTACTTCTTTATTTGGTTCTTTTCCAAAAAGTTTTTTGACTTCTTCCTGTATCCTTGGCATTCTTGTTTGGCCTCCAACTAAAACAACTTCTTCAATATCTTTTGGTTCAAGTTTTGCTTCTTTTAATGTTTGTTTTACTAACTCAATTGATTTATCAACATATTCTTGAACCATGTTTTCAAAGTTAGATCTGCTTAACTTATAAAGCAAATGTTTTGGACCATCGGCTCCTGAAGTAATAAATGGTAAGTTAATTTCAGTTTCCATGCTTGAGGACAATTCAATTTTTGCTTTTTCAGCTGATTCTTTAATTCTTTGCAAAGCCAAATTGTCTTTTGATAAATCAATCCCATTATCTTTTTTAAATTCTGTTACCAACCAGTCCATAATTTTTTGGTCAAAGTCTTCTCCTCCCAAGTGGGTATCTCCACCAGTAGCTTTTACCTGAACTGTTTCAGCTCCTGAATCTAAAATAGAAATATCAAAAGTTCCCCCACCAAAGTCATAAACAACGATTTGCTGGTCTTTCTTTTTTGTTAATCCGTAGGCCAAAGCAGCTGCTGTTGGCTCGTTAATAATTCTTCTTACATTAAATCCTGCAATTTCTCCTGCAATTTTAGTTGCTTTTCTTTGAGAGTCGTCAAAATATGCTGGGCAGGTAATAATTGCATCTGTAATTGTTTCTCCAAGTTTGGCTTCTGCATCAGCTTTTAATTTCTGTAAAATCATAGCTGCAATTTCAGCTGGTTTATGCCATTTGTCTCCCATTTTAACTTCCACTCCCCCATCTGAACCTTCTTTTATTTCGTAAGGCATCAATTTTTTATCTTTTTGCACCTCAGCATCAGAAAATTTTCTGCCAATTAATCTTTTAACAGCGTAAACTGTGTTTTGGTGGTTTGTGATTTGTTGGCGTCTTGCTAAAACCCCAACTGCTCTTTCGCCATTTTTTGTAATGGCAACAATAGACGGAGTTGTTCTGGCTCCTTCTTTGTTTTCAATAATTTTAGCCTCACCGCCTTCAACAACGGCCATGGCTGAAAACGTAGTTCCCAAATCTATACCAAGTATCTTGCTCACGATTTTGTGAGCGAAACGAACAAGATCGCCTCGCAAATGAGGATGACTAAAATATTATACATTTAGTCCTCATTTGCGCTGGATACCTTATTCTTTCGCGTTATTTAATTTAATTATTATTTATATAATATATACCTTTATTTCAATTTACGGCTTACCTTATCCACCCGCGTTATTTATTTTATTTTTTCCCTTGCTCCTGAATTAATTCAGTAACAAGCTTTAATTAATTATTTTTTCCGCCTCTTCGGCGGACATGGCTACTAAAATCCTACTTTATTCTCCTCTTGTGTGTTTTGCGGCCTTTCTGGAAGTTTGGTTTTGATTTCGCCGAACTGCTTTTCGTAATTTTCTATTTGCTGTTTTAAAAGCAAATAAATTCTTTTTGCGTGTTTTGGTGTTGCGGTAAACTGTCTTCCCTGATTTCCTGACGCTATTAAAAAGTGAAAACTTTCTTCGTCAAACCTCATATTCATCATGCTTATATAATATGAGTTTGCATCTACATTTAATTGAATTTGATGTTGTTGTTCTTTTTCTGACATGTGAATTTATGAGCGAAGCGAATAAATTCATGCCGTTAATTGAAATGTTTATATAATATGTACCTTTATTTCAATTTACGGCGTACCTTTATCGCCCACTTGTTACTGAACTTGTTCAGTAACAAAGCGTATTTATTTTTTAATAGTTTATCAATTCTTCGTCCTGAGAGCCGGGAACGGAGAAGCCGGGCTTCGCCGTTGCTTTGATCCTTCGACTTCGCTCAGGATAAAAGCCTACTTCGTGACTTTCACTTTCGCGGGGCGGATTATTTTTCCGTACATTGTGTATCCACGCTGGACTTCCTCTACCACTAACTCAGTCTCGGGGGGTCTCGGAGATCCCCCGACTTCTTCCGCGACAGCGTCCTTTATAGACTTAGCGTCGGTGGGTACTTCGCCTACGGCTTCCATTGTGTTTGGGTCAAACGGCTTATCCATAACTTCTATTACTTCAATCCCCTGTTTTGCTATCAAATCTTCTAATTGTTTTTTTATTTGTAAAAATCCTGCGGACTCTTCTGTATCTGAAATATGTTTTTCTGCCAGACAAAAATTGTCTAAAATTGGTAAAAGATTCAAAATTAATTCTTCGTTTGCATATTTTAATAAATTAGCGATTCTTTCTGTCTCTTGATTCTTATAATTTAAAAAATCTGCACGCTCTCTTTTCCAGCCATTTAAATATTCCTCACATTTTTTTTTAAGTTCTTCCATCTCATCCGCAGGATCCTTGGCAGTGGCGGATTGCTCTTTTTTTTTATCTTCGTGTTTTTTATTTTCTTCTTCCATATTAAAAATTTTCTAAGTCTTTAATTATTTTATTTATTAAGTCCATATTTTTATCGTAAGTTATTCTAGATGGGCCAATTTTAATTAAAATTTTATAAAAATCTGCCTTTTCTGTTGTTTTTGGCATATCTAGGGTTGAAGAAATTTCCGATAATGATTTCATTAATTCTTCAGCCAGCTTCATTTCATTTTCTATTTGTTTTCTTGTGTTTTCAATTTCTTTAAAAACAAAGTCATCAAATGCCTCTTGTCTTTCAGAAAACATTTTATCAACAAAATATTTATAGGCTTTTTCTGTTGGCACGCGTCCTGCCGAAGTATGCGGTTGAGCTATATAACCTGCTTCTGTTAATTCTTGAAAATCATTTCTTATTGTGGCTGGCGAAATATCTAAATCAGCCCTTTGCTTTAAAAGCTTTGAACTAACTGGTTCTGCTCCGCAAATATATTCCCTTATTAGCGCATCTAATATTTTTTCTTGGCGTTCTGTTATCAGCATATATTGCCATTTTAAGAAATTAGCAATCGTTTGTCAAGAGTGCTAACACAAAATTGAATGGCTCAGCCGGGTGAACCGTTAGGGAAAATAATCAAAAAAAAAGAGCCCGATTTGTATTCTCGGGCTTTGCGCGCGTAATGACGCGTATCTATGCGGTTAGGCGGTTTGAAGGTTGCTTGTTTTTTTAATTATTTTAAGTATTTGAGCTTTTCTGCGCCTAATCTCGTTGCGGAGTTCGAGTGGCTTGTCTTCCCCACTGTTGACAGAATTTTTGTAAAGCTTGACTAACTCGTCGAGAAGATCTTCGTTGCGCGAATCTTTGCCCATCCTGCCCATCAACTCCGTTTTTAGAGAGTAAATCCGTTCACTGAGAGTTCGCATTGGACCAGATTGGCCAATAAGTCCAGAGTCAAGGCACTCTATCTCTGCCTCTTTGTCACACAGCTCTTGAATCAGAATTTTACTGGTCAAAAGCCTTGGATCTTTAACACTTTTCACGTGGCACCTCCTTTGCCTAAAAGAATCAATGAACTAAAAAGGAGTCGGTTGGATTTGAACCAACAACCTCTCAACTTTTTGGGTTAGAGCGCTGTTCACGGCCCCAACAAGCCAAATCGTCTGAGTGCTCTCCCTGTCTGAGCTACGACCCCGTTGTGAGGCCCAGCGGGACACTGGATCCGCTGGGCCTCGGTGTCAACACTTATCGTCTTTGGATTAGGACGAATTGAGTGTTGACAGCATCCATCTTTCCATATTGCACCTCCTTTATGGGTTCCCTGCCCTTTACAGGCAGTTCCGCCACAGTGCTTTTTTTATAATACACTTTTTGTATTTTTTTTCAATATTATATAAAAAAAAGCAGCTATTTTGCCAGCTGCTGGGCCTAAAAATTGGGAAAGAACGAGTCAGATGTGAGAACAAAGCTTTGTACAGGAAATACCTGCCTGTAATCAAGAAGTTCCACTTCTTGATTTTTTTAGATAAAGCGTGTCCTCACACCTGACTGCTTCGTGCGATCTTTTATCGCGTCCGGTTTCTTCCTACTTGCTACGAGCTACACTCATCTTAGGGTTCTCCTGGTTTTGTTGTTGGCAACTCCTACGATGGAGTGCTTCTGGATCTTGGCGAGAGCAACAAATACTCTCATTAAATAATGATATAAAATTATTTTTTTGCTGTCAAGTTTTTTTGTAAACAAAAAATCCGCACACCGCGGATTTTTTGTTTATTTAAAATTTAAATTATTTTTGAAATATTTTTAATTTTGATTTTCGTGGTCATGGCCTTCGCAACAGCGTCCGTGCATTTTATCGTGCATTTTTCCTCCCCATTGTCCCCAACCACATATTGGGCATTTGCCTCTTTTCATTAAAAGTTTTAACCCCAATCCAAGAAAAACTAATCCCCAAAATAATCCCCAAAAATCTGCTGATAAAATGCCCAAGGCGCTTAATAGCAAAAATAGACCAAGGGCTATAAATACAATTGCAAAAAACATATTTTTAATAAGATTAATTATAATATCTTATTATATATAAAATAACTCACAAAAACAATGTTAATTTATTTTAAGAAGGTCAATTTCAAATATTAGAGTTGCGTTTGGTGGAATTATTCCGCCAGCTCCGGCTTCACCATATGCTAACTCTGATGGTATGGTTAATTTTCTTTTTTCTCCAACTTTCATTCCTAAAGCTCCTAATTCCCATCCTTGAATAACGCTGTTTTGACCTAAAGTAAATACAAATGGCTGACCCCTATCAATGGAAGAATCAAATTTTGTTCCGTCTTGCAATGTTCCAACATAGTTTACTGTAACTTTGTCTCCTGATTTTGTTGACTCCCCACTCCCCTGTTGTAAAATTTCTACATTCATTCCTTGAACATTAAAATTTGTAGAGTTTTGATTTTCTTCTGTTTGTTGATTTTGATTTTCGTTCATGTTTATATTTTTAGGTTGAATAAAATAAAAAAATCCTGCGACTAAAATTACTAATATTAAAATAATTATTACAGATGTTTTATCCATGGATGTTAATTAAATTAAATTTTGATTCTATTGTAACAGACTGGGTCTGTCTTGACCAGTAGGTCTAATTTGAATTGATTGAGCCGTTATACTTCCGTCAGAATTTGCGCTCCCTTGTATTGTTACGTTTGTGCCTATTTCTAAGTCTTCTAGACTCCCGTTTGTAGTTTTATCTATTTCTGTTGAGTTTGAAAGAAAAATTATTTTTGAACCGCCATCAACTAATTTTATAGTAATGCCCGTGTCATCTTTGGATATTATCTCTCCTATGCTGAGTCCATTTCCCTGTTTTATTAATCCGTTTGAATTTGCGGGTCTATTGGCAAGCTGCTCTCGATTGAAAGAAAAAGAGGATTGGTTTGTATTTTTTTGATACAGCATTCCTCCGTAAAAACAACCTCCTGCAACGATTATTAAGACGGCAACTGCAACAATTATTTTATTTTTGTTCATAATTATTTTAACTTTAAATTATAAGTTTTTAACTTTTGTTGAATAAATGTAATTTAAAGTTAAAGATTATTTTATTCGTATCTTAATGCTTCTATCGGATTTAGCTTTGATGCACGCTTAGCTGGATAATATCCAAAAATTATTCCTATCCCGGCAGAAACTCCGACGGCCAAAAAAATTGAGCTAATAGACACGGCTGTCGTGGTCAATCCAAAATAATCCACGCCAAAAGAAATACCCCAGCCCAGCAAGACTCCTATTATTCCTCCGCTGAATGTTAAAACAACTGCTTCTGTTAAAAATTGAAAACTGATGTCATTTGCTTTTGCCCCAATAGCCTTTCTCAATCCTATTTCTTTTGTTCTTTCTGTAACTGTTGTAAGCATCATATTCATAATGCCAATTCCTCCAACCAGCAAGGAAATTCCGGCAATTGCCGCCAGTAAATATGTAAGTGTTTGGCTTATACTGGTAATTGATTCAAGCAGATCAGACTGATTCTGGATGCTAAAATCCGCTACTGTTGAATCAGAAATATTATGCAAACTCAATAAAAGATTTGTTATTTCAAGCTGAGCATTCTCCATTAAGTCCGCAGCTGCAATCTGCACATCAATTTCTGTGAGATATTTGTTTCCCGAAAGATATTTTTGAGCGGTTGTATACGGGATGTATATCATATCGTCTTGATTTGAAAATCCGCTTCCCCCTTTTTCTTTCGTCACTCCAACAATCTTAAACTGAATTGAATTTATTTTTATGGTTTTTCCAATAACACTGTTCAGATCAACATCTGCAAAAACTTCTTCGTCTACGGCGAATAAATTCTCCACAACAGACGGCCCCAAAACAGCAACTTTTGAATAACTTTCTATATTCTGGTCAGTGATAAACAATCCTTGAAGGATTTCTACATTTCTCACGGAAGCGTAAGAAGGGTCCGTGCCCATTATTGAAGTGTTCGTATTATTTCCTTTATAAACAACTTGGTATCTGCCAGAAACCTCGTTTGTCATGGCTTCTATTGAATCAATTGATGTTGAAATTTCTTTTGAATCTTCCAAAGTCAAGGTTTTTGCAGTTCCGCCGGCCGACCTTGCACCATATCCAATGCTTTTTGTGGCCCCGGGCGTTATCATTAAAAGATTTGACCCGGTTGATTCAATACTAGATGTAATTGAGCTGGACGATCCTTGTCCAATGGCAACCATGACAATAACTGAGCTTATTCCAATAATAATACCCAGGATAGTAAGACCTGTTCTTCCTTTGTTAGCTAATAAAGCCGAAAATGTTTCTTCTAGGGTGTCTGATAACTTCATAAAATTATTTTTTAAGTCCGCCCTTTTTTCTTAGATGGTCTTTGGTGTCGCTTTTTATTAAACCATCTTTAATAAAAATAATTCTATCGGCGTGTTCAGCAACGTCTTGTTCGTGAGTGATTAAAATGATTGTCCTGCCCTTTTCTTCATTTAACTTTCTAAAAGTTTCCAAAACGATTTCTCCTGTTTTTGAATCAAGATTTCCTGTTGGCTCGTCAGCTAAAATAAGCGTTGGATTGTTTACCAAAGCCCGGGCAATGGCAACACGCTGAATTTGTCCGCCTGAAAGCTGGTTTGAGAGATGATCAAAATATTCTTCTTCAAGTCCTGCCGCAAGCAATGCCTGTTTTGCCCTCTCCTCGCGCTCTTTTTTTTCAACACCCGTATAAACCAATGGCAAAGTCACGTTCCTTATAACAGTTGTTCTTGGCAAAAGATTGAATGACTGGAAAACAAAACCAATTTTATTTTTTCTTATTTCGGCCAGTTCGTTTTCAGTTAAAGTGGAAACATCTTTGCCGTCTAAAATATAAGTGCCTCCAGTTGGAATATCTAAAGCACCTAAAATATGCATTAAAGTTGATTTTCCAGATCCAGAAGGACCCATAATCGCCACAAACTCTCCGTCTTTTATTTTAAAACTCACTCCGGCCAGTGCCTGAAAACCAACGCCTCCTGTGTTATATACTTTTATTATATTATCAATTTCAATCATCTTGATGTATTAATTACATTCCAGGAGGACGACCTCCTCCTGCACCGCCAACATTGAGTATGCTGCTGGATTTTTCAGTCCCCGAAGATGAGCTTGAACTTGATGTTGTGCTGCTTGTTCTCAAAACAACCTGATCTCCTTCTGATAATCCGCTGATTATTTCTGTATTTATATCGTCAGATAGTCCTATTTCAACGATTTTAGTTGTAGGAATTATTGGAGAAATCACTCCTTTTGCAGAGTTTGTTTTGTCGGTGAGATCATATGTGTTGCCTAAAACCTGCACGTAATAGGTGCCATCATTATTAGATTTAATGGCACTGGTTGAAACCGTTAAAACGTCATTTTTTGAGTTTGTTAAAATTGTTGCATTGACAGACATTCCTGCCTTAATGCTTTCTTCGTTAGTATCAAAAACAATTTCTATTCCATAGCTTACCACTCCGGAACTCGTAGACCCCACAGAATCAATCATTGCCACTTCTCCTGAAATGGTTAAATCTTCAATAGCATCAAATGTTAAAATCACCTTGTTGCCTACCTTTATATTTGCAACATCAACTTCGCTAAGAGTAATTTCAGCTATTTTTGAATCTGTTATAATTGTAACCGCCGTAGAGCCGGAAGAAGCATCTTCGTTCTGTTTTATATTAACTTCTGAGATTAGACCTCCCATTGTTGCGTAGATATAACAGTCATTTAAACTGTCTTTAGCTTCTTCCAAAGATCTTTCTTTTTGAGTGACTGATAATTTTGCAGTTCTTATATCAGAATCAACGTCTTCTAGGGCTTGTTTTTTATCTTTGATGTTTGAGGTGGCGTTGAATAAGCTTGAAATATCACTATTTATTTTACTCAAATCAGAGCTTAATGTGGACAGGTGTGTACTAGCCATACTGTTAACTCCAAGACCGTAATATGTCATAGTGTCTTCGTAGAATTGAATAATATTTATGGCATCTTTTATCGCCTGGGAAACACTTTTCGATGTCTCATAGGTCTCAGTTATTAAACCGTCGATTGTTTCGTCTTCTGAATACACATCGGTTTTTTTATAATTTTCAAAGCTTGTTTTATATTTTTCTCTTGCAATTTTATAAGAGTCTTCAATGTTTTTTTTGTATGTCATGACGCTCTCGTCATAAGTGTAGGCTGAGTAGGTGTAATAATTTAAATTATCTTGATACGTATTAAACGTTTTCTCATATAAAATTTCGTTGAGATCTTTTGTGATTGATGGCAAATCTAAAAAAGCTGAAGAAATAGTATTATAACTGTCTTCATACTCTTTTGATAAATCATCTTCTGCTTCTTGTTTGTTTCTGGGGTTTGACTCGTTGGCACCAATTAGTTTTGTCAAAGATATTTGCGCAGATTCTAAGCTTTCCTCTGCTTCTTGTATTGATTTTTTTGCATCTGCTGTGTCTATGGTTGCAATTAATGTTCCCTTTGAAATTGTTGCTCCTTCGGTGATAGCGGGGTTTAAATAAGTTACTTCCCCGGAAGATTTTGTTTTTATTGTTTTTTCTTCTTTAGGGGCAACTTGTCCTGAACCTGAAACAGTGGTTGTAATCATCCCCTGGTTTACAGATGTTAAGATATACCGAGTTTCTTCGTCTGATTTATTCAAAAAACTGTTTCCATAATATACGGCAACCAACAACAAAATAGCTACGATAATGCCTTTTATCTTGTGGCTTAAAATATACGTCCACACCCTCGTAAACAAATTTTTTAATTTAGAAAACATATTCTGTATTATTATATTAGCTATTTATTAAAAAAACTAAGGCCTCTGTTTTTAGATTATTCATTCTTATCAATAAAAACAGAGTGCCTTAATTTTTTTAGATTCTTTTATTCAGCAATTTGATTTGGCATACCTCCTCCAAATTTTGGATTCATGCGCCCCATTCCTCCTCCTCCAATTTGTAAATATTCTAACGGAATATTATTGTCAGTCGCCCACTGTTTTAGTTCATCCATATGAGTTTTGGCATTTTCCCTATTTTCTTCTGGGGTTCCGTTTTGTAAATTCTGTCTTTGAGTTTGTAATTCTGCTTTTTTGGCCATAATCTTGTCAGCTTGCTCTTGGGTTAATTTTCCATCAGATACTGCTTGGGCTAAGCGTTCTCCAAATTTTTTCTGCATTTCTGCTTGTCTTTCAGCAGATAATTCTTGATGCTGTGCTTTCATTGATTCTCTATGTTCATCAAATACTTGCTGGACATCACTGACATTGAGATTAAATTTTTGGGCAATAGCGTTAACAATGTCGTTCATTGGGTTGTTGTTTTCACCAATAGCCGAGCTTGCATAAACCGCCCCGACTGTTGCAAAAGCTAAAATAGGAGTAATTACATACAAAAGATATTTTTTATTCATATCAGGACCGCTCACTTGGCAATTCCCTTCTACTGCATTTTGCTACGAAAGAATTGCCAATCGACCAGTCTTTATTCTTAATTATTTTTTAACAGCTGTTATACTTACTACTACAATCTAAATCTTATAATATTTCAAAATTATCTTTTAAAATTTTGTTTTGGGAGAGATTCAATAAGAGCTCCTGGGGCTTGTTGTATTTGTTTTTTAAAAAACCTTGGGGGTGGTAAAAATCCTTTATTTTCATCAATTTTTTGTATGACGCCAGCTTTAACAGATTGATTGTCTTTTTTTCCAAAAACCATAACGCTGTCCCCTTCTTTTATATTTTTATCAAAGACTTGGGTGTTTTCGTTTATAATAATGTTTAATTCTTCTCCTCTGTTTGTATTTATTTTAAATCCGTCATTTGTTATTTCAGAAATAGATCCGTAATGAACATCGGGAATTTTGGGTGCACCAAATTCTCTATAAAAATGTCCTGCGATGGAAGGTTCACCTTTTTGGGCATTCATAAGTAAGTTCGCATGCAAAGGAGTAAAATCTAAAGCAACTCCACCCAAAATAACAATTATAATTATAGCCAGTACAGAGTACATGACAGGTCTTTTATAGACAAACTGAAAATGATCGGCAAAAAATTCAGAAGTTACTATTAATGCTACAACTCCCAAAATCAATAGCCAAGGCATAGAAAATAGAATAATTCTTATTCCAGAAAATCCAAAATTACCCAAAAAGAACAAGCCACTCTGTCTTATTGAAAAAAATATAAAACTAGTCAAAAAAATAGCTGACAAAGTTAACATGGCCAGTCCAAAGGCTAATATCCCTATTTTAAAAATAAAGTATATTCTGGGCCTCATTTTAATCTGCCTTTCTTTTATTTTAGAAATAACAGTCTCGCTTATAGATTTTTGGTTTTCATTATTCATAGTTTGTTTTTTGTTTTTCTAAAATGTTTTTCATTTTTTCTTTTGCCCTTTTTATTCTAATTCCTACCGTAGAAATGGGAACTCTTAATATTTCTGAAATTTCTTTATAACTTAAGCCGTCCAGATAAAAAAGAATTATAGGTTCTCGATATTTTAATTCTAGTTTTTTCAAGCATATATCTATTGTTTTCTTAATGTCTAAAGTTTGGATATCTTTGTTAAAGTCATCTTTCGATAGATTGTATGGTAAAAAAACATCTAAATTAAATATTGGAAATATTCTTTTTTCGCGCTTTTTTAGGGCATTTACCAACTCATTGTGGGCTATACGGTAAATCCAAGAAGAAAATTTCCTTGTTGTGTCAAAGCTCTTTATGTTTACATAAACCTTTATAAATATTTCCTGTAAGACATCATTTATATCATCGGAGTCAGCCAAAAATTTTCTGGCATAGCGACCTATTTTTTTTTCGTATCTTTCAATTAATAAGCTGAAGAGCTCAGTTTTTCCAGACTGCATTAATCTGGCTAGTTCTTCGTCGCTTTTATCTTGCAATAAGGTTTTATCCATAATATTAATACAATTAACGATGGCCCGTTATTTCATTATGGATTTTTAAAAATCCATTTTTATTTTATTGCACTGCCGGGTGGAATTTCCTTATCTGGGTGCATCAAAACTGGCCCATTTTCATCTGAAGGACACAAAATCATTCCTTGGCTTTCAAGCCCCATTATAGCTCGCGGAGCCAGATTATAGGCAAAAGGACATTCTTTGCCAATTAACGCCTCTGGAGCGTAAATTTTGCCTATTCCAGCGATAATTTGCCTAGTTTCTGAGCCAAAATCTACCTCTAATTTTAGCAATTTATCCGACTCTTCAATTTTCTCTACTGAAACTATTTTTCCAATTCTTATGTCTAGTTTTTTGAAATCTTCAAAATTTATTTCTTCCATATAAGGACCACTCACTCAGCAATTCCTTTCTACTGCACTTCGCTACGAAAGAATTACTAATCGACCGGTCTATTATTTTTACCAGCAAATTGGCCACAGGCAGCTTTGATGTCTTGGCCAAATCTAAACCTTTGCGAAAATATTATATTATTCTTTTTTAATATTTCTTTAAACTTATTAACTCTTTCAGTTGCCGACGGTTTAAAATTGCCAGTAGAATTATATAAAATTAAATTGACATAATAAAGTGGATTTTTCATTATTTTTGCCAACTCTGTTGCACAATCATTTGAATCATTAATATCTTTAATCAAAAGATATTCAAACATTACTTGTCTGTTTGTTTTTTTAATATAATCATTAATAGCTAAAAAAAGTTTTTTAAGAGGATATTTTTTGTTTATTGGCATCAATCTAGACCTTAGCTCATCGTTTGGCGCGTGTAGAGATATTGCTAGATTTACCTGCAGTCCTTCGTTGGAAAATTTTTCAATTCCTTCAATAACTCCTGCAGTAGATATTGAAATATTTCTTGCGCCAATGTTTAATCCGTCTTTGCTGTTTAAAATCCTTACGGCCTCTAAAACATTCTCGTAATTTAAAAATGGCTCGCCCATTCCCATAAAAGTAACGTTTGTGACCCTTTGACCCTCTTTTTTTAAATAACGGTTAAAAAATATAACTTGCTCTACAATTTCTATCGCATTCAAATTCCTTTTAAAACCCATTTTGCCAGTAGCACAAAATTCACAAGCTAGAGGACAACCAACTTGAGAAGACACACAAACAGTGTTTCTATTGTCTCTGAGGCCTAAATTGTGACGCATTAAAACGGTTTCTATCAGAAGATTGTCTTTTAATGTAATGCGAGCTTTTACAGAATCTTCTTTTTTTGAAATTAAGGTTTCAGCTGAAATTTCAAGTGGGCATTCTTGGTTTAATTTTTGACGAAGAGCCAGGGGTAAAAAAGTAGCTTCGTCCCAATTAGAAATAAAATTTTTAAATACAGATTCTTGTGCTTGTTTAAACCTATATTTGGGTTCTTCTTCTAAAGTTTTTTGGAGTTTATCTAAGTTCATTTTATTTTTTTGTCTAAACCTTAAAGTCGCAAATATCTTTAAAATCGCAATACTGGCATTGCCAGCCGGGTGTTGGATCAAATTGACTGTTTTTTATTTTTTCGATCTCATCTAATATTTTTAGTTTTTGATTCTCAAGTTCTTTTTCTGTACCTAAAAACGAAATATTTTTTCCATCGTCTAAATAGTAATATGTAAGTTGCTTTGGCTTTAAGTGTAAAACTTCTTGAGATGCAATTTGGTATATTAAAAGTTGTTCTTTTGAATCAATATCTAGTCTTTCTTTAGATTGGCCTGTTTTGTAATCAATAATTTCCACTCCATCATCTAACTTATCTATTCTGTCTACAACGCCGTAAAGCGTGTATTCCCCTATCTTTAAATTAAAAGGAAGCTCTAATGCAGGAGAATCATTAATAAATAAAATTTTCGGGGGATTTTTAGCAAATTCTTTATAAAAATTTTTTAATATGTCTTTTCCTTTTTTGAAATATTCTTCTTTATTTTTTTTGTCAGGATACCACTCGTCTATCCAATTTTTTTCATAAATTTTTAATAAATTTATGAGCGAACCTTCCGAAGCTCGAGTAGAGCGAGATGGAGAGGACGGTTTCCCCTTTTTATCTTCAAATAAGGCCTCTTGTTGTGCTTTTTGTTGTGCTTTTTTATTTTTATTGACAGATTTTAAAAATTCATCTAAAGTGTTGTGCATTGTTTTTCCAAAAGAAAAAACAGACTTACCTCTTGTAGGCACTTTTAATATAAATCCAAACTTATATTGTAGAGGACATTTTT
>Ga0172381_10001193_pt1 | contig 31191 bp, 44 predicted proteins | sample Leawel6488metaG_FD_119754 | JGI IMG/M metagenome (GOLD analysis project Ga0172381, IMG submission 119754) | Leachate microbial communities from a municipal landfill in Southern Ontario, Canada - Leachate well 64-88 metaG | ecosystem: Engineered > Solid waste > Landfill > Unclassified | place... | reverse complement strand
TTTAATACTTGATTTCCTATTTGGATGGGTTTAATGTATTTGTAGTGACCACCGCCGAAGCCTGTGTTTACCCATATTCGAATTGGTGACCTTTTTTGGCTAAGTTTGCCTATTTTGCCCATATATTCAACCTCAATATGGGTATAGTATATACTAATCAAATATAAGGTTATTGATTTCAAATTATTAATTATTTAATTTTCTGGTGTAGGGTCTTCCATTGTTGCTAATTCAATTGGTACTGGTACAGTTACTTTTCTGTAAAGTTCAAATAAATGCCAACAATATTGTCCGCCGTTTTGTAGTATAGTGTCTATGAAAGTCAGTGTTTCTGATGGGTGGTCTATTTGGAAGCCTGTTCCATAAATTGCAAGTGTACGAACTTCTTCACATGCTTCTGTTTCAACAAGTGCCCAAACATATAAAGTTTCTGTAGTTTCTTGAATTGCTACTTTTATAATTTTTGCATCTTTCTTCATTTTTACTGTAAAAATAGTGTTTGTGTCAATTTTACTTGATTTTATCAATGGGTACTTATATACAGCTTTCATATTTAATCAACAAATTGATAATATGCATTGGGTAATTTAAGTTTATTGATAGCGGTGGCGTCTTGTGTAAGATGTGCGGTTGGGCAGTAACCATGCTTCAAGGTAAACGGTGAATTGTGACCTAAGTTTGCGTTGTTGGGTGCACTTTTTAAAGTAGGCTAAACCAACGGTGATTTGGTGCAGGTTCACTTTTAAACTTCACCTTTTAGTTTCAACCAAGCCCAGCATAGGGCAGCGCAAATAATTATGGCAGTGATTAATGGTAAAGAAAATAAAACTCTTAATTGGTGTTTAAGTTTTTTCATCATTCACATGGTCACCTTAACAGGCGTTTAGTTCTTTAACAAAGTCATTCCAATCATGGTTTGATTGTTGTCCATCAAAGAATTTGGCGGAGTTGTATATTTTGTCAATGTGATTGATGCAAACGTTTAGTTTCTTTTCTAAGGTAGCTATTTTTTGTTCTAATTGCTGCTGTATGGTGGGGTCAATGGCGGCTATTTCTTTGGGGGTGATTTTGCCAAGTTTAACAAGGTCACTGATACGCTGTTGGATGGTGAATTCTGTGCAGTGGAAAACTTTAGCTATGCCCGTAGGGTGGGAACCATTATGGTGCAGTTCAATCAATAGGCGGTCGTCTTTGGGTTGCCATTTGCCACGGTGTGAATCAATTAGGTTTTTGTCTTTTAATACGTTGATTTGGTTAAAGATTTCACGGTTGGTGCGGTTTAAGCTGTTGCGCATGAAATATGTGTGAATTTTGTTAGCGGTGTATTTGCGGTTCCACAGGTCAATAATCAAAGCGTTTTCTTCTTCTGTGAAGGGCAGGGGCTTCTGCTTCACTTTGGGGGTTGCGACGACGACGTTTGATTTGACGATTAGTTGTTGCGGCTGCTGTGGTGTAGTGGGGGCGGGTAAAATCACTTCGGTTTTCTTCAGTTTTATGAAGGTTACTACTTGGGTTTTGTATACGCCATCGGAGCAAGTGTTTTCTTTTGGCAACTGGGCTTCCCAATCGGGGTCAAATCTGTCGGCTGGTATAACAAGTACCCAACCGTGCCCTTCAATTTTAGCCATTGGATATTGTTGGCGCAGGAATGCTATGGATACGGCTTCAGTGAGTGTCATAGTTAAGTGAGTGGGGTGTACTCATTTATAAATTTTTGGTATTCAAGTTAAAAATTGCATTAACCAAATCAAAAGTGTCATGCAGGTTATAAAGAAAATGGCGGCACCTGTTAGCAATAGTAGGGCAAAGAAATTGTCGCGTTTCAAAGGGGAAGTCACCAGTTGTGTAGTCGCGCTGGGTCTATGCTTAAGGGCAACAATACCCTTTAAGGAACTTCATGGCGCTAATCGTCATTAATGGTAGTAAAATGGGGTGGTTCAATATAAGGGTTTTGATTAATTTTTGGGTTTGTAGTTGCCCAATGTTGCTGGGTTCTTGGTTTTACGTGCTTTACCTAAAACGGTCACTGTAATCACGTGGAATTGTTCCGCTTTCGGGCATTGCACCGTCGCTGGGTTCAGCGTCAAAGGTGGCTTTCATTGATTCTTTTGCATATGTTTTTGCTTCAGGTAGTGTTTTATGGTGTGATGTGCTGAAACGGTTTGATGCTATTTCAAAACGAAAACCTTCATTGTAAAGGCTTTGCCTAAATTTGTCGTTTTCATCAATCTTTTTTATTTGAATGTAATCGTTTTTATTTTTCCAAGCTGCAACAGTGCCATAATCCTTTTTCCATGATTCTGGAACTTTTTGAGTAAGCCAACCATTTTTTGGTTTCTTCCACTGGGCATATGCATCTTTGACTTTGGAGCCTTTTAGGTCTTTGGTGTCTTTGCGGATTGTTTTAAGTACGTTTTCATTGTTTTCTTTCCAACCGCCTATGTGCCATTTTGTAACTTTGTTCAGGTGTTTCATATCTTCGTCAGCGGCGTAAATTGTCATTGTTTCATTAACGCCAAGTTTTAGGCACCATGTTCCATCACTGTATGGTTCACCATATTTGGCTTTTAGTTGGTCGTAGGTTACACCTTCAAGGTAGCCTTGAAGTGATGTGCCTGCTACACTGTGACCACGTTGTAAAGTTGTGGGTTTAACGATGGTCATTTGCTTGTAAGCATTTTCGTATACTTCAGCAACTTCGGGGTGTCCAGAGGCTTTGGCTTTGTTAGCGGCGCTAACTAAGACACGCTTTATTCTAAGTTGTTCATTAGCATCTGTTTTATTTTTGAATGATTCCATTAATGCAGTGGCTACACCAGTAGCACTATTTTTATCTTGTAGTGGAAAAACGGCTGCACTGTTTTTTGTTGTGAAGAAACGCTTCTGTGTAATCGGATGAGCTTTGCCGTTCTTGTTAGTTCTAAACTGCATAATCGTGGCACCTGTGTAATATGTTTTAGTGGTTAGTTTGCGCTTATAAGGTTTTATTTAAATTTATGTTTGCAAGCACAACGTTGCATCCGTTTTTGCGTGCAATGGCTTCAAGTTTACGGTAGTATAGGGTGTTTTCGGCTTCGCTGGTTTGTAGTATCATGGCGTGTGTGTTGCCCATGAATTGGCTGAAGTCGCGTAGGCGTTGGTGGATTTCGGTCATGCCGCCTAAACATCTGGTGCAGTAGTTGCCGTGTGCTACTGGGGTGTTGATTGCTTCCCAGTTGCCATCGTGTCCGTGTGAGCACATTACGTGTCCACATGATTGGCAAACAAACATGTCTGCGCCACAGTTTGGTACTTGGCAAAAAGTGGGCATTATGCAACTACCTCAATTAGTGTGGTGCCGCAGTTTAGGCACGTTACTGTTTTTGTGTTTAATCCACCGCTTATGTCAATGGTGGTTGTTTCGCCACATACTGGGCATGTGATTTTTACAAAATTTATTTGTCCGTTTATGTTTAGTGTTCGCATTTTAGTTCAGCCTTAATCAGAGTAGTATATACTATTACATATAAGGGTTTTGATAAAAAAGTTAGGCAGTGGCACGCCACTGTGCTAAAAAGTTGCGTTTAAAGTCGTTTATTTCAACTATTTTGGCAAGTATTTCACGGCATACTTTTCTGCCTAAATTCATTTCGTACCACTTGCATGATGCTGTTTTGCTGAGTTTACCATTTTCTGCGGCAAAGCTGCTTGTGAATGTCGATGTATCAAAAAAGTATGTATTGTCACTTTTTATGTTGCTAATCATAAGGTAACAGGGGTAGTCAATGTATTTATCTTCATTAATTTCGGCGGTGGCGTGGGTTAAGCTTATTTCGTAGCCGTTGCTAAATTTCCAAACTTTGATTGGGTTGTCAAGTTTGTTAAATTTTTCCATTTTTTTGTAGTCAGCGGTTTTTTCTATTGTATTGTCTATGCATTGCGTGATTTCTTCAAGTTGCAGGCTATTGAATAATTGTGTTTTTGAAAGTGTTTCTGTGATTATTGTTTTTGCTTCTTCAAGGGTTAGTTTGTTTGTGGGCATTGTGTGTCACCTATGGTAGTGGTTCCTCTAATACTAAGGTGCCGCATGTTTCGCAGAAAAATACTTTGCCTTTTGTGTTTGGTGGCAGCATGGCTTTTTCTGCTGCTGTTGCGGGGCGTATGTAACTGTAGCAAGTGTGGTGAATTGCTATGCCCATGCCTGTGTAGTCGTGTATGCCGCCGCCTGTGTAGCATTTGGTTAGGGTTGGGTTGGTGCTCATGCATCAATTACCTCTGCTAATGTGGTGTGGCAGTAATTGCATTTGAAGGCGGTGCCGTTTGCCATGTTCATTACATCGTCAATGTTGTTTACAACGATGTATTTTCCGCATTTTGTGCAACGTATTCTTACGCTTGCAAATTCTGGGGTTAATTTTAATGTTTTCATTTTAGTTCAGCCTTTTACAGTGGTATATACTATGTGGGTGGTATTAAAGGTTTTGATTACAATTAGTTTAGGGTAAACTTGGATGTTTTTATAAAGGCATCAATAGCGGTTTTTACGTCTTTTTTGGTTTCGTATTCATCGTATCTTCTTTGGATTTTACCGCTAAATATTTGCTCGTTTGATTTTGTGATTCTAACGTAGGTTGGTTCATCATATGGTGATGTGATTAATACTATGGTAAAGGTGCGGTAACTGAAAATAGTTGTCCATGTGTTGGGCATTAATAGTTTACCTTTTGTTTTGTTCTTCAAGTTTGATTTGTTGGCATAGTTGTTTTGTTTCGGGGTTGCAGCTCATGCAGCAACTTGTGCATTTGCCGATTAAGGTTTGTTTTTTGCCTGCTGTTGTGATTGTGTAGTTGCGTTGGCGGCGTGCGCTACCAGCCCATGGGGTTAAGCCTACACCGCACCAGTCAGTGGTTATCCAGCCTTTGGTTTGGGCAAATTTTAGTGCTCTAAAAACTGTGGAGTCTTTCCAGTTGGGGTTTATGATGCCGTCTTCACGTGCGGCGCTAAATCCTTCACACCAAGCAGCCCAACTGGTGATGCTGATTTGTTTGTGTTCAATCATGCGGTTTAGTATTAGGTTGGCTATTTGTTCAGTTTTGGTCATGGTACGCCACCAAATTCAGTCCAGTGGGAATCTATTTCGGTTTGGCACGATTCAATAAGGCGTAGTTGGTTGCTTAAGCGTGTGTAGGTGGTTAATGTTTGGTCGTCTTTGGGGAAAATGATTAATTGTTTTTGGTTAACGGTTTGATGTTGTTCTAATTTTGTGTCAAGTTTTGGGTAGGCTACGCCGCTTACTATTTCTACGGTGTATGTTTCTTTGGTTCGGGTTATTATTTTTACCAGCGCAATTACCTGTGATTTGTTTGCGTACATGTGAAGTATTGCCAAACGCATCAGGGGGAAATATTTTTCGCTCATTTTTCAGTGCCTTAGTTAATATGTGGCAAATATTCAATATAAGGTTTTTGATTGCGGTTAAAATCATTGGGCGGCGGGGAACCACGCTGATTGGAAGAGAAAGGGTCAGATTCCAATCAACAAAGGCTGAACTTTGTGCAGTTCCCCGCCACTTGTTGCAAAGCGCTACGGTGCGAATGGGTGCAGTTAAAGCCGAAGCCTTAAGTTGCATCACAGTTCGCACCTAAGCATCAACAATTATGTATAACCGTACATATAAGGGTTTTGAAGTATTAGAAAAAATAGTTTTTAATCAAGTGGGCTGGTAGGGAGTTGCACCCAACATTACACCGTTTCACCCTTACTCGTCCTGTACAAGACTTTCTGGTCAACCCATAGTTTTTGTGGCGATTGGTTACTTGCGTTTACAGCCGCAAATAACAATCACTAACAAAGTAATCAAGTTAAAAGTTGTTTATAAGCTTTTGTTGAACCAGTAGTAGCAGCGAAGTAGAAAGGAGTATGGTTAGCTGTGCTACTACTGGTTCAGTGCTCCAAGTTTTTACACCTCACCAAAATGAGGTTGATTTGTTCACATGGCTAATCCCCATGAAAGTATGGTTATAAATCAATTTAAGGTTTGCGGTTGGTTGGTTGATGTAAAAGTTTTAGTGTTGGTGGCTGGATTTGAACCAGCGACATAGCAGATGGTTGCGCAAACCGTGTACACGGCACATCAACTTGCTCATATTATTCCAAACTGAGCTACACCAACTAAATTTCAATCAGCATATTTGTTCTAGGATAATGCCGCCCATTTTTTAAGGACTCGAACCTTGCATCACGTTGCAAAGCGTAATGCGTGCGGCACTACTTTCCCACAAATATGCTAAGTTGTTGTTTTTTTTACTTGCACCCGTAGGGTGAGTTGTCTGCACCTCAATTGTGCTCTATTTTGTGTTACATAGTGAATCATGCCTTTTTAATTGCAAGTACAATATAATTGATTTAGTCAATTTAAATGTTTTGATTTTGATTAAAATTTGGGCAGGCTCGCGGCGTTAATATGGTGTATTAGATGCTTTGAGCCTGCTCTGGGTGTTTCTCGCTACTACGGTTTTGCCTTTGTGTTCTATGCTTATAGGCACTGCGTTAAAATATAAAGTTTTTGTGCTACGAGTATCCCTAAATGTTATTGATAGCGGCTGCTTTGGTATGGGTACTTAACGCTTGCAAAAACATAAAACAAAAACATTTAAAGGCTAAAATAAGCGTGATTTGGTAAACAGCGCTTAAATACTTTGTAATAATTGTTTTTAAGCCAATTAGGTCATAAATTGGTTATAAATGGTGAACTCAGTGTGATTTGAACCCGCGCATTATGGGTTAAAAGCCCAGCGCCTTGCCTTGCTTCCCACGGTTAGTTGATTAAGGGTCAACCGCCTTTACTTGGTTTGGATACAGATGCATATTATTGTAAGCGCCTCCGACCCGATTCGGACGGGTGACCTATGCCTTAACAGGGCATTGCACTAACCGCTATGCTACAGAGGCGATTAATTGGTGGACATGGCAGTATTTGAAACTGCGTTCCCAGTCTTATAAGGGCTGTGCATTTGACCAAACTATGCTACATGTCCATAGTTGTTAGTTTGGCGGGTAAGGCGGGAGTTGAATCCGCTTCCTCTACGCGACAGGCAGAAATCAGTTCCACACTGACCGCTTACCCAATACATTTGAAGTCTCACAGGCAAGATTTGAACTTGCAATTTCTCGGTCTACAGCCGAGTGCGCCAACCAGATTGCGCTTCTGTGAGATTACTTGTTTGCTGGTTGCTTAATGGAGCCGATAGGGAGATTTGAACTCCCGACATATAGTTTACAAAACTTTCGCACTGCCGCTGTGCTACATCGGCGCGTTTGCTAAGTGTAAAAATTTTGGGTTGCAATGCGCAACTAAAGTCACACAAAAAGTGATGTTTGGCGGAAAAATAGTGATGATTTTAAGGTTGTTGTTGCTTTTTTGTTGGCGTATAACCTTCGGTATTATCACCAAAAATTGCTATATTTATGTACACGCCAAACATTTTATATCACTTTAATAACTTAGCAATATGGAAATTAATATATTTAAGGTTTACGATAACTTGATTAACTGTAAAAAATAAAAAAAGTTGATTGTATTTTTACTCTTCTTCGTGCTCTTTGCCTTCCTGAATTAGCTTGCGTACAAGTTGTCCACCTTTAGGGGCAACAACCGCTTTGCCTTTTCTTTTATCTTCACTCATGTAATCACCGCCTTTTTCTTTCAATATATAATTTTTTAATGTTTATTGTTTCAAGTCTTTTAGCGTATTGAGTTAATAGCAAGGTTGTTTAAAAGGTTTTTGATTGAGCACATTATTTATAGCGGTATTCAACTTCAAACTTGTCTGGGTAGTCTTTGCTTGGTGCAACCCTAAACTCTTGGTTTTTCCTGTACTGTGAACCTTCAAGCTGCATTTTAATACTATTAGCTTCTTCAACAGTTGAAAAATACATTTTGAAGTTGCCTGAATTAGCGGGGTGCCAACTGTTTTGATTTTGTTGTTGCTGTTGCGGCGGAGGCGGTGGGCTTTTGATTTTGTTAACGATGTTTATCCATTCGGGGTCTTTTGTAAAGTTTGCTTTTGATTGAGCGGCACGTTTCAGCCTAAGTTTCTCCGCTGGGCTTTGGGTTTTTTCGTATAACAATAAAAGTTGTGATGGGGAGTACACTTGTTTTGGTCTGATAACTTTCGGATTAAGGGGGTAGTGCTGTCCGCCTTTTCTTGTACGAAATTGTTGGTTCATTTTTAATCCTTCATCTTTGTGGTCTTAACCATTCAATGTTGGTTGTTAGTGTGCTTGCGGGTTCCCAATTTCTGCCATCTTCACCGCGTGCATACAGTATTACTGGTATTTTTTTAATGCCAAGTTCTTTTGCAGCTTGCGCACGGGTTCTGCCTTCATGTGATGTTACACGGTTAAGGTTGTTTACGTCAAGGAATGGCATGTCAAGTTCTTCATGGTTGCGCATTTTACGTTTTAGGGTTTTTAGATTTTTTGTGTTGTAAGTGGTGAAGTCTGCTTTTGGGGTTAATGATAAGTATTGTTCTGGTGTCATTTCAACTATTTTTTGTGATTCTGGGTGCCAACTTTGAAATGCACCTGTTTCACGTTCTTTTGGGGCTGCTATGTAGGTTAACTGTTTTGCCTTGCGGCGTTCTGCCTGCTTTATGGCGGCTGGGTGAATTTTGGTTATATCCATTAGCAGCTTAAGTGCTTCTTCTTCTTGTGCTATTTCGTATTTGTCTGGGCGGTTGACTTCTTTTGATTTTTCGATTGCGTTGTATTTTCTTACAATGTAATCAGTTAATTCTTTTTTTTCTAAGCCACGTGCCATTTCAAGTGTATTTATTTGGTCACGTGCGCCGCTGTTGTGTTGGTAAAGATCGTCTAGTTTGTGGCGTATTGCTTCATCAGTTTTTGATTCAACGTTCATTTGTTCTACTGCAAGTTTCCATTTTAAGCGTTCTTCACCGCTTGATTTGTTTGCACGGCTAACGGCTATACGCTTAAGTTTTATTTGTTCAGCGCGGCTGTCCGCCCATCTAAATTTGTCTATAAGCTGCGCAGGTGTAAAAGTTGTATATTGTGATTGATGAATAGTATGGGGCGTAATTGGGTACGCCCTACTGTTTTTGCGGGTTCTAAACTGGGTGCTCATCAAGTTAACCTCTTTTCAACTGTCCACCATACTAAGCCCATTCCGATGGTGAACGATGTAAATAGCAGTATTGAACTTATTGAAAATATGTCTTCTACAAGTATGTAGCTGTAGAACCATAGGTAAGCAAAGCTTGTTACCAAGTAAAAGAACATGTAAATAGCAAACTTGTTAGTACGCTTTTTCTGTGTTTTATTCATCATGTTACATCACAAAAAATAAAAGTGAGATATTTTTATCCCAGACCTTGCATCGGATAAACATAACATGTATCTTCTGCGTGTTCATCATCAGCGCTTACTTCAAAGTGGTATTCACCGTCTGGTGTAAAGCTATACTCTTTAGTGCCTGTATTTGTTGATGAATCAATCCACAATTGTACTGTTTCATCAACCCAGTTGTTTAAGCCGCCATGTCCGTGAACATTTAATGTTGTATAGAAACCGCCACAATCGGCTTCAACTGTTACATATATAGATTCACCTGCGTATACAGCGCTTGGTTCAACGTCTATCTTTAGCCATGATGGGGCTATTTCTGGTGTTGGTGCGGGGGTTGCTGTAACGGCTGGTGTTGGGTCGCTTCCGCTGCCGCTGTTGCTGTGGGGTTTATGCGTTGGTGTTGGGGTTGCGGTTGGTGCTAAGTTTCCATCATCCGCTGTTCTTTGCCCTATTGATTGCTGTATGTAGTCACTTTGGTATATTGCAACAAATGCTCCAAATAGTATTATTGCTATGATGCCAAAGTATAGGTAGCTTTTTGTTTTCTTGTTTATTTTTGTCATGCTTTTTCCTTCCTTATGATTTCGTATAATCCTGCTATTGCAAGTACTGCACCCACTAAAATTAAAATCAATGGGTTGCCTGTGATGCCGTATTGTGTTGTTCCATCAACCGCTACTACGGGTAAACCTTGAAAACCTATGAGTGCAAGGTAAATTAGGAAAAAACCTGATGATACGAATATTGCGGCTATTATTGGATGCTTTGACACTTTTAAGCGTCCTTATCTTCTTCAAATTCTATTGTGTCACCAACAAAGTATGAGCCTTTGATTACGTTACCATTTGCATCTGTTGCTGGTGTTAATTGTGATGCTGGTATATCGCCTTTTGTTGTTGTTATCAGTTTATCTTCTTTACCGTGACGGTGTTCATCTTTAGCGTGTGATGTAAATAATTTTGCTGCGTTTGGGCGTCCTTCTTTTTTTGCCAAGTTTGCAAGTTCCTTGTAATCCTTAACGCCCTGCGCTTCATCTTTCACAGCGGCTTTTTCTTTTTTGAATAATTTTAATGTGGTAGCTGATGGTTCTTTTGGATAAAGTGTTTCACCAGTTTTAGCATTATTGATGCAACTTTTAGCCATACGTTCACTGCTTAAACTGCCACGAGCTTGCAACGCTTTTTCTTCAGTTGCAAAGTAACGGGGTTTTTTACCTTGTTCTGCAAGCACAAATTTTTGATTTGTTTTTTGTCGTTCTAGTTTTGCAAACTTTGCTGCGTCAGCTTTAGTTAGGTTTTGAGATTGTGATACTATTTTGCCGTTTACCCATGTGGTTACTTTGCTGTGGAAAGTTACGTTTGATGCGATGTTGGTTATTACTACGCCTGTGCCGCCTTTGGGTGGTATATCCATTTCTTGGTAGCCGTTTTCAAAAACATCTGCAATTATGGAGGCTTCGCTGCGTGCTTCAAATGATAAGTTTTTGTTTTTGCTTTCAACACGAGCACGGTTAGTTCGCTCAACTAAGGCGCGTTTGATGCGAAGTTGTTTTGCGCGGTCTGCTTGGTCAAATTCTTCTCGCAGGGTAAAAAGTGCTCCTTGCGCATCTTCATTGTTGTGGATACCACTTAGTTGTTCACTGTACTTCTTGTAGCGGGGTGCATGGTATAAACTGCGCGGGGTGATTGGATGTGCCCTGCCTTGTTTGTTTGTGCGAAACTTCATTTTAATTCAATTCTCCAACTGTGTAGCGTTCTTTTACTGGGATATATTTGTGTGTTGGGTCTGAACGGTGTTTGTCAAGCCCTTCGCCGCCTTTAAACTTTCTAATGCGCAAGTTTTTTATGCGGTACTCGTTTGGGGTGCCCCGCCATTCCTCTTTTTGCTTGGCAAGTTCAAGTTCGGCATCTGCTTTTGAAGCGTAGGATATGTCGCGCGTGAATTTGCGTTTTATTCTACCATGATTTTTGCGTGAGTAAACTGGTCTGCCATCATCATCAAGGTATACTATGTTGCCTTTTTCTAAAATGTATTTATCGCCTGTTTTGCGGTTGCGGAAAACTGTTCTTTCGTTATCGTTGTTTGCATTCATTTCACGTGAACGCGGTACTTCTTTGGCTTTTAATGTTTTGGCGTGTGATGGGAAATGTTTTGAGTTAGCTATTGCTTCTGCTTCATCTATGCCTTCAATCATAGTGGTGTGTTTTGTGCCAAACGTGCTTTCCCAAGTTACAGCGTAAGTAGCTAAACTATTTTTTGATGTAATGTTCATTTGCTGGTAAGCTTGCTTGTATTCGGCTGCTACTGCATCATTGCCCAAGCGTTTTGCTTTGTTGCTTGCAGATACAAGGGCACGCTTGATTTTTAGTTTATCATCGTGGCTTGTGGTTGGGTCGTTAAAAATCTTCAAAAAGTGGGCGGTTTTCTGTTGGGCGTCTGTTTGGTTGTCAAGTGATATGTAGTTGCCGCTTTTGCCGTGCGGAACAAAGGCTACACGGGGAGTGATTGGATATTTTTTACCGTTTTTACGTGTACGAAATGACATTTGATATTTCATGCCTCAATATAGGTTAAATTTATTACGCATTTCTTTCATTTCTTCTTCTGTTCTAGCTACAGCGCAAACGTCATGTGGATGGTCTTTTTTCAAGCTTTTAAATCGTGTTTGACGCAGTTCATATAAACCTTTGTTCTGCACTACATAATATTTAGATTGCTGTGTTGGCATTTCCACGTTGCCTTTAAAACTTTGAACATGTGCTTCGTTATATGCGTAAGCGCGTATTCTGCCTTCAAACATGTCTTTAGTTTCGTCTTGGCGTTGAACAAATTCTTTATCAAGCATTTCGCCGTTTACTTTTAGCCCTGCTTCCCAAGCTTTTTTGTTTTCGTTCCACTGGTAAACTATTTCGGCTTGTTTTGTTTTGCCAACTGCTACTTCACGGGGTACGGTGCCGCCGTTTTTGCGCCTTGCAAGTTCTTTGTCAATTAGTTTAACTTCACCTGTCCATCCGCGTTTGGCTGCGTATGCACGTTCCTCTTGCAAATTTGAAAGGTACATGCCATCGTACTCAACTTTTTCGCGTTTGCCAACTGCGTTTGTGCGGTAAACTAAACCATCTTTTGCTGGCAACAGCATATCAGTATGGGTTTTTCTGTAAACTAAAGCAACATCATGCTGCCCTGTTGTTTCTGCTTTATTACCTGCGCTAACCACGGCACGTTTGATTGCAAGTTTTGTTTTGCGGTCTTTTGCATTCAAAAAGCGGTCGTGCATCGCTTTAGCGTCTTCAACGGCTTGGCTGGTGCTGGTTAAGCTAAGTGATTTGTTTACGGTTTTAGCGCGGTACACGCGGGGGGTTATTGGGTAAGCTGTTCCGTTTGCTCTTCGTCTAAATTGTTGTACCATGTTTTATCAATCCAACTCGTTTGGTTGCACATCTTTATTGTAGTATTGTGAATATACTTGTCCGTTTACCACTTTAGTTCTTAGCGCAAGCGGTTTCTTTAAACCTTTTTCATATTTCTTTGTTTCTAAAAAGTCTTTCAGTGGCATTGCGTAAACGTCACCTTTGAACCATTTGCTTTCCATTTTATGGGGTTTTACGCCTGCAAAGCTAAGTTTGCCATCTTTGGTGATTTTGTAAGTTTTAACCCCATCATTTGTATCTGCTTTAACTGTTACGGTACCTTTGGTGATTGTTGTTTTTACCTGCTTCACATAGTTATAATCTTTGATTTCATCAATACGTTGGTCTTGCAATGCAGTTGTTTTAGGTACAACCATTTGATTTTTGATTTTATCATATTGGTCTGCAATCTTTGTAAGGTTTGCGCGTTCTTCTTCGCTGCGGCGCGGGTCGCGGCTCATAACACGAGCACGGTTGGCAGCTTGTACTATACCACGTTTGATTTTGATGGCACGTTCATTATTGCTCATGTAAAGTTGTTGTTCAAAAGCTGTTTTTGTTAGTAATGAATCATTCACGGCTAACTCTGGGTCGTTAAAAGTAAACATGCCACCACGTTGAATTTTAACGTGCTGCACTTTAGGATAAATTGGATGTGCCTTTCCTGATTTGTTTGTACGAAACTTCATAGCCATGTTAGCACTAACCTTTTAAAGTGTATTATGTAGGTTTAAGTATTTAACTTTTTATTGCAATTTTTGGGGTGGAAACGCTATATTGGCAAGCCCAGCATACGTAAACTTGTACAGGTTCACAGCCATATGCTAAGTCGCTTATGCTGTTTGCCATGCTACCGCATGCTCTGCATGGTTCGTTTGATGGTTTTCTGTCAGTGCATACTATTTTGCCGTCTTTGGTTGTCCATTTCCACATAGGGTCAACTTGTTCTGTTACTTTGTTGCATTTATCGCAGGTTGCCATAAAAAGCACCTGTTATGGTTGTGATAGCTGTTGCAATAGGGTTCTGCCTTTCGCGGTGTATTCTTGTTTGGTCATGCTTGCTTTTTCTGGGTTCCAGCATTCATCATCTATTGCTTTTAATGCTTCTTTTAGTGCTAATATCGGTTCTTTGAATACTAAAAAGTTTGTCATGCATGTGGGGTACATGGTGCTTTGCAGTACGATTACGCCTGCTTCTTGCATCAGGTTGTATAGGCAAATTTTTGTGCCACCTACCCCCATTGCTTCAAAAACACGGTTTTCTTCGCTAATAAGTTTTTTTAATGATTCAATACTTTTTTGTTTTTGCATTTTACTTTCAGCCTGTAAGCTGATAGTATATACTAAGTGTTAATAAAGGTTTTGATTAACGCTTTCGTTTTGTAATCATGTAAATCAGTATAAGCAAACCAAAACCTATTATGATGATAAAGATGTAAAATGAGTAACTGTTTTCTTCAATTAATGGTATTATTGGGTTGGGGGTGGTTACGGTTTGTGTTTTTATATCGCAGGTAAATGTTTGTGTTTTGGTCACTGTGATTGTTGAGTTAAATATTTTTGTTGCTAAAGTGTTGTCGCTGTATATTGATATTGGGTATGCGCCTGCTGTTAAATGGAATACTGCTTCACCGCTTACGCTGGTGCTTTTGTATGTTTCATCAAGTAAAACAATGGCGCTGTGTATGGGTTGATTGTTATCTACTACTTTTATTGTGATTTGATATTGTTTTGCGCCGCCTGAGCCGCTGTTGTCTGTTGGGGAGGCGGAGGGGGTTGATGTAGGTGTTGCAGTTGGGGCAACCGTGGGGGTGGGGAATCCATCAATTGTCCATTCATCAGTCACGTCAAATTCGTCACTTACACCCCATTGGGCTTGCGCAGTGGCAAAGGATAAAACTAGTAGTAATAATATTGATACAGCTATTGCTTTAGTGTGCATAGTTAACGCCTGTTATCATAAGGTGCTATGTTGTATATTAATTTTTGATCACGCAAAGTTTCTTTATGTAGCGTTGCCAATTTTCACGCAATTCAGCATAGTTGCCTGCCTGTGATGGCAATGCTACGCCAGTTCCACTCCAACCTACGTAAGCTACAAGGTCAACACCATCAAAATCGTAATCTTTTAAAAGTTCATCAGTACGGATGTGGCGCAAACCATGTATTTTTAGGGGCTTTGGGTGTGATTAAACTTTGTATACTTCACGCCTGTATATTTTGCCCCTAAATTCTATTCTGTACTCGTAGTTTTCAATAAATACGGCTTTCATGCCTTGTTTGTTGATTGGGGCATCTAACAGTTTTTGGTATAAAGCAATATCAATGTTTTTTAATGTTTCCGTTTTTGATTCAGAGTGGGTGTACTTTTTTATGCGATATGTTAAACCTTTGAACACGGGGTCTTTTCTGTCTAAGTAATCGTTAACTTCACAACGGGAAAACGGGAAAACCTTTTTGCCCCTGTGCTCTTTGAAGTATTGCAGTATTTGTTCAGTCCACGGTTCAAATTTTGGGTCTAAAGGCAATGCTACTAAACGAAACGGTGCTTCTTCACCTTTTGTTATGTGTGTTTTAGCTATTTTCACTTTGAATATTACAACGGGTATTTTCTGTTTAGCTTTATTGATTGCATCTTTTATTGTTAACGTTTTGTGTTCGATTGATAGTAGCATTTCTAAAACGTCTATCCATTTGGGGTCTGGTGGGTCTGTTTTATCAAGCCAACAATCGTTGCCGTTTACGCCGTATAGTGGGTAGTTTTTTTCGCTTCTGGGGCGTTTGCCTGCTATTTCACATGCACGTGCTGCACCACATAGATACACAGTCATCAAAAATATGCGGTATTTCCGCACTTTTATGCTTTCAATGGCTTTTCTTACTATTTTGTATTCAGGTATGTTGCTGTTGTGGTTGATGTTTTCTTTTTTATTAATTTTGATTTGTAGTGTGCAGAATACTTTCGGTATTTTAATTTTGTATTGGCACGGTTTCTTAAAGGCATATGCACTGGGGTTATAGTGTTTACAGTTGCTACATAGTGATGGTGTTTCTTTTTCAAGTTTAACTTTGTGGCGCGGCACTATTTTTCACAAATAACTTTAACATTGATTAGCTTTTATATTAGTATGTATTCAAAAAGCTTACTGATTAAAATATAAGGTGTTTGATTGTACAAAAAAAGGTACAATTTGTTACAAATGAAGAAACAAAAAAGGGAGAGTTGCGTTGTTTACACAGCAACAAACAAACAAAAGGGGGAGCTTGTTTGACAAGCTAAACCGAATCCTCTTTAGTAGATGGGTGGATTAATATATGCAAAAGTATCATGACTAAAGAAGTGTATGTAGGTTAAGAAATAATATTGCCCTGTTGTATAGTTATAGTCATAGTATGCAATTAGTGGAGTGTCATGATTATTGTGATACTCAGTCACAAATTCCAAATATGATGTAAATTGATTTGACACACCTGTTTTTCCGAAGTTGGTTTTTAGGTCGCCGTCGCTATATGATTCTCCAATAGTTATGTTCTGGTTGATTAGAGTAAAACCTATATTTTCTAATAGTTGTGTATAATGGGTAAACTGTGCAAATTCATCTGAATGATTCCCTCGGGCTACAGCCCACCAATCAGTAAAATTTAGGTCTGGCATAAGATTAGGCGCAATTGTAGGGTCAAGTGTTACAAACACTGTTGGATGAGGGGTATAGTAACCTACAGTATAACAGCTCACGGCTAAAATTGTCGCCAACAAAAACGTTATAGTGAGCAAAAATTTTCTGTTCACAGATTAGCCTTCTTCCGTAATTCCGTTATTACTTCGTTTTGAGTCATGTTCCAATCAACGGTTAAATGGTTTATTGCTTTCAGGTTTTCTTCTGAAACGTTTAAGGTTTTAAGCGATTTTTTAGTTGGCATAAAAAGTAATTAGTTAATTAACTATTTAAAGTTATAGTTAATTAACTAATCGAGTCACAGTAATAAATAAAAAAATTAGGGCTTGAAAATTAAATTCGCCCTACAAGTCATAGTTGCGGGTAAACTTGAACCTGAAACAGTCACCGTTATCACCGCATTAGTTGTTTGAGTCCAGCCTAAATATTTAAAGTCAGCAGATGATACTGTTGCTTGGTCAAAATCAAATGATGCAAAAGTGACGTTTCCGCATACTCCGACTGAATTATCCAAAGTTAATCCTGTAGTAATAACAAAAGTTGTTGCAGTAGTATTCGTTGCAATCACTAAGTTTTCAGTTTTGAAGCCTTGATTATATTGTATTGTGTTATGAGTCAGTGTGTATGTGATGCAGTTTGCGCTCCCGTAGGTTATAGACGATATATCGTTGTGTTCAACTGTCCAGTAATCCGATGTTTCTCTGATACCAATGCCAACGCTTCCTATTCGTATTTTGTTTTCTGAAACACTATTTCGTAATGATGTCCCTAACCCGTAAACGCCGTAAGTTGTTGAATCAGTGATTGTGTTGACTTTAAAGATTGAATCACTCGTGCTCCAAACTACAAGACCAGAACCAAAATTATTTATTGCGTTAGAAGTCACTGTTTGGTATTGACCGTTTATTACTGTGATGCCGTTTCCGGTGTTGTTGCCTTCAACTGTGTTTCCTGTAATGATGCTGTTTGGGCAATCAGCAAGCACAATAGCTCCTTGTATGCAATCTTTAACAGTGTTTCCCTCGATGATTATTCGTTTGCCTGTTATATCCGATGATGAGCCTACATCTATGCCTTTTATTGATGAGTTTGAAACTTCGTTATTTGCAATAGTTAAGTCTTGAGCAAAATGGGCTGTGATTCCGTAGGGGTTGCCGTTAACGTGGTTATCTATTATTGTTTCACCTTGACCGTTATTAACATAGATACCGCGACCTGTGGCGCTGCCATCGTTGTCTATGCAAGTGTTCCCTTGTATTAAGCGGTTGCCTGAATTATAGGTGTAATTCCAAGTTGTCATTATGCCGCCGGCATAATTATCTTCGCAAGTATTATCAATTATTTTGCTGTCTTGTGTTCCTCTTGAAAGCACTATACCGAGTCCTGAACAGTTGTAAACGTGCATGTTTGAAATTTCAAGTTGACAATTTCTTGCAAGTACACCATTTTTCTGGTCATCTGGTACGGGTGGGGTGTTGTTTGCTTTATTACCATCAATTTCGCCACCCTGTATTTTTACGTGTATTCTGTTTTCAGTTGTTCCAGTTACGTTGAAGTACCATAAAAGAGATGAACTATCTGGAACATGGAAAACAGCGCCTTTTGCCATAATTAACTCGGTACGGTCTTGTTCTAATTCTATAACTGAATCTCCGAAAGTGTAGTCACCGTCGTTTACGTATATTGTGCGATTTGGTACACTGCCAACTTGTGTTATTAATGCACCTACATCGGTTGATGTAATACAAATTGTACCTTTGCTGTCTTCTGCAAAATATTGATTTACATCTGCACCAGTACCAGCACTAATTGTCATTGGTGAACCCTGCGAATTGGCTAAGTTTCCAAAAGTGCGTTCTACACCGTTCACGTGTTCTGTGAAGCTAACATTCGCTGGGCACGCTAAGTTTACATAATCAAAACTTACTTCACTCCAAACGTTGCCGCTTGTAACTGCATTGATTGCTGTTTCTTGAACTAAGGTTTTGTTTGAGTTAACTAAAGCGTTTGCCCATGTTGCACCGTTGATATAAAAGTAGCTTGTGTTAGTGTATTGCCCTACGTAAGCTTCTGCAATTGGCAAGGGTGTTTGAAGGTGGTAGGATGCTGTAGCTGTAAAATTAGTTGCAAGTGATGATGGCACAAATAAGGAGCTAACCAAAAATAAGCCAATAGCTAAAGTTGTGCCAACAACCATGATTTGTTTTTTAGTTTTAGGTAAATCAATTTGCAAGCGGCTACGCAGTAAACATGCAGCTAAAATAGCGGCGCTTGCACCAGAAACAACTAAGCCAAAAATGGTCATGTTGCTTAAAATAAAAGCAATGTTTGCAAGCGATAATTGCAAATTCAAGAGTGATATTGTTATTGAGATTGCACCGTATGCAATGTCTTTGCCAAAAATTATGGCTGCAACACAAAATATTGATACCAAAATTGTTGGTAAACTTAGCCGTTTTTTAGGTACAGGGTTTTCCATATTTTATTCATCCAAGATTAGCATACGCTTGATTGGTTATATATCTATTAGCACGGCGCAAGTATATTTAATTTGCGTATAGTTTAAGCGATGAAAGATAAGTTATCAAAAGTTTATTTATGTTGATGGTTTACGGCTTACAAACAACCAAACCATTATATCCGTAGCAACTAGCATTCCACCAACTACCAGTACACGGAACTCTTCCCATGCATATCGTTCAAGAGATGCGGGAGCTAAGTATAATGGTACCATCCAAAAAACCAATACAAAGAAATTTATTGCTGCCAAAATTATTATCGTTTGAAATTGTATTTTTCGCATGTGGTATTCACTGACTTAAAAAATAACACAAAAGTTTGGGGTGGTGTTAGTCCTCCCCCAAACCCCACACAATCGCTGGTTGGCTATCCCTCTGGAACTACACTGCACTAGTGACTTAGCGGTAACTCATATTTAAAGTTTAGTTTAAATATTTTAATCAAAACGCAGTGCTTCCCTTCCGTTGTGCCCACATAACACAAGCGGTACATGATTGGGCTGCACAACTTGGTTGTAAATGTTTTGCCCCTCACCATTTAATGCGCCGCTATCATCAGCTATATAGCTGTGCGTACTTAGTATCACTAAGCGGTCTGGGTGGGCTTGTATAACTTCGTTTGCCCAATCAAGTTGCGATTGTGTTGGTTGTATTTGCAGATTAAGCAGCAACAGGGGCACACCACTACGTTTGATTAATGCATAATTGTTTTCGTTTCCGTCACCGTAGTGCTGGTCGTTTGTTGCTGGGAAGTAGGTGTTGTAGTTTGCAAAGTTTCCGCTAAAAATATCGCCATCGTGATTGCCTGTAAGTGTGCTGTATGGTATGCTGTTTTCTGTAAGGTGGTTCATTGTTAATTGGACGAATTGCCATTGTGTTTCTGATTCGTAATTTTCAACTATGTCACCTAAATGGATTACGTAGGCAATGTTTAACTCTACATGGTTGTCAATTATCCACTGTATTTGTGATTCAAATATTTCTTTGTAGGTGGAAGCGTAGTATTGTGTATCAGGCAACACTATTATTGAAAATGATTTTGTGCTGGTGCTGTTCATTTTAAAAGGTACAGTAAAACGGCTTTTTTCATCTGTTTCGTATTGGTGGGTGTATGGTGAGTAAGTGTAAACTTTAATCAAATTATTATTGGGGTAAAAGGTCATGATGCGCAAATTGCCATTGCCTCCGTTGTCATCATACTGGTAATCACTTAGCAACTGGTAGGTGCCGTATTTGCTTGTTGGCTGCGCCATGTTTAGTTGTGAGTAAGTGATGAATGCTAAAAACAAAATCACTGCTATGGCTATAAAGATGGTAAAGTTTTTTGTTTGAAAGATGTGCTTGGTTTTGCTGGGGCGCTTTGGCAATGGTTATTCCACTATTGCTTAGTAAGCGGTTGTTGGCTTAAAGTATTTTGGTGATTTAATATCCTAATAAAATTGAACGCAACGTATAGTAAAATGGTCCCCTGTCTTTGCCATTTGATTCACAAAGCCATTCTGGGTGCATTGATAAAATGTGGTTAACGCTTATTTCTTCATTGGCTAATTTGATTGCTTTGTATATATCACAATTATATGATGCTTTGTCAATACTGTATGTTAATTTTTTATGCAATGATTCTAAGGGAAAGTTATCTGGAATTTCTATTTGGGTTTGCCCAAGTTTTCTGCCCCAAATTAGCTGGGAAAATTGGCTTGATGTGCCATGTAGTGTGTAATACTTGATTGGTTTGTTAACCCATTTTTCAAGTAAAGTGAGCTCTTCAAAAGGTTTGTTTATTATGTGCAAGCCTATGTTGTGTTTGTTGTTATCAAGCAAACTTTGCAATTCCTTATTTGGCAAAGTATATGGTGTAAAAAACCAGTAAGCCACCACGGGCACATTTGATTGGTTAATCATTTCTGCTATTGTGATTGCATTTTTTAGGTAGCCGCTGCTTTCGGGGTTAAAGTTTAACATGTTGATTAAACTTTTTGTGCGAGATGAAAAACTATAATCAACGTCAAAACGAAGTTTGATTATATTTTTGTTTTCCATACTAAGATGCAACCTAATAGTAATATTGGGTAGCCTAATGTGAACGCTAATATAAAATTGTTTTGATATGCTGCAAAAAGCATCAAAAGTTCACCTATAATAATAAGGATTAATCCTGTTTTTAATGATGTGATTTTAAACAATTTTTAGTAGCACTTCAAGTTTATCTTTTTGGGTTTGCTTTATCATGGCGGGTGATTTTGTTGTTATTGTGGCGTGCACTCGGGCTAATTTTTGGTGGTAGGGGTAAAAAGTGTATGGGGTGCCTAAGATGTGTGATAAAATCAAGCCATGTAGCCTGTATGGGAATACGTGGGAAGCGTTTGTAATTAGTGAGCAAACGTAATAGGTGTTTAGCATGTTGTGGGGTATGATTGTGCTGTTTGCAGCGCATGATGATAAAGCGTTGCATGTTTCCCAATCGTTGTTGTCTTCAACACCAAACGGCAAAAACATTGCGTTGTCAAATGGGGATAAGTTGTTTTTTAGCCATGATTTGCTTGTTTCTGCAATGTTGTGTTCAAGTATGCCAAGGTCTGCTTGATTGCTAAAGCGGTCTGTTGGTATTACAATGGCAGTGTTTGGCAGTGGCTCACTTGGTATTCTGGGTATATTGATTGAATATGCTAAGTCGTAAAATAAATCAACTTTGCTGCTTATTTCAGGTATATTGCTTAAGATGTCAACGGCTGATTGGTCACGCAAGCCTATGTAACTAAAGTTTCGCAGTTCTTTGATTACGTTGCTGCTAAGTTGCGCGGATGATTTAGCGTTCACTCCGCACCCAAGTATTATTTTTGGTATTTTGATTTTGTTTGACCATGTTGGCGGAATAAACAGGCGGTCTTCATTTATTAGTTCGCCGCCACCCAGTACAAATAGTTCGTGTTTGTTGATTTGTTTAAAGTCAACTTGCGGATAAAGTTTGTTCGGGGCATCTGTGAATACGGTTATTTCCAATTTTTTAAACAGTGATTGCAAACCATCAATAAACAACTGGTCACCAAAATTCAAATGCCCAGCCCAATTGAGGATTGCAACGCGCTTCATTGTTCCACCTTTTTAGTTGGTTGGTTCGCATTAGTCCGATATTCTTCAAATAATAAGTTAAATTCTTCTAATGAAGCATCAAGTTCTTTATGAGCAAGCTCAAGACGAACGGCATTTTTCTTTAATTTTTGTTTTATCTCTTCAGAAATACTTGTTTTGGAAAGACTTTCGGCGCATTCTTTTTTGTCACCAATTATGTTTAGAGCTTGCTTTAACACTCTGTTTTTATTGTCATTGGCAATTCTGTATTCTATCTCCATGTAAAATGACCCCGTTTTAGTACGATATGGACAATCCTTTGTTTTATGAGGATGACCACACCAATCACAACCATCAGTATGTATTTTGCGTAATGTTATTGCAAGCCCATCAAGTATCTCCTTCACTGAAGTAAAATCGAATTTAGTCATAGCTTTTAGTGCATCATCAACATCATCTTTTATTGGTTCAATTAATCTTTCCATTATTTATCGCCTTTAGACTTTTCAACGCAATTCGATTGATGGTTCGCAAGAGTCTTTTTCCCAATGTGATAAGGTGCATGGTCAGATTCTTCTTGGAAATTCAAGCAAATTTTTGAAGGCTCTTGTATTTGTAGTTCTTTTTCAAAAGTTCCAACGTATGCCTTAACTGCTTTAAGGGCAGCTTCACCTTTAGGCGTTATACTAAATACTCTTCCAGCTTTTCCTTTCAAGTTGTGTCACCTTTCGTTAAATCAATGCAATTTGGTTGATGGTTATTGCTCTTTGATTTTATTTAACCATTTCATCATTTCACTGCGTTTGTGGTATGGGTAGGGTTTATTTGGTTCTGGCAGTGGCATTTCTTCAGCTATTGATAAGAAGGCATCGTTGGGTAGATGTTTAATGTTTGGCGGAAAAGCTTCATCAATTATATGCAGCATGCCATAGTCACCGCCGCATATGCATGTTGGGCATTTTATTGGTGATTTTAGTAGATGGAAGGTGGGGTTAAAGATGTTGCCTATGTTGGTGCCTTCTGTGTCAGCACAGTAAGCTACATTACCGTTGTATTTTACTAGTATCATGTCGCTGCCTGCGGTGCAAAGTTTCCCTTTGCATGATGTTAGGTCAAGTCCGTATTTGGTGACTTTTGCGCATGTGTTGGCGTATAGGTAGGCTTTTTCTGCTTTTGTGTATTTTGATAAGTGGCTACCGCTGAATAAACGTTTGTGAATGATTGGGATTCTTATACCTTTGCGGTATTCAACAAAGCGGCGCACATTCACACGGAAACCGTGTTCATCAAGCCATTTGAAGTATTCTACGAATAGTTTAGTTTGTGGTTTCCACCAACAGTATAACACGTGGGTTGGTATGTTTGCAGCTTGCAAAATCAATAGGTGTTTCTTAAAGGTTTCCCAGCCTTTTTCTTTGTCAGGCATTCCATAGGGGTGCCATGATGGGTGCATGAATAGCCTGCCTTCTTTTGCTAACTTTGTGTTAACAAGGCGGGTGGGGTCAATTGATAGGTTAGTTACCATGCATAATGTCCATTTTGGGTGTCTGCCAATGATGGCTACTGCTTCGTAAAAGCCATTCATAATCATTGATTCACCGTAGCTAAATACAAAGTAGATGCCTGTGTTGCCGTGTTCTGCATCAAGGCGTTCCAAAGCGGCTTCCCATTGTTCTGGGTTGTTGTTCCAGAACGATTTGTTTGCTTTGTCTTTGGTGCCGTAGCAGTAAAGTTTCCCTTTGTAGTATTTTCCGCATTCTTGGTTGCATAGGCTTCGGTTATCACCGCCGTATTGCCAAAATAGGAATATTTGCCTTTTTAATTCATGTTCTATTTCATTTTTGATTGTGGGTTGATAAATTGTGTGGGTCATTTCATTTTTGCTCCTTTAATTTTTTTCTAATGTAGATTCCTAACCTGAAAAAACGCATGGGATGCCTAAATTTCAGCATATGCCGTTGAATAACGGGCAATGCTATGTCAAAACGTTTTTTACGTGTGAGTAGGGCTTTAAAGTATCCGCAAATTTGGAATATTGTGTATTGGTTGAAACTATATAGGGTATTAAAAAGCACGTTTATGGGGTCATCGCCGTACATGTAGTTTAGTTCGCCTTGCGCCGCAAACCAACTGCTTCCATGGTGAAAACCTGATTTACGCAGTAATATTGGTTTTACAGCGTAATCATCACAGTTTGCTTTGTAGCCTGTGAAATGCAGTTTTACAAGGATGTAACCATCATCATGGTCAGGGTTCATTCTGCCATTGAATACTTTTATAAAAATGGGCATTTTGATTATTTGGGCGTAGCCGTAGCCTAAAGCATCATAGCCTTTTTTTAGGTTTTCCTCAAGGAAGTTGGGGGTGAACCGTGTGTCTGTGTCTGCACGGAATAAAATGTCATACTGTGTTAAATCAACGGTTACTAAATAATTGTTGATTACTTTGCTTATTCGCGCTGGAAAAGATAATCGTTCATTAATCAGTTCTGTTAAAACTTCAATGTGTTGTATTGGAATTGTTTGATTTTTGATGCATTGCACGACTTGTTCGCTGTGTTCATTGGGGTGGGCGGGTATTATGCATAGAACGCGGGGGATTGTTGGCGGCATTATTGCACCTTTGTTATGTAGGTTGGGCTCCAATCGTCAAGTGTTGGGAAATAGTAACGTTGAAGGGTCATGGTTCCGTTGGTGTATGTAAAAAGCAGCATGTAATCGTCAACAATACTTACAGAATCTGTTTCTGTAAAATCATCTGTTAGTTCTGTTTGATTGTAGCCGCTAATCAAAGTAAACTGTTCAAGTATGGTATTGATTGTTTGGTTGTTTTGGTCAAGTAAAGTTTCCATTTCAGATATTGTTGTTTCTGCTTCAATAGCGCGGTCTTCAGATTTTTGAACTTGATTGTTGACGTTGTTGTTAATCACGGCGGATGCTGCAAGGAGTATGGTGAGGGTTACGCAAATTATAATCAAGGTCATCGGGCGCTTTTTTGGTGGTTGAAGTAATGTGGGTGGACGCCTTTGCATGCTAAAGCACCTTTTCTTGCGTGTTTGCTTCTGTGCTATATGAAAAAGGGTTTTTGATTTGAAGCAAGTGGTTACTCCCATTATTTAAATTTATGGGCTTCAATGGCTGTAAGCCAACAGATTGTAATCCCAATCTGAGAATATTAATTGATGCGTTCAAGTCACGGTCTAAAACTAACCCACATTCACACTTGTGAATGCGAACTGATAAATCCTTTTTAACAGTTAAACCACAATTTGAACACTTTTGTGAGGTGCCACGTGGGTTTACTAACACAACCTTAGAACCAGCTTCTTCCGCTTTGAACTTTGTCGCGTTAATAAACATATTCCAACTAGCGTCACCAATACTTTTTGCTAAACGATGATTACTTTGCATATTTTTAACATCTAAGTTTTCAAATGCTATTACACCGTAGGTATTCACAAGTTTACGGCTTTCTTGATGTACAAAATTACTACGCTTATTGCCTATGCGTTCATGTACACGCTGAACAACTTTTAAGCGCCTACGCCATTGCAAAGAACCCTTCTTTTCAGCAGATAATTTACGCTGCGCCTTGATAAGTGCAGCTTCTTCATTTCTGTAGAATCGCGGGTTAGCAATCTTTTCACCATTGCTTAAAGTGGCGAATGATTCTAAACCAACGTCAATACCTATGTTATTATCTTTAACTGTTAATGGTTTGGGTTCTATTTCAGCTACTATTGAAACAAAAAACTTACCTGTAGTAGTTTTTTTAACAGTTATTGTGTGTATTTTCCCTTCAACTTTACGGTGCATACTGACTTTAACGATACCAATATTTGTTAATTTTATTCCATTGTTTAGAACATTATAACCATACTGAGTAAAAGTTAAGCTATTATATCTACCGTAGCCTTTAAAACGTGGGTAGCCTACCTTTTTATCCCCTGCTTTAACTCTTCTGAAAAATGCTTGAAAAGCGATGTCAACACGTACTTGTGGGTCTCGTAAAACTTGAGAGTGTACTTTAAAAAGCTCTGTGTTTTGTTTTTTCCATTGTGTTAAAAGTTTGCTTGTTTGATTATATGTTATACTTTTCTTTTCTTGTACCCAACTGTTCTTGCGCACGGCTAACGTTTCATTGTATACCCAGCGCAATGTTTCCAACGTCTTATTTAACGTTGTTATTTGCGATTTTGTAGGGTATAGTCTGAACTGAAAAGTCTTAAGGCTAATGACGCAAGGGTCCAAGTGGTACACCAACAAAGTGATATATGGTTGGTTGAGTTATTTAAGCGTTTGGTTGATTGGATAGTAAATAAAATAGGGGTTGCTTTATATTTAATCAATATTAATGGATTCCCAATTTTGATTTAGTGGCACTTGCAGCACTATTGTGGATTCTGTTTGATATTTTGGTTCAACACCTAATGGCATGGCTACGGTTATAACATTGTCTTGGGTTGGTGAAAATAATGTTTTTTCACGGTAATCATCGGCGTATGTGCGTACTAATTCAATTGTTTGTGTTAATGCGTATGATTCTTGTGATTGGTAAAGTTTGTTGCCTGCAACCATTTTTGATGTGTCAAGCACATGTATTGGTGTTGTGTATGAAAGCCCATCTGTGTTGGGTGCAATTATACCCATTTGCAGAAATGTCACTGCACCGTGGGCTTCACTCTCTTTAATCAGGCTGTTTAATTCAAGTTTATATAGTGCGTGCATTGCTATTGGTTCTTGGTTGTCTTTTGATTGCATATAATTATAGCCTACGTATAATACACCGAAGGTTGTAATTACGATAACAAAAACTGCTAAGTTTACTTTTGATGATTTAGACATTGGGTTGTCCCTTTTATATAATAAATAAAAAGGGAGCGCTTATAAGCTTATGTTTTTAAATTATGTTGCTCAAAGCGTTATTTGCTAATTCTGCTATTGATGATGTTGTGTCAGTGTAAAAACTGTATTCAATATAGCCACCTTCAATGTATAAGTCAATGTTCAATGTGGCTTTGCCTACGCTTATGGTGTATTGGTTGTTGATTGTTGCTTGCACGTTTTGTAAGTCAATCACTAAGTAGCCTGTTGTGATGTTGGCTATGGTGGTGGTTTGTGTGTTTATTGTGAAAGATTGGGCGGATACGTTTAAGCCTTCCATGTTGGCAGTGAAGTTTTGTAGTGTAAAAGCGAGTGAGTAGTTACCGTATTGGATTATGTGTTCAAGTGTAGGCGGTATGGGAGATGTGCCGTTTGCTACTTTGGCTTGCACTGGAACTATTGGTGCAAAGCAGATAATTGATGTTAATGTTATGCAGATTGCGGCTATTGATAGTTTTCTTTTTATGTTCATGGTAATCACCTCTTAAAAAATTGTTTATCGCATTGTGGGCAATATAGCATTTCTTTAAAGCCTTGAGGTGATGCTGTTACGATGCCATGTTCGCTGCAGTTAAAAGCGTATGTATTGTTGGTGAGTAAAACACAACCTAATATTTTTATGGTGAGGCGTTGACGAAGTGATAATTTAGGGTGATTGCTCAAGTGATATTACCGATAAGTTGTATGGTTGTGTTGATTTATAAGGTTTGCGTTAAAGTATTGCTTCAATATCTTGCAGTTTTTTGCTGTTTGATAAAATTTCTAATCTGCCACAATTCTCACATTTCAAAAAAACAGTTTTTATTTTAAATTGCTCTCCGCAGGTGGGGCATTTTTCAGGCGTTTAAATCACCTTCTTCCATTTTTATGATTTCATTTATCACATTGATACCTTTGGTGGTTAGGCTGTACCATACTATTTTTCGCCTAAGTTTGCCGCCTTTTCTGGTTTCTTGCTTTTTGTCAATGTAGCCTTCTTCGTGGAGCATTTTTATGTATTTGCATATGATTTCACGGCGTATTTTCATTTGTTTTGCCATTTGGGTACAGTAGGCAGTTTTAACTTTCAATAAGTGTTTTAATATTTTGCATTCTGTGGCTATGGTGTTGCGTTCATAGTAACCGTAAGTGTGGTTGCTGCGTGTTTTTGCCATGCGTTTGTTGTTCTTTAGTTTAGTCACTTCAATGTTTAAGCGCTGTACGGTTTCTACCAGTTCAGGGTAAGTCATTAATGATTGCATCGTGGTTTCACTCTTGGTTTGTATGGTTTTATTCTGGTTTGATCACGCCTAAATCTGCTGATTTTACCCATTAGAAAGCGGAATGTTTCTGCTTCTTCAGGGGTTAATGCTTGTTCAGTTATTGTTTTTTCTTGTTGCATATTTCTTCACCTTCCTTGTTTACTATAACCCAACCGTCTGGGGTTAACTTTTTGATTACTGGTATAAGGTTGTCTTTGCTGTACTGGTGGTTGCGTTTAACATGTTCTTTTATGATACGTAAGAGTGCTTGTAAACTGATGTCATGTGCATCAGCTTGGCAACCGCCGCACATTATGTGGTACATGGGTTCTTTTAAGGGTTTTAGTAACTTGAAAAACATGCATTTGTAATTTTCAAAGCATGGTTGGTCATCGGGTTTGTAGCCGTTTAGTGCAAGTTGGCATTTTGTTTCGTCCCCATCACAGGGTTTGTTTGTTGTTTTACATGTTCCATCCATTTTTATCTCTCCCTACTTCAAGTTTATTGTTGAGTTTGTTACTGTGAATATGTAAGTATGTATGCTGTCAACGGTGTATACTGGTGATGGTTGAGGTATTGATATGTTGGTGCCGTTTATCATTTCGGATTGCACTGTGTTTACAATGTAATATGTGATTTTTAGCTGTATTTCTGTTCCTTCAACAGCGGTGCCGTTTAAGGTGTACGGTAGCTGATATATTTCTGTTGCTTCGTTAAATATAGTCATTCCAACTATTTTTTCATTGTTTATTGTGAAGCATGTTGCGTTGCCTGCCTGTGGGATTTCTACAGAATAATGAATTTGCGCTGGTTCACTAATAAATAAAATTGCGGTAAATATGACAATGCATAATACAGCAATTGCAATAAAGTAACCGAATAATTTTAATATTTCTTTTAAAGTTTTAATCAAGCATCGCCCCTCCTGTAGTTTGGCATACGGATTGTTTCACCGTTTTGTATTGCAAGGTAGTGTTCTTCATCATAGTAAGCGTCATAGCCTTGCAGGTAAAAGGCTTCTGATTTTTTGATTAGTTTGCCGCAGTGGTAACAAACAACCATTACGTCAAGTGATTTTGATGTTACTTTTGCATCACTTGGTTTGCAACGTATTTGTACCGTATCAACTTTTTTGTCTGCGATTTTCATTGCTTTTTTAAGTTTTAAAGTTACTGTAATTTCATTACCACAAATTGCAGTTACTATGCAACTTTTTATTCCCGTAATAATGCCTACGCTGGTGTAAATAATGCTTTGTTGCGCAGACGTAAATTGTACATTGTCACCAAGTTCTATCTTTGTATTTTCAATTATATTTTGTGATTTTGTTGTTATTGTTAATAGTTCGGGGCGCACGCGCAGCTTCAAGGCAACGTTGCTAAGTGTGGTGGCTACGATGATTTTGTTGTTGGTAAAGCCAACTACGGTGCCAGTGGTGTTGTATACTACTGGTGAGTTTATGCGCACGGTATCGCCAAGTTCTATGGTTTGTTCAGTCATTAGTCTTCACCAGTTTTTATTAGAAATACGCCTAATCCCATTGTAATCGCGCCAATTGCAATTAGTATGGGATGCGCCATTGATATTTCACGAGTTGTTATAACTGTTAGGATTGTGATGGCTGTTATTAGTATGCCACTTATTAGTAGTAACATGTCAAACTTGCTCATCTTATGCTTTTTTTGATTAATCATTGTTCAGCCTCAAGGTATAGTATATGCTATTAGCTAATAAATGTTTTTGATTTCGTCACCTATGTATCTAAATGGTTCAACGATGAAAGGTGGTAGCAAATCCCAGTAGAATACAGGTATGTCTATATGGTACTTTAGTTTTGTAAATGAACGTGTTATCAGTATTACTGGTATTTCTGTTACTTCAAAGTTGTGTGTCCGCAACAGTACACGGCGTTTTTCTGTAGTAAATTTTAAATTGTTGTTCACAGGGCACAGTATTGCAAAGTTGCGCAGTTCTGTTTTTGATGTTGTTTTTACGTATATAGCTTTCACGTTAAATTGTGGGTGTATTTTGATTTTTATTGATGTTACAACAAACTCTTCAGTTGCAAGTGGTTCGCCACTCATGCTTTTGGGTACTAATTTAACTATTTGTAATGATGTCATAGTTTTTGTTCCTTTTGATTTATTTTTATATTACTGCTTCACCGTTTTGGTTTATGTAAAAGCCCCATCCTTCAATGCACAGGTAGTTTACAGCGGTGGCATCCCAGTTAATGTAAGTTTCCAAATTGATGTCTGTTTCGTCTTTAACAATAATCATCAAGTATGCAAAGGCAACTGGTAATTCAAGTGTTTTTTCCAATTTAATCACCAGTATCTAAATCATCACTAATGTAGGTGAAATTGGTTTTTTGTTGTTCCTTTTTTTGTTGTAATTCACTGTAATGTTTTTCTGCGTGCTTATAACCACTTGCAATTATGGAACAAATTATAGCTGGTATAGTAAAAAATAGTAGAAGCGCACTTAATTGATTGTGGGTTATAAAATATATTGGAAAAATTGAGTATGATAGTATAGTAAATGTAACACTTAAAATATAGTATTTTATTGAACTTTTCATGGTTTGTGTTCCTCCAAATATTTTTGCAAAGTTTCCAATAGTGCTGCTGGGCTGCTGTAGTCGGTGTTAATGTCATCAATCCAGCATTCGCCGTTTGATTCGTAGGTTGTTACTGTATTGCCACTGTTAAGTAGTGCATCGGCTTCAGTTGTGCCTCTTCTGATTTTGGTGTTTTGTTTTATGCATAGGGTGTAGTCTCTTTTTGTGTTTGAATGGTATGTGTAAACGTATATTGTGATTTTTAGTTTATCTGGTATTTCACCGTTGTAAACTGTGCGGTGGTAATGGTAGCCATCAGTGCTCTTTTTTGTGGTGTTTGGTAGTATGCTGCGTAAGCCTGTGATGTTTAGTTGCAGGGGCTTAACTTGTTTTGCTGTTACACGGGTGATGCCATATTCTATTTTTGATTCTGGTGGGCACTTCATGGTTTGTAGTGCAGCAAAAAAGTTGGGCATGTTCTTGCTGA
>Ga0172381_10001192_pt1 | contig 31234 bp, 19 predicted proteins | sample Leawel6488metaG_FD_119754 | JGI IMG/M metagenome (GOLD analysis project Ga0172381, IMG submission 119754) | Leachate microbial communities from a municipal landfill in Southern Ontario, Canada - Leachate well 64-88 metaG | ecosystem: Engineered > Solid waste > Landfill > Unclassified | place... | reverse complement strand
CAGCTATTATATGTAATTTACTTAATTTCATTGTATAATAAATTAAAATTTTAATGAAACACCAAATATATAAGATTTTGACTGAGGGTATGTGCCATAGTCAACACCTTGAATTACACTATCATTCCCGCCGTAATTCACTTCGGGGTCAAATCCTGAATAATTTGTTATCGTAAACAGATTGTTGGCGGTGGCGTAAAGGGTAAGGTTCTTGATATTGATTTTTTTGAACCACTTTTCCGGTAGTGAATAAGAGAGGGTGAGAGTCTTGAGCCTCAAGTATGAACCATCCTCTACAAACCTTGTCGAATTGTGAACGTTATATGTGCTTCCATCGCTTACTGCACGAGGAATATCTGTAATCTGGCCGGGACGCATCCATTTTCTAAGGACTTCGGTTGTCTGGTTTTTATTGTCAAACATGCCTTCGGTGTCTATCCTTGAGGCATTGAATATGTCATTGCCTTGTGAACCTTGGAAAAATATATTGAGATTCCATCCTTTATATGATACTGTCTGGTTGAGACTATAGATGAAATCTGGTTGTGCATTGCCTATGACTGTCCGGTCATCTGGATCGGTAGAACCGTTGTCGTTCCTGTCTTCATAAATCATATTACCAGTCTCTGGATCAACTCCTTTTGCAACATATCCGTAGAATGTTCCGAGTGCGTACCCTGGACTCATCCGAATTACATATTCATTGTTGCTTTCGAGCTTTGCGTAGTTGTAAATCTTAGAAAGTTCAAGAGCAGTGACTTTATTCCTGTTCATTGACCAAATCACATTTGTACTCCATTTTACCGGATGATCATAATTACTGGCACCGAGTGTGAGTTCAATACCCCAATTTTTCATTTTGCCGTCATTTCTGGTTATATAACCAACTGGTGCAGCACCTGAAGGGAGCGGAACATTCACCAGAAGGCCATCTGTATTTTTCCAATAGACATCACCTGTAAAAGTTATTTTGTTTTCAAGTAATGAGAGGTCTATACCGATATTTGTCTGATAGGTCTCTTCCCATTTAAGAGATTTGTTCTCGATGGAGCTTTGATAGATTCCAGGGCCAGACAGAGGGCTGGTTGCAGAGCGGCGGGAAAAACCATACAAAGCTTGCCAGGCATAGTCACCGATACCTTCCTGGTTACCGTTTTTACCCCAACCTCCGCGGATTTTAAAGTCGCTTATGAAATCTATATCTTTCATGAATGGTTCTGATGAGATTCTCCATGCACCTGAAATTGAAGGAAAGAATCCCCACTGGTTCCCTGGAGCAAGCTTTGATGAACCATCATAACGCAGGTTTGCTGTAACGAGGTATTTACTTTGGTAGTTGTATGTCAGTCTGCTGAAGAATGAGGCAATGCTCCACTCAGAGGCTGATGAAGCTGCATACGTGATCTGATTGGCAGCATTGATTGTCTTGACAGAGGTGTTTTCGGGAAAGTCTTTTGCAGAGATGTAAGACTGGTCCCATCTTGATGATTGAGAGGACTGACCTGCAAGGATTGAGAAGGAGTGATCTCCGATATTTTTATCGTATGTAAGGACATTCTCAATAAGCCATACAAGCGAATTTGACTTATCTGCCTCCCCAAGACCGTTTTCTGAACGCCCATATACTGTACGTATAGGGTCAATGTACAAATCTCTCTGATATTCATACCCATCAATACCAAAATTTGATTTGAGCTTTAGATCCTTAAGCAGAGAAATTTCCGTATTTGCATTAGCGAGGACTCTGTTGGTCTTTGAAATATTTGATCTTGAGGCGTATGCAAGAGGGTTCTCCCAAGAGTTCTGGTATGGGTTGACCTCATATTGTTCTGGGTTCTCTGGATCCCAGATATGGAGGAAAGGAGGGGTATTGATTGCGCTGAGGATTGTTCCTCCCCTCATAGAATTCAAGTTATCGTTAACGTCGTTGAAGTAGTTGTTAATGAAGCTTATGTTGGTGTTGAACTTAAGCCATTCATAAAGTTTTGTGTCGGTGTTTACACGGAAAGTGAATTTTTTATTCTTGGCAGGACTTACGATGCCTTTCTCATTTGAGTATCCACCAGAAAAGAAAAACTGTGATTTATCAGAACCACTTGTAACTGAGATCTGATAATTCTGAATACTTCCGGTTTTGAATGTCTCAGAAATCCAGTCAGTATAATTTGTCTCGGTATCTGGAACGGTCCCTGCGCCTTTGACCTCAGCCATAAGCTCTCTGTACTGCTCGGTATTGAGTGCTTTAATGTCATTGCTGATATTTGAGAAACCGAAATATGAATTGAAGGAAACTGATACCTGTCCGCTTTTGCCACGTTTGGTAGTGATTATGACAACTCCGTTAGCGGCTCTTGCACCATAAATTGCTGCAGAGGAGGCATCTTTAAGAACCTGTACAGACTCGATATCCTGAGGGTTGACAGTTTGCATACTTGTCGTAGGCACTCCATCAATTACATACAATGGCTCATTGCCCGCAAGTACTGATGTAGCACCTCTGACACGTATGAACGCCTCGCCACCAGGTTTGCCGGAAGGCAGGACAACCTGTACTCCCGCTGCTTTACCTTGTATTGCCTGTGCAACATTTGTAATCGGGCGTTCAGAAAAATCTTTTGTAGAAACAACAGAGATCGCAGTTGTCATATCTCTTTTTCTGCTTGTACCATACCCTATTACTACTAATTCAGAAAGGTCAATAACTGTATTTTCCATTACGACATTTATGATGTTTCTGCCGTTTACTGCCTCTTCTTTGTCTTTCATTCCGATGAAAGAGAAGACAAGCGTAGAATTTTTATCGGCCTGTAGCTTGAAGAAACCATCAGAGTCGGTACTTGTACCTGTCTGAGTCCCTTTGATTATGACATTTGCGCCTGAAACTGGATTCTTTAAGTCGTCCGATACTTTTCCGGACACCAATACAGGCTGCGCCATTACAGGAGCCCAAAGAACGCACAGGACAGCAGCTAATGCCATGCGTTTGCTTTTGTTGATTATTTTTAAGGAATCCTTCATAGTGATTGTTTGTTAGTAAAGGTTAATTCTTATTTAAACGAAATTCTTTTTGTTGATTTGCTATTGTTACGGTGAAAGCACCTGGTTCCGCCACTAATTTGTTCTGTGTGTTGACGAAAGCGACATCCTCAGGCTTAAGCGTAAATTCTATTTTTTTAGTTTCTCCTGGGTTAAGAAATATTTTTTTGAACTTCCTCAGTCTTTTCGAATCGGGTGTAACCGAAGCGATAATATCTGAGGTGTATAATTGTACTACTTCTTTTCCGGCAAGTGTCCCACTGTTTTTTACTTCAACAGATACTTTCAGGGAATCATTCTCGTATATTAGATCAGACTTGCTCAGAGAGAGGTTGGAGTATGTGAAGGTTGTGTAGCTCAGACCAAATCCGAATGTATATTGAAGATTATAATCTGATTCATATTTATAAACACCCTCTATAGGGGTTTGTTCCTCGGATGGTTTATGATAATATACGACAGTTGAGTTAGGATATGCAGGATATGTATATGGAAGTCTGCCGGAAGGATTCACATCTCCTTTGAGAACTGCTGCAAGTGCATCCCCTCCGAAGTCACCGGGAAGGTATGTTTGTATTACCGCTGACATATATGACTCAATTTTACTGAATGTGCGAGGTCGTCCCTCATTTAGTACCAAAATTACTGGTTTACCGGCCTTAGCAAGGTCAAGAGCAAGTTTTAATTGAAGGTCACTCAGGCTAAGGTCGTTCAGATCCCCGGGTTTCTCTGTATAACTATTTTCTCCCAAGCATAATATAATAACATCACTGCTTCTTGCTTTGTTTATGGCCTCTGAATATTTATCTTCCTTTTCTTCAAAGTATTTTCCATCCATGATATAGGAAACGCCAGGAACGAAAGTTACATTGGACATTCCGAACTTGTCTTGAATTGCCTCGAAAAATGTGTTGAATTTTTGAGTGAATAGTTCTACCTTTTCTCCTTGCCAAGAGTAACTCCAACCGCCGTTGAGAGTTCTCATTGAATTGGCATTTGGTCCGGTAACTAATATTTTGATATTACCTTTTAGAGGAAGAATGCCGTTTTTGTTTTTAAGTAAAGTAATCGATTCGGATGCAGCATCAAGTGCAACTGAAGCAAATTTCTTCGACCCGAAATCTGGGTAATCTTTCACAAATGTATCTGGTCTGTTAAAAAGACCCAGTGCTATTTTTACCCTCAGTATTCTCCTTACAGCATCATCTATCCGGTTCTCGCTTATCTCTCCTTCTTTTACGAGTTCAGTCAGGTTCTTGCAGAAACTTTCATATTTATATGGAATCATCGACATGTCTATACCTGCATTGATTGCAATTTTTATAGCCTCTTTTTCATCCTTTGCTATCTTATCTCTCCTGTAGAGATTGTCGATATCATTCCAATCTGTGATTACAATCCCATTAAAACCAAGCTCTTTTTTAAGAATGTCAGTTATTATATAACTATTTGAATGTACTGGAATACCATTTATTATCCCTGAGTTGACCATGAAAGTATGAACCCCGGCTTTGACTGCTGCCTTGAATGCTGGTAAATGATACTCGCGCAGATAATTCTCAGGAATTACTGCTGGAGTCCGGTCTTTTCCTGAATATGGGACTGCATATCCAAGGTAATGTTTTGCACAAGCAGCAACACGCTCCTTGTCAGAAACATCATTCCCTTCATATCCTTCAATCATTGCAACTCCGAGGATAGTGCAGAGATATGGATCTTCACCAAACCCTTCGAACTGTCTGGGAAATCTTGGATCGGCACCAAGGTCCAGCACAGGGGCAAAATTCCAAGAGATGTTGCTTGCTCTTGTTTCATAGGCAGTAATTCTTGCCGTTTCACGTACAAGTTCTGGATTCCATGTTGCTGCAAGCCCGATTTGCTGAGGAAAAACTGTAGCCTCTGCTGTATAATGGTTCCCGTGGATAGCATCTATACCATAAATAACCGGAATTTTCATTCGGGTCTTGTTGATTGCATAATCCTGAATTTCTGATACAATCTTATTCCACAAAGTGACTCCGATTGCTTTGTTGTTGCTTGTATTCAAAACAGACCCGATTTTATAGTCGCAAATTGCTTTTCTCAGTTTTGCCGTATCAAGTTCAAAGGGTTCATAACTTGTATAGGCCGTATCTCCTTTTCCGATGACATCAAGTGTTATCTGGGCCATTTGCCCCACCTTTTCCTCTAAAGTCATTTTGCCAAGAATATCGGATATCTGTTGTTCGGTGTTTTTGGGGCCTTTTTCCGAACATGCCGGCATAAGTGTAATTATAAAAAAAGTTGTAACCAAGAATACAATTAATGAAACCTGGAGTTTTCGTACTGTTGTTTTAGGGCTCTTCATAACTTGCACATTAATTTCAAAGTGTTAAAAATACAATAACTAAATACAAATATAAATATTTAATATTGATATGCAAATAAACGTGTATTTTTAACACTAAGAATATTTTTTTGAATTTATTGAGCTCTTTAATAAATGAATTTTTTAGTTATATTTGTGTGTCTAATAAAGTGAATAATGAGAGAAGAATATAAGGTAATTCCGAACCTCTCCATAGATTGTGTGATTTTCGGTTATAGCGAGGGAGAGCTCAAGGTGCTTTTAAGAAAAGAGATCATTGAATATAATAATGAGATTCATATTGAGTGGAAATTGCCTGGCAACCACGTAAGGCTGACTGAGAGGATTGAAGATACAGCAATAAGGGTGCTGAAAGAGCAGGCAGGTGCTGAAAAAATATTTATGAAGCAGTTCCAGGTTTTCAGCGAACTTGACAGGTTGAAAAGAAGGGAGATGGATTACGAATGGATAAAGAAAAACGGTTTGAAGACAGAAAGGGTAGTAACGGTCGCCTTTTATTCTCTTGTAAAACTGTCAAACTTTGATTCTTCAAAACTTCTGAATGTTGCAGAATGGCACAAGGTAAATGAGGTAGGTCCCCTTATTTTTGATCACAAAGAGATTCTGGACGAGGCGCTTCTTAAACTAAAAAGTGACATTCTTACTCATCCATTGGCCTTTGAACTGCTTCCTAAAAAATTCACCCTTACACAGCTTAAGAATGTATATGAAGTCATACTGAATACTGAATATGACAAAAGGAATTTCCGCAGGAAGATTCATAATTTCAAATATATTGTATCATGCAACGAAAAGCAGTACGGTGTTGCCCATAAGGCTCCAGAGTTGTTCCATTTCGATGCCAAGATATACGCAAGGACACACGATAAAATCTAATTATATGCTTACAGAAACCATTGGCATGCTTGCAGCGATACTATCGACCCTAAACCAGTTCCCTCAAGCATACAAAATATACAAGACAAAAGATACCCAAAGTATATCAATTTATATGTATTGCATAGTAGAAGTAGCCATTGTGCTCTGGCTTGTTTACGGGTTGCTGCTCGGAGATATGCCTTTAATTCTGGCAAATGCACTTTCTCTTGTGCCTATAACCTATATTTTCTTTGTCAAATCTCTTAACGTAATAAGGAAGAAGGATACAGTATAGTATAAACATTATTGACCAAGTCACCCATGTGATACTACTTAACGATGTTCATCTCATTGAGAAGATGTTGGGCATTTGCATACTTGTCAATCACCCAAAGTATATATCTGATATCTACACAAACAGATTTGCAATATCCCTCTTTAAAATATACATCTCCGGACATCGATTCCCTGTTGCCGTCAAAGGCCAGGCCAATAAGTTCTCCCTTTGCATTCATAACGGCACTGCCTGAGTTCCCTCCGGTTATATCATTGTCGGAAAGAAAATCAACATAAAGCTTACCATTTTCTCCCCATCTACCCCAATCTCCGGCATTTAACAAAGAGAGCATTTTTGGAGTAAGGTTGAACTCATAGTTTTTAGGATTGTACTTCTCCAGAACCCCTTTTGTAGCGGTTTGATAGTGATAATAAATCCCATCCGCAGGTTCAATTGAGCCAACTTCTCCATAAGTCAGACGCATTGTAGAGTTTGCATCGGGATAAACTGCCTTTCCCTCACTCTTCTCCATTTCGTAAAGAGCTTTAACATATAATGTCCGCTCTTTGGAAAGATCAATATCAGCCTTTGTGAGAATTTTACCCTCTGTTCTGTTATACTCTACTATACCTGATGTATTGGCAATAATGATCATAGGATCAGCAAAAATTTCGTTTACACCTCTCTTTTTGCTGAAAAAGTTCTTCATTCTCACAGAATCCGTAATAATGCTATTGTCATATACATAATCTGCAAGCTTTATATAATCCCCCTTAAACGATGCAAGAAGATCTGCAAAGCTCTTATCATAGAACTTGGCAGGGACCTCGGTAACATAATATTTAAGCATCACCTTGAAAAGTTCTCTGTCTGCCGCAATATCTGTGCTTGCAAACAATGGTTTCATAACTCCGTTGACAAAAGACGCTACATCTTTGTCCGCTATTGACAAACTATCTTTTTTATCTCTTTGCAATGACCTGGCCAGAGATTTTAATCTTTGTGACTGGCTGGTAAACTCTGCACCTCTTACGATAGATTCCCTGAAGTACTCAGTCTCTTTGGTAATATCCGCCTTTAGTTCATAACCTTTTTTTAAGTTCTCCAAGACCTTACCATACTTCTCAATTCTGGCCGGATCTGCATTAATCCACTCGGTCAACTTCTTCTCGACAACTACAAGTTCGTCTATAACTTTATAACGGCCAAGGCAAATATTTTCCCATTTGGCATAATCTGTATAATTTTCTACTCCAAAATATTTCTCGGAATATTTAAGACGGGTTTCAGGTGATGCGTCCATATATTTCTTCCAAACATCCAGTTTGGCTCTTCTCACTCCGGATACAATAGGATTAAGGATTTCATACTTCTCCTTAAGTTCGAATGATGACATATATCTGCTTGTCCTGCCGGGGTAACCGAGAACCATTGTAAAATCGTCTCTTTTAACACCTTTTGCAGAGATACTTAAATATTTTTTAGCTGCCAGAGGCACATTGTCTTTCGAATATTCTGCAGGTTTTCCATCTTTGGATGCATATACTCTGTACATTGCAAAATCACCCTTTTGCTGAGGCCAACCCCAGTTGTCGGTCTCTCCGCCAAAGGCTCCTATCGATACAGGTGGCGCTCCTACCAGTCTGATATCTTTGTAGATTTCGTAAAAATAAAGGTAATATTTGCTTCCTCTCCACATGGACTCTAAGGATTTCTCGTAAGGCATTGATTCATATCGCTTTTCTATAGCAGAAGATACTTTCCGCATAAAGAAAATACCTCTCGGCCCCACTTTGTCAAGAGAGTCTATTATAGAATTGGTCTCGTCGGTAACATCGAGAACCTTTCTCAAAAAAGTAACCGTTTTACCTTTAATGTAAACCTCCTGATCTCTGTCCATAGCCCAGAAACCATCCTCGAGATAGTTTTTTGAAGAGGTACTTAATGCATGTACATCACTGTAAGCACAGTGGTGGTTTGTAATAATCAGACCTTCCGGTGAAATAATACTTCCGCTGCAACTTCCGCCATCAATGGCAATTATTGCATCGCTGATTGCGCCACCTTCTTCGTTATAAATCTCGTTTGCCTTAAGTTTGAGTCCCTTGCTTTTCATCTGACCATATAACTGCTTGTCTAGCAGGTTAACCAGCCACATTCCTTCGTCTGCATTTGCAAAAGGAATGAAGATGAAAAACGAAACAATTAGTGTTAAAAATGTTTTCTTCATATTTTTTGGTTATAATTATTTAGTTCCATAGATGAATGTCAACTTATTCCCCTGTCCGAAAAGATCCGATGCAAGCTTCTGGATATCCTTTGTGCTGATTTTATCGATAGATTGTTCCTCTCCATCCTGAATATCTACCCCCTCCAGAATAAAATTCCGGAATCTGTTAAACCAATAATCGCCATCCTTTTCCTTGTCCTTAAAGTTCTTTTTGATGTATAAGACAGCATCTTTTATCTCTGATTCCTTTGGTCCGTTTGTAACCACATCGTCTATCTCCTTTTGCACAATTTCCAAGAGTTCATCTCTCAGTTTAGGATCTGTCTCAAAATCAACCAAAAGTTCTACTCTGTTTTTAGGTGTTGAAATAAGATCGGCATAAACTCCCACATTATAGGCACCGCCTTTCTCCTCTCTGATTGAATTGAGATATCTGTCCGAGAGAAGATACTCCAGAAGCATAAGGGTTTGACGGTTCTTAAGATTATAGTCCATATCACCACTGTATAGTATTGATATCTTCGATCTTGGAGTAGACATGGAGTCATTGTAATAACTGAACTCCTTAACCCCTTTCCGGATAGAAATTCCCCTGTCTTTATATGTCTCCTTACCTTTGGCTGTTGGCAGAGAACCGATATATTTTTCTACAAGTGGCTTTATCTCGCTCTCAGACTGAGGACCCATTAGGAAGAATACGAAATCATTACCATTGGCAAATCTCTCATTGTAGATTTTTTGGATCGTTTCCAGGTTTGCCTTATCTAAATCTGATATTCTTAGCAAACTCCTTTTATAGGGATTGTTTTGGTACTCAAAAGTTATAACGCTATCTCTGTAAATCATCTCCTTAGAACCTTTCGTCTTTTCCAAAGACTCTCTCTGACGATCCAAAGTCTTCTTATAGGTGTCTTCATTAAGCGTTACCGAGGTAAAATTGAGATAAAGCAATTTCAGCAATGTTTCTGCATCTATCTTTGAAGAGGTTCCAATAACAGTTTCTGAATTGAGACCTATATCCGTGAATATATTTGCATTCTTTCCGGCAAGATAAGTTTTGAGCTCCTTATCATTCATGTTAGCAAGTCCTTTGCCTCTCATTGCAGCATCAAGGAGCCTTGCAGAAGAGAGGTCTTTTTCATCTACATAGCAGACACCACCTTTGCTGAATGCACTTAGCGACACTTTGGAATTTGGCTCGCTTCTTTGATACAAATAGACTTTTATACCATTCTTTAGCGTCCACTCTTTGAACCCATATTTTCCCCACTCTTTTTGTTTAACAACCGGAGATCCCGCTAACTTAAGATCTGGTGCAAGTTCCTTGTCCTGTGTGGCGTTATCATAGGGCTTTATCTCATACTGGCCAATATTTGCCATTACTTCGGACAATGCCTGTTCACTTGGTAACTTATCCTTGTCACTTTCAGGTGCTGAAACTAAAACTATTCTATTATGGTCCGGGAAGAGTTTGACTAAATAATTATTTATGTCGACAATTGTAACCGACTCCAGTATTTCTTTCTCCTCCTCTTTTCTATAATTGTATGGAGTCAAAGCCTCTCCGTTTGTAAAATGCTCAATTATCGGAGAGACAAAATCAGCATTTTTTCTCTTGTCAAGATTAATTAAATCTGAATCTATCTTTTTAGCCAGTACTTTTTTAGCCAAATCCAGTTCCTGTTGTGAGAAACCGAATTTTTTTGCCCTTTCTGTTTCGATCAAGAGTCCTTTTAATGCTTTCAGGTAATCATCATCCACAGTGCTTACTGTAAACTGAACAAAATCAAGGTTTGCATTTCCGGGTAGAAATACTGCCACTGCGGTTTTGAATGGTGAATTTTCGCCATCTCTTGCTGTATCTAATTTTGTTTTGAAAATACTTATTATCAAATCTGAGAGGATAGAATTGTAAATAGGCTCTTCAGTCAGTTTCTGCTCCTGCGTAGGTCCATTGATTTTGAAAAACAATTTTAACGATGACACATTGGTTTCCGGGTCGGTGACAACACCAATTATCGGCTCCTTGTTGTCAGGAACGGTGTAAACGCCTTTTGGTTCAGGATTTACAGCTTTAGGTATAGATGAGAACACTTTTTTAACCCGACTCTCCATATCATTGACATCAAAATCTCCGACTAGCACAATTGCCTGCATATCCGGTCTGTACCATTTATGATAGAAACTTACAAGAGTTGCCGGCACGAAGTTGTTGATAACAGCAGTATCTCCGATTACGGTTCTTTCCGGGTATTTTGAACCCTTGTACTGAAACTCGCCTGCTTTTCTTAGCATATTGTTGCGAGGATTATCCCCAAGTCTCCACTCCTCTCTTATCACACCCCTCTCCTTGTCAATCTCCTGAGGTTCGCAGGAGATAAAGTAAGACCAGTCGTGCAGGGCAAGTAAAACTGAATCGATTATGGTGCTTCTTATCAACGGAACATTGGAGATATTATACACCGTCCTCTCTTTTGAGGTGTAGGCATTCACATTGTATCCAAACCTTACTCCAATTTTTCCAAGGTAATCAAGCATACTTTTCCCCGGGAAGTTCCTTGTGCCATTGAAAGCCATATGTTCAAGAAAGTGAGCAAGACCGTTCTGGTCATCCTCCTCCTGCATTGCACCAACATTATGCACAATATAGAATTCTCCTCTCATTTTGGGGTTTGAGAAATGTTTGATAAAATAACTCATCCCGTTGGCGAGTTTACCTGTTTTGATAGTTGTATCTACGGGCAGTTTTTGGTTGAGATCCATGTTCTGGCCAAAGCCGATTATTGGCAAGACAGAAATAAAGAAGGTAAAAAATAGTCTTTTCATGTTATTACGCAAAAGTACTTAATTTCGCATTACACGTTTAAATTTTTGGAAACAGTACTTTTGACTTAAGTTGTCGTATTTAGTTTAAACTTCTCTCTCTTTATTTAGTCAAAGTTGGGCGATTTAAGATTTTCCCAAATAATAATTATAACCAACCCATTTCAAATGATGAAAAATTTATTTAAAATTATCGCGCTTTTTTCTTTGCTCTCTGCATTTTATGTATCGAGAGCAGAAATGCCAGGGACAGATAATGTCTCAAAATTTAAAATAGCAACACCTCCTGCCGGTGCGACTATTAAAGTGATAACAATTCATACTGAGAACATGTATGACAGAATGGATCCTAACTACCTTGGTATGCAACTCCGTCTTACAAACAAAGGTTATTATGGTCTTGAGGCAGAATCTTCGCACCCGTTGATCGTAAGGCTGTATATGAATGTTAATGAGCCTATAGACGAAAAGTTCCTGAAAGCCATTGTTGAGCAAAAAGAGCTGCAGATGCCTGTTCACGGAGGCGGATCGAAGCTGATACAAGTGAACTTTCAATATGTAGGAATGGAAAAACAGATTGACACCCTTACAAGAAAAGATTTTCTGGTTAGACAATTTGAAACATATTCCAAGAAGTTCAACAAGAATACCGAGAAGTGGGGAGGCAAGAATGAGGCCGTTTATGAATTGGAATATCCGGCTCTTGACAAACCTCTTGTCTCAAGAAATCTTCCTTATCTGGCCAGCTATCTTTCACTTACAGAAGGATTCCTATGTATTGAGACGCTGATCAACGATAACGAAGAGTATGCATTCCGGATCAAATACTCCAAAGAAGTTCTCGGCGATGATAAAATATGGGAAGTACTTACACAGAAACAATGGACAACAGTGAACAGAGAAGGTGAAATTATCCGGATCGATCCAAAAATTTCGTTTACAAAAAAGGGAGCCACAATAAACCCGAGATCAGCTAAATAATTCATATGAAAAATATAGTAAAATTCGTTACACTCCTCGCTCTACTCTTGGTATTTCAGGTATCGAGAGCAGACGAAGGAATGTGGTTAGTAAATCTTCTTGATAAGAACCTTACCAAAAAGATGCAGAAAGAGGGTCTTAAAGTAGATCCAAAATTAATTTATGATGAAAATAACCCATCAATAAGTAATGCCGTGGTAGCTTTGGATTTTGGCTGTACCGGGAGCATAATCTCAAATGACGGACTTCTGATTACAAATCACCATTGCGCTTATAGTGATATCCACGCTCTCAGTACCCCTGAAAAAAATTATCTTGAGGATGGATTTTGGGCGATGAAGAGAGCAGAAGAAATTCCTATAAGTGGAAAGTCTGTATACTTTCTGAGAAAGGTTATTGATGCTACAGATGAGATCAAGGCCGTTACCGATTCTTTAAGAGCCAATAAACAATCGGCAGGAATGAGAAGGTTGTCTTCACTAATCGAGACCAAATACAATAAGATCTCCGGCTTGGAGACATCCCTGGTTCCAATGTGGAGAGGATCCAAATACTATGTTTTCTTCTACGAAGTATATACAGATATCAGACTTGTAGGCGCTCCCCCTGTTTCAATTGCTGCCTATGGAGGCGAGACAGACAACTGGGCATGGCCTCAGCATAAGGGTGATTTTGCCCTTTACAGAGTTTATGGGAGTAAAGATGGAAAACCGGCAGTGTATTCACAAGAGAATCTTCCTATCTCGCCAAAGAAGGTACTGTCTGTTTCTACCAAAGGTGTAAAAGATGGCGATTTTACTATGATTCTGGGCTTCCCGGGAAGGACAAACAGGTATAATAACTCATTTGTTATAAACCAAATGGAAAAAGTAACCAATCCGGTTGAAGTTAAGCTTAAAAGAGGTAAGCTGGATATAATGAATAAATGGATGAATACAAATCCTGCAATCCGTCTGAAATATGCCGATAATTATTTTAATATAGGCAATGTATGGGAACTCCGTCAGGGTGAAGTAATTAACTTCCGCCGTTTCGGTGTTGTTAAGATTAAACAGGAACAAGAGAAAGAACTTCAGGAGTGGATTAACCAGGACCCCGGAAGAGTTGCAAAATGGGGAGACTTGTTGAATAAGCTGGAGACAAGATACAAAGGAACAGAAGTCGTTGCCAAAGCCAGAGCCTACTTCAAAGAAACAATGATATCAGGTACAGGTTTTGTCTATTTTGGCAATCGCACAAGCATGTTAAGAGGGGGTAGAGGAGAAGCAGATGTTGACACACTAAGGGTAGGTACTCCAATTTACAAATCATATGTAAATGTCATAGAGACCGGCTTTGAGCAAATAGATATGAGAGTAGAGAAAGAGCTTATGGAGTATCAGATTAAAGAGTTCCTTGAAAACGTTCCGGTTCAATTCTGGGGGGAATACCTTAAAGATCTGTACGCTAAATTAAATAAAGATTCAAAGGCAGTAGCGGCATATATCTTCGATAACTCAATCTTTATGCATCCGGAAAAATTCAGAGAGGCTGTAAAGATTAATCAACCCGGGGCTCTATTTTTAAAAGATCCTATCAACCTGTTTTGCAAGTCTAATGTAACTGCACCGTACAACGCTGCGGAGGAAGATGTTTGGGGGAAAGAGGATATTAATACACTTGAAGCTCAGTACACAAAGGCATTATACCAAATGAATCTGGACAAAAACAGAGTTCAGTATCCCGATGCCAATTCAACCATGAGACTGACTTATGGCACCGTAGGTCCAATCAACCCGTCAGACGGAGTTTACTACAGTTCTCACAGTTCGACACAAGGGCTTTGGGACAAGTACAATCCTGACGACTACGAATTCAACATGAAACCAAAGATGATAGATCTGCTGAAAACCAAAGATTGGGGCAATTACGGAGAGAAAGACAAGATGTATATAAATTTCCTTTCCAATAATGATATCACCGGCGGAAACTCCGGGAGTCCTGTCCTCAACGCCAAAGGCGAACTCGTAGGATTAGCGTTTGACGGCAATAAAGAGTCGCTGGCTTCAGATGCATATTTCCACCCGGAAATGAACAAATGTGTTAATGTGGACATAAGGTATGTCCTCTGGATAATTGAGAAATATGCCGGAGCAGGCTACCTGATAAAAGAGATGAACATAGTCAAATAGAACTTGATAAAATTAATTGAATATAATGACCCTTATTAAAAAAACACTTTGCACACTCATAATTATTATGGGTGCGCAATTTGCTTATTCTCAGGAATACAGAGTAGGCGATCCGCTTCCAATTGACAAAGCATACAAGATTGGAAAGTTGGAAAATGGACTTACATACTATATCCGCAAAAGCGAAAATCCGGCAAAAAGAGCCGAATTTTTTATAATCCACAACGTGGGTTCGCTTCAGGAGAATGACAATCAACGCGGGCTTGCACACTTCCTCGAGCACATGGCATTTAACGGGACTAAAAATTTTCCAAAAAAACAACTACTTGAGTATTTTGGCGGTATAGGCGTAAAATTTGGTGCCAACATCAATGCGTACACATCTATGGACAGAACAGTGTACAACCTCTCTTCTGTTCCTATGGAAAGGTCTTCTGTTATAGATTCAGCCCTTTTGGTACTCCACGACTGGTCTTACTATATCTCTTGCGAACCTGCCGAAATTGAGGCCGAGAGAGGTGTAATCCGTGAAGAATGGCGCAGAGGCGATGATTCGCGTACCAGAATGATGAAGGCCTTCTGGAAATATGAGCAGAGTGGATCCAGGTTTGCAGAAAGAGACGTAATAGGATTAATGGATGTTGTTAATAATTTCACACCACAGACTCTTATCGATTATTATCACAAATGGTACCGCCCGGATCTACAGGCTATTGTAGTTGTCGGTGATTTCGATGTCGTAGATATGGAGAAAAGGATAATCAAAGGTTTCTCGTCCATTCCAAAAGCAGTAAATCCTGCGCCAAGAGAGAGCTACAAAATACCTGTCAACGAAAAGCCGATTATAGGATATATCACGGATCCTGAGAGTAGTGTTGTTTCTGTAAGAATAACTACAAAAATCCCTAATCTGAGCTCAGAGGCTAAACAAACCAATCAGCTCATATATGAGGAACTCATACATAATCTGTTTCTGGAAATTTTTAAGGACAGAGTAGAGGTGGCGGCAGAGAGAGAGGATTCGTGCTTCAGAGTTGCAATTCCTGTTTTGGGTTCACTTAGCTACGCAATGACTACATTTACTGTTTCTGCAATTCCATACAGCAATAGCAAAAATTTGCTGAAAAGTGCAAAAGGTGTTTTAACCGAAATTGAACGAGTTGTACAGCACGGAGTAGAGAAGGAAGAGTTAGAAAGTGCCGTGACACGAGTAAGTAATACGTTGGAGAAGAATTATAACCGTAATAAAAAGCCAAAGAGTGAAGATTTTGTTAATTCCGTAGTCGAAAATTTCACCCGGAACGCTCCATTGGTTACCTCTCTTGATTATTACAATATATCCAAGGAGTGTCTGAAACGCATTACTCTGGAAGATTTTAACGCTGCATTGCCTAAGTTCCTGACAAAAGAGAACAGGGTAATTATGTTCGTTATGCCTGAAAGCGACAAGAGTCTTCTTCCATCTGAAGAGGAGGTTCTAAAAGCTGTAGAAGAGGTTTCCGATGCCGAAACCGAAAGATTTATTCCTGTAAGAAAAAAGGGTATTGAATTCACCAGGAAACTGGAGCCTGTATCCATATTAAACTCAAGAGAGATTACGAACAGAGATATAAAACTTACTTCCGACAGACAACTTGACTCTACAGTGGAAATGACCCTTTCAAATGGTGCAAAGGTTATCTGGAAAGAGCATCACAAAGGTGGAAATAATGTTAATTTCACAGCATTTAAAAAGGGTGGTTATTCTCTTAATCAGAATATTCTCGATATTAAGCTTATGGATGATTTTGCTCAATATTATCTGGTTAACGGTCTGAATAAGCAAGAGTTGACAAAATGGTTACAAGGCAGATCGATAAGTATTAAACCAAATCTTTCATACAGATACAGCGAGCTGTCCGGTTCATTCGCAATTAAAGATTCACTCGATTTCTTCAAATTACTGAATATCTACTTTACAGACATTAATGTAGATGAGAGAGATGTAAAAAACATGAAGGTCAGAATGCTCAAAGACCTATCTGAATCTAAGAAGTCCCGCGATTTTTATAATGATTCAATTGCAAAATTACGTTATTCCTACAATCCGCATGACGAGAAATTCACAACCGAATCTGTAGAGAGTATCACAAGTGCCAAACTGTTGGATCTCTACAAATCTGTATACAGCAATCCTGAAGGGTTCACCTTTGTTTTCTCAGGGCCAATGTCTGCAAAGGATGCAAAACCATTGATCGAAAAATATATTGCCACAATATCCAACCCATCTTGCTGCAGTTCAAGTGAAGATAACATTAAATATATCTACAAGGAGCCAAAACTCAACTCCGGAGACATACAACTGATATACAAGGGTGATAATCTGCTCAGTTCAAAGGCCAGTATAGCAAGATATTACTACTGCAACATGGACTACACCGCCTCTAATTATCTTAACGCAAAAGTATTCACATATATAATGCGCGAAAGATATATGGCATCTATCCGTGAAGAGAGAGGGGGAACATATTATGTAGGGGTTACCAATGAAATGTTCAGATATCCAGAGAGTATCGCACAGATTACCATTGAGTTTGACACAGATCCAAAACTTGTGGATGATCTTCTGGGCGTAGTTCAGCAAGAGTTTGAGACATTTGTAAAAAATGGACCAACCGAGAAAGAGATCGCAGAGGTAAAACTCTATCTGGAAAAGATCTATCAGGACAGGCAAAAGGAGGATTACTCATGGACAGCTGCAGTATCCAACGCTATACAGGGCAACATTACCTTCTCCGAAGATGAGGCAAAATTGTTAAGCACAATAAACGCCAAGAGTTTACAGAACTTTGCAAAAAAAGTTTTAAAGGGGAAAAACAGAATGACCTTTGTATTTGAACCAAAATTATAAGAAAGATAATTCTACTGCACCCATAAATATTTTTTGGCAAAGTATTTGTAGCATACAAATAAACTGGAGAAACAAAAGCAGGAAGTAATGAAAAAGATTGTTTCTTTTGGTTACTAACGGGCTTGATCGCGAACCAGCTTGGGAGCAGAGAGATAGTACAAGGTTACGAAATCAAGGTTTATTCTAAGTTGCACAGTAAAGTTTTGTTTTATAAATATTAGGTTTGTTTCCGTGTTAAACCCGCAGATTTCTCTGCGGGTTTAATTATCGGCGATTTCCCAAAGGTAGAGCGAAGCTACAGAACAATAGGGAGAGTAACGTTTTCTATACTTTTCAAACTCATCTTTGGAGATATCTTTGAGTCCGTATAGTTTTATCATAACCCTCCTTATCACCAGGTCATCATAACTTAAAATATTCGGGCGTTGCAAAGAGAATATCATAAGCATTTCAGCGGTCCAGACCCCAATTCCGGGAAGTGTAACAAGTTTGTCTATAACTTGTTGATCGCTCATCTCAGGGAATTTACCAAAATCTACAGTTCTACTTAAAATTGCATCTGCTGCGATTTTGATATAGCTGGCTTTTTTTAGCGACATTCCACATTTCTGAATGTGAAAATGGTTAGTTCTGGAAATATTCTCCGGAGTTATTTGCCCAAGAAGCTCGTACACCCTTCGAATAACCGTTACAGCAGCTTTGCTTGATATTTGCTGAGAAATAATGCTCTCAACCAGAGCAACAAAGAGGTCTGGTGTTACAGGTTTTTTCAGTAACCCCAGTATATCAATAACCTCCCCCAATTTTTTATCTTTCTGTTTTAGATAGCTAATCTCTTTATCTCCGTAATTGAAATATTCCATACCATTTTTTCTAAAATATTTATTTCCCCTGTCTCCAGCGGGTAAAGATTGACGGAGTTTTGGGAAAAATTCCGCGTTGTCTGGCCCTTACATCTTCAGCTACATAAAAGGCATCAGGGTCGTAATCTGTAAAGATCCTGACAACCATTTTTGTAGCTTTCCTTTCCACAACTGTTTCGACAATATCTATTGTATCTTTAGAACCGGTCCCCTGCAGCATGGTGGCTCCGTACCCTTCACTGCTTAAGAGAGCCACTAGCTCTTTTCCGCTCTTTTTGGTATATACCCGAAAGAGCATTATCCCAAATGCTATGCGCTGTTCAATCATTATTCCCACATAATTTCCGGTTGCATAACCGGCGGCATAAGAGACATAGGACAGCATACTGTTTGCTCTGGAAAAGATTTGCGATATCACTACAATCCATATAAAAACCTCAAAAAATCCGACTATGGGTGCTTTATACTTTTCTCCTTTTGAAACGAATATTATTCTAAGAGTACCCAGCGAAACATCCAGGATTCGTCCGAAGAAAATAATTACAGGAAGCAAGTGGGGATATTCATCCAGAAAATTGAACATAAGAAATAAATTTTATAGTTGGTAAATATTTATTCGCACAAGCTAATTTGAGAATCTGTACCCTATCCCGGATTCTGTATTAAGCATTTTTGGTTTTGCTGGATCCTCTTCTATCTTCTTTCGCAATTGAGCTATGAAAACCCTTAGATACTGAACCTGTTCTATATACCCAATACCCCAAACTTCCTTTAAAATATACTGGTGTGTCAAAACTCTGCCTTCGTTTTTTGCCAGAAGTGCCAGAAGAGAAAATTCTGTTGATGTAAGTTTTAAAATTTCATTATTCTTACGAGCTGTATGGCTAACCAAATCAATTGTCAATGAGCCAAATTCCATTACAGGTTTGTCTGATATACCCTGGTTTTGCCGGATAGCTACCCGAATACGAGCCAATAATTCACCTGTGCGAAACGGTTTGGTAAGATAATCATTTGCCCCGTTGTCGAGTGCTTTTATTATCTCTTCTTCTGAATTTCTTACCGAAAGAATAATGATAGGTTTCTTGTACCATTCACGAAGCATTTTGAGTACATCAAGCCCATCTGCGTCCGGCAAACCAAGATCCAGTATTATCAAGGCCGGTTGCCAAGAGGCAGCCAACGTCAAACCCTCTTTGCCTGTTAATGCCTCGGAAATTCTATACCCATTAGCGGAGAGGGTAATTTCCAGTAAACGGAGTATTTGCACTTCGTCATCAATTATTAGCACTGTTTCTGTACTTGTCATTTAATCACACTTGTTTGTCAAACTGCTTTATTTCAGAAATTTCAACAGGAATTTTAATTGTAAAAACAGCTCCGCCATTCTTTCGGTTTTCAGCAATTACCGTGCCTCCGTGCGCCTTAACAAAACCTTTTACTATAGATAGTCCCAAACCTGTTCCGCCGGTTTTCACACCTTTTCCACGATAAAATTTACTAAAAATAACTTCGGGGTCTGATTTCTGGAATCCGGGGCCTCTGTCCATCACTTGAATAATTAATGTTTTTGCGTCATAGAAGAATTTTAACCTGACTCGGGTTCCTGTTTGTGCATATTGCGTAGCGTTAAGAACCAAATTGTGAATAACCTGTTCAATAAGTCCAAAATCTATAAGTACCAAGGGCATATTTTTGGGTATAACGGTTGTAAAAGTGAATGGCGTCAGCTCCTGTTTAAGATTGTCAGACACTTCGTTTGCCAAATCGTGTACATCACACCAGTTCATTCGTGGTGATATCCGACCGGATTCAAGACGAGACATGTTCAACAGGTTCTCGATAAGTCTGTTGAGTCTGATAGAAGCAGTGTTAATTTCCGAATATAGCTTTAATCTCGTTTCTTCCGGATAACTTTGTGTCAGCAGAGAGTCCGATGCCCCCATTATTGCGGCCACAGGAATACGCAACTCGTGAGAGATCGAATTGAAAAGTGTTTCGTACAGTTTATCGGATTCTTTCAATATGTCTGCTTTTTTTGTGATATTTCGTAAAAACTCCCTTTCAAACTTACCGGATATCTGCGGCAGGACTGCATCCCAAAACTCTTCCTCTCCATGAGTAAATATTTTAGTATGCTCGATGGCTATAACTCCCATATTGTTTGTATTTCCCGTCAAAGGATAAAAAGTATATCTTGTAGATGGCAAAGTATTGGTGAATTTTCCTGCTTTTGCAGAATTATTATAAACCCAATTTGCAATAGTCAAATCATTCCCGGAAAATTTCAATCCAGTTTCATGTTTAATTTGATAATCAAACTGATCCGATTCATTTTTAAGTAAAATTGCACAATTTAAATTGAAATACTTATTAATATACTGAACTACGTTTTTTGAAACTGCCTCCATCCCTGATAACACCGACAAATCTCTTGCAAGTTGATAGAGAGCATGTGTCCGTTCTTCTCTCACTCTGATTTTTTTCTCCTGAAGACGTACTCTTGATGTAAGAATTCCATTCAGAAGTGCAATAATAAAGAACATTGTAAGCGTCATCACATCCACGGGCCGTGAAATGTTCAGCGTAAACTGCGGTTCAATGAATAAATAATCCCAGATTGCTGCACTCAGAGTTGTTGCCACTAAAATTGGACCGACACCATAAAAAAGGGCCAGGATAGACACCAAAAAAAGCAATACAAAAGATACAACTTGATAGCTTATTAAATCTCTGACTGAATAACAGATACCTGACACTGAAATTACAAGAAGCGATGTTATTACATATTGATAAAAATCAGATGAAAAAGAAGGAATTGAGAGTTTAGTTTTAAACCGATCCTTTGCATTTCTATCTGCACCAAGAACATATATATCTATGTTGCCGCTATAACGTATAAGCCTGTTTACAAAATTGCCTAGTTGGAACATGGTTGAAATATTGCGGATACGCGGCTTGCCAACAATAATGTGCGTGACATTCTCTTTATTGGCAAAATCAATAATTGCCTTAACTACATCGCTATTGGTAATAATACGTGTTTTAATTCCCAACTGTTTTGCAAGGCTGAGATTCTTATATAGCTGCTCGCTCTCTTTTGGTGAAAGTTTGTGTAATGTTTCAACATATAGAGCCTGAATATTTGCGCCCATTGAGTATGAAAGGTTCTTTGCCCAACGCAATAATCTTGTTGATTGTTGATTATAGTCAACTGCAACCAAAAGGTGCTGTCCCGATTTCCATGGACCACGGATGTGTTCTTGCTGCATATAATCGTGCAGCTGCTTGTCCACACGGTCTGCAACAATACGCAAAGCCATCTCTCGCATTGCGGTAACGTTTCCCTTACGGAAAAAATTTTCCATTGCCTCTTTTGACCTTTCAGGAGAATAGACTTTACCCTCGGAAAGTCGTTGCTGCAGCTCTTCTGGAGTAATATCAACCAACTCAATCTCGTCGGTATTTTCAAAGATCAGATCTGGTAAAGTTTCATGAACTACTATCCCTGTTATTTGTGCAACTGTCTCGGATCGGCTCTCAAGATGCTGAACATTCAGCGTAGTATATACATCTATACCATTTTCCAGAACTTCCTGAACATCCTGATATCGTTTTGTGTGTCTGCATCCGGAAATATTAGTATGCGCAAGTTCGTCAATCAAAACCAACTGAGGCTTCCTGGCTAAAATGGCATCTAGGTCCATGTCCTGAACAAGAGTAGATTTATATTCGTAAGTCTTTCTTGGAATAATTTCAAAGCCCTCAAGCAGTCTTTCTGTTTCCTCGCGATTGTGAGTATCGACATAACCGATGATTATATCAATTCCCTTAAGTTTATCTGCACGAGCTGCCAGGAGCATGCTGTAGGTTTTGCCCACGCCGGCACACATACCGAAAAAAATTTTCAGTTTACCCCGCTTTTTTTTTATCTCCTCACTTTCCAGAGATTCCAACAATTCGTCTGGGTCAGGTCGTTTATCGTCAAGATGATTCATCGGATTCCATCTGTTTCAAAGTTAAGTAATAAAACATTTATTCTCTCTTCTCCGAGACATGAAAATGTAGAAGTCTCGGTAAGTTCTTTTATAAGTTTCTTCAACTGTAAGTTTTGGTTACTGTTAAAATTCCTGGCTTTGGCAACACGTGCCGCCTGCAATATTGCCGCTCTTGGCGAAATATGAGGATCCAGACCGCTTGCAGAAGCGAAAAGCATCTCAGATGGGATATACAAATGGCTGTCAAGTTGATTAAAAGCAATAAACTTGGATTTTCTCTCAATGACCAGTTGTTTTAGCTGGTTATTTGTTGGCCCATAGTTTGTACCCCCGGACGGCATGGTGTTATAAAAAACTTCCGACGGACGCGAAGAAAAATATATAATAGAATCAAATTGTTGACCAATAAGTTTACTCCCGATTACCTTATTCTCTTTCATGACCAAACTTCCATTAGCTTTCGCCGGGAAAGCGATTTGTGCAACTCCTGTAATCAACAGCGGGTATGCTATGCCCGTGATTATGGTTAAAGCAAGAAACACTTTGAGTGAAATCATTATTGTCCTCATTGCAAAATATTATCTAAGTTAATTATTATAAATTTATCAACAAATCTATAAGCTTAATGCCAATGAAAGGGGCAATAATTCCACCCAATCCAAAAATAATCAGGTTTTTTGTTAATGCCTCATTGGCCGAAACAGGTTTATAGTTAACCCCTTTTAAGGCTAAAGGGACCAGCAGTATTATGATAATTGCATTAAAAATAACAGCACTCATTATTGCACTTTGGGGTGAGCCCAGGTGCATTATGTTAAGAGCTGCGAGAGGTCCAACTTCATTATTTCCTGAATAGAGAGACATGGTGAGGGCAGGAATTATGGCAAAATATTTTGCCACATCATTTGCAATACTGAAAGTTGTGAGAGAACCCCTGGTCATAAGTAATTGTTTCCCTACTTCAACCACTTCAATAAGTTTTGTAGGATTACTATCCAGATCTACCATATTTCCAGCTTCCCGGGCAGCCTGAGTTCCCGTATTCATAGCTATCCCCACATCTGATTGAGCAAGTGCCGGTGCATCGTTAGTGCCATCTCCAATCATTCCTACCAAGTGTCCTTTTGCCTGTTCTTCTCTTATCCTATGTAATTTATCCTCAGGTTTAGCTTCAGCCATAAAATCATCGACCCCAGCTTCGGCTGCAATGGCCGCAGCTGTAAGCGGGTTATCGCCAGTAATCATAATGGTTCTGATTCCCATTTTCCTCAGTTCGGCAAAACGATTCTTGATTCCACCTTTTACAATGTCTTTCAGATGAATGACTCCTAAAATTTTATTATCTTCTGCCACAACTAAAGGCGTTGCCCCTTCGCTCGCCAGACTTGAAACTATATCTTGAATGTTTTGAGGGTAAAAACCATTATTGTTTTGCACAAATGTTCGAATTACATCGGAAGAACCTTTACGAATACAATGCATCCGGCCATCATTGGTTCTGAAGTCAACGCCACTCATTCTTGTTTGTGCTGTAAATGGGATAAATGTCGCATCAAGCTGATAAACTTCACGGCCTCTGATTCCGAATTTCTCTTTGGCCAGAATAACAATTGAACGGCCTTCAGGGGTTTCGTCAGATAATGAACAGAACTGGGCTATATTTGCAAGCTCCTCAACTGCAACTCCTTCTGCAGGAAGAAAATCCGTTGCCATACGATTGCCTAAAGTTATAGTTCCAGTTTTATCCAGCAAAAGCACATCTACATCACCGGCAGCCTCTACCGATCTGCCACTTGTAGCTATTACATTATGTTGTATCATTCTATTCATGCCGCTTATGCCGATTGCACTCAATAATCCCCCTATTGTTGTAGGAATAAGACATACTAATAAAGCGATCAATACCGGTACTGAAAAGTTTTGAGATAATGGCAAACCGGATGCAGAAAGATTGTATCCATAGAATGCAGGAAGTGTAACCACCACTAAAAGAAATATCATTGACAAGCCAGACAGGAGTATTGAAAGTGCAATTTCATTTGGGGTTTTCTGACGCTTGGCGCCCTCCACCAAAGCAATCATCCGATCTACAAAAGTATTCCCGGGTTCTGATGTAATGCGAATTAAAATATGGTCACTGATAACTTTTGTTCCACCAGTAACAGCCGAACGATCACCTCCACTCTCCCGGATAACCGGAGCAGATTCTCCTGTTATTGCAGACTCATCGACACTTGCTACACCTTCTATAACCTCTCCGTCTGAGGGAATTATATCCCCCGATCTACAAATGACAACATCCCCTTTTTTAAGTTCGGTTGCATATACTAAGATTTCTTTATCCCCTGCAATCTTTCTTGCCTTTGTCTGTGTGCGGTTGTTTCTAAGACTTTCTGCTTGTGCTTTCCCCCTCCCCTCCGCAATTGCTTCCGAAAAATTGGCAAACAACACGGTAATCCAAAGCCAGATACATATTTGGAAATTGAAAGAGGAGTATGAGCCAATAAAAATCTCACTCACCACAATCATTGTTGTGAGGGCAGCGCCAATAGCAACAATAAAAATAACCGGATTCTTCACAAGCAGCAAAGGATTAAGTTTTAAAAAACTATCCTTTGTTGCTCTAATTATCAGTTTCTTGTTAAACAGATTAATATCTTGTTTAGTGCTCATTTCATTATATAGTTAGAAGGTTAATCCGCTATTCATAAGCAAATGTTCAATAATGGGGCCTAGCGATAAAGCGGGGAAAAAAGTTAGTCCACCTATAAAAATAATAACTACAATCAACAGCCCCACAAATAGCCAATTGTCCGTGGCAAAAGTACCGGCAGAAACCGGAGTGATTTTCTTTTTTGCCAAGCTTCCTGCAATTGCAAGAGTTGGAATTATAACACCAAAACGGCCGATTAACATACCAATACCGAGAGTCAGATTGTAGAAAAGCGTATTTGCTTTGAGTCCGGCAAATGCACTACCGTTATTTCCCGCAGCAGAACTGTATGCATAAAGAATTTCAGAAAAACCGTGTGGCCCAGAATTATTAAGACCAGTCAATCCATAACTGCTTGCCGATGCCCATGCCGAGAATAGAAGTATCACAAAACTGGGAGCAAGAATAGCAATTATAGACATTTTTACCTCTTGTGACTCAATTTTTTTGCCCATGTATTCAGGAGTTCTCCCAACCATGAGCCCCGCAATAAAGACAGTGATAATGACATACATTACCATTCCATAAATACCGGCCCCAACTCCTCCAAAAATAATTTCGCCAAACATCATATTCAGCATCCCAACCATCCCCGCCATAGGAGAAAAGCTGTCAAGCATTGCATTGACACTACCATTTGACGCCGCTGTAGTTGAAACAGACCAAAGGACGCTATTCATTATGCCAAAACGAGTCTCTTTGCCTTCCATCAAAGGCAAATTTCCAAAAACCGAATTGGCGGAATATTCGGAGTACAAGGAGATTCCCAATCCAGCAATTAGCAAAATAAACATTACTGAAAAAATTGCTAAACCCTGACGTTTTGAACCGATCATTTTACCGTAAGTAAATGTCAATGCAGCCGGGATAAGCAATATTGACAGCATTTCTAAGAGATTGCTGAATGGTGTTGGGTTTTCGAAAGGATGAGAGCTGTTAGAACCAAAAAATCCCCCACCATTTGTTCCAAGTTGCTTAATCGCAACTTGTGACGCGACAGGGCCCATTGGTATCATCTGCTGCACTCCTTGCAGAGTTTGAACAGTTTCGTGTGCTTTAATGTTCTGAATAACACCCTGACTGACTAAAGCAACTGCCAATATTATTGAGAGTGGTAAAAGCACATAGAGTGTCGAGCGTGTAATGTCCACCCAAAAATTACCAAGTTTATCCGTAGTTTTTCTGGAGATACCTCTTGTAAGCGCCAGTAAAACGGCGATTCCGGTTGCAGCACTTACAAAGTTCTGTACGGTAAGTCCTAACATTTGCGTTAAGTAACTTAATGTAGTTTCTCCCGAATAACCTTGCCAGTTCGTATTGGTCATGAAACTTACCGCTGTGTTAAAAGCCGAATGCCAAGACACATTTGGGAGGTGCTCAGGGTTTAATGGCAAGTATCTCTGAAAAATTTGCAGGAGAAACACAGCTACAAAACCCGTAAGATTGAACATAAGAAGTCCAAACGAATATGATTTCCAATCGCTTTCTTCATTTTGATTTACACCTGCAAATCTATATGTCGATCTCTCCAACCACCCGAAAACAGGAGACATGATATGTCTTTTTCCTGTGAAAACGTTACTCATATAGTTTCCAAGAATAGGCGCCAGACCTATTATCAAGGCAAAGAATATGATAATCTGAATTATATCCTGATTTGCCATCTTATTAAAATTTTTCCGGTTTAATAAGTGTGTACAAAAGATATCCAAAGATAAGCAAGGCTATTACCGCTCCGATAATATACCCCGTAGATAAAACTATCGCTTTCATCCGTAAATAATTTTAATTTCAAATATTCTTACAATGCAAATATGCAACGGAATGTATAAAGATTTTATAAAGAATATTATTCGGAGTATAAATGTTTTATCTTTGCAAATTGGTGGTTATTTGTAAAAACCGCAAGAGAAAATTGATCTTGGTCTGATGTTTGGCAACAATTTTGTGACAATAAATAGATTATGATAGAGTATCTGTTCGAAAAGGAAAATTTAAACTGCGATGAAATCATTTCACTTCTGAAAGCAGAAGGGGACGATAAAACAAAGTTATTTGAGAAATCTTCCCAAATAAAAATGCAATATGTGCAAAATAAGGTCTATTTCAGAGGGTTGATTGAATTTTCAAATATCTGTAGTAAAGATTGTTTGTATTGTGGCATCAGAAAGTCCAACTCAGCCGTTGAGCGTTACAACCTCTCTGACTATGAGATTATTGATGCCGCACGTTTTGCTTTTGAGAACAAATATGGATCTATCGTTTTACAATCCGGAGAGATAAACAGTCAGAAATTTACAGATCGCATTACATATCTTTTGAACGAAATTCAAAAGATATCCGGCAATAAGCTTCGCGTTACGCTTTCATGCGGTGAGCAGGATTATGCAACATATAAAAAATGGTTTGATAATGGTGCCTCGAGGTATCTGTTAAGGATTGAAACTTCCAACAAAAAGTTGTATCAGAAACTTCATCCAAATGATAAAAACCATTCCTTTGAGAAACGCATGGAATGCCTTAACAATATCAAATCAATAGGATATCAGACGGGAACCGGTGTAATGATCGGATTACCATTTCAAACTTATGAAGATTTGGCTAAAGATTTGTTATGGATGAAAGAATTTGGAGTTGATATGGTTGGAATGGGGCCATATCTGGAGCACAGGGATACACCTTTGTATGTTTTTCGTAATGAGCTATTGCCAGAAGAAGCAAGGTTTGAACTGTCGCTAAAAATGATTGCCGTACTTCGTATTATGATGAAAAACATCAATATTGTAGGGGCAACGGCACTACAGGCAATCGACAAACTAGGGAGGGAAAAAGCCATAATGGTTGGCGCCAATGTACTTATGCCTAATATCACACCTGGAGAATTCAGAAATTTATACAGACTCTACGAAAACAAACCCTGTACAGATGAGGCTCCAGATGATTGCAAATCTTGCCTGGAAATGAGGGTAGCTCTTACAGATAATACAATTGCCTATGATGAATGGGGAGATTCACTTTATTACATTAACAGCCAAAAGTTGTAAAGTTTTTCTGTTTGATATTAAATCTCTTAGAATTGTAAGTTTTTTATCCTTAAATGCTCCTTTCAAATTACTGAATAATTCGTAGTAATAATCAATCCCATCCTGAAGATTTTTTATGAAAATCAGCAACTGTTTTTCTTGCTTGTCTGTTCTGGAGACTTTGAACTCCTCAATTTTATTTTTTAGAAAATCGATGTAAATTTTCAGTTCATTTAAAAACATATTGGGGCGATCTTTTCTTAAAATAACATCTGTCCGGCCATAGATATGATCTATCATCTCTCTGAGTTTCATTTTCTTTGAAAAATATGCCATATTAGGACCGGGGCAAACGGAAACACCTACTCCCTCGACTTTAGTATCCAGATTATTTACCAACAGTGCCGATGTTCCCAAACCAACGCAAATACAGGACTTCTCAACAATTTTGTCATACCTGATTTTATACTCTTCCGGTGATATTGTTTCTTTCTCCTTATTCAGTTCCTTCAGTTTTAAATTCTGATATTGGCGGGATGCTGTACATATGCCCCTCTGGGTAAATTCGCAATTGAGCGCAACATTTTTTTTATGACAGGCGCTGCCTGGTTTCCCCTTCTCTATCAGTGATAATTTTTCCATATCCTTGGTATTCCCTTTGAGGCTGTTGAAAGGAACTCCCAGAGGTGAAATATTGCTAAGATAGAGGTCTTCCTCCCGGGCATTAATCAACTTATTAAGAGTAGGTTTATCTACATTGGTTGCTTCCGGAACTAAAAGAAAAGGTGTGCCCCATCCTACCGAATCAACTTTATAGTGATCTATCAGAAATTGATGTTCTTCGGCTGTGCCAACTCCTCCTTGGGCAGTGATTCTAACAGGCATTAACGTTTTTGGTGCTGTTCTGTTTTTGTCGGTAAGTGCTTTTATAAGAATCTCATTCAAAGATTTAATCAGATCTTCTCTGTTATTGGCAAACTCGTTCAGAATTGGTCCCATAAGATATCCGTCAGTTGCAAAGGCGTGGCCCCCGCAGTTCAACCCAGATTCTACTCTGTATTCAGAAACCCACAACCCCTTTTTAGCCAATAGCTTACCTTGAATAAAAGCCGACCGGTAATCACTTACTTTCAGAATAATTTTCTTTTTGATCTCTCCGTTTTCATTCGGATAAAAGTCTTCAAATTGCTCTAAATAACTGTACAGGCCAAGGTTCATACCGGCAGAAAAAACAATGGAAGAAGTCAGATTACTATTTGCATACCCCCTCAGAGCAGCGTGTGCATCGTTGTACTCCACGGGTAATTTCTCACCTTTAATATAGTTATCCCTGTCAATTTTGGTCATAATATTTACATCAATGCTACCCCTTGACATATTCTCCTTTAACCATTTATCAATCTTTTCCGAATTGAAGTGTTTTGCTTTAAAGCTCCTGAACTCCTTTTTTATGGCAGAACTGTCAGGAAGCATACTGAAATATTCCTTTATGGCGTTGCCCTTTCTTTTGGCTGCATCCTTAAATTCTTCAAATTTCTTTTCGGCCTGTTCGTTTATCATATTCAGATAGGAAGTTATCCTCTTTGCTCTGAAATCTTCCGTTTTGTTTGAAATCTCAACATATGGGATTCCATATTTACCGCAATACATCTTTCTTAATCTTTCCAACAGAGAATCATCCACCAGGGAGATGACAGAATCTATCCCGTATTGAGAAACCTTTAATGGCGTATCCGCGGTAAATCCAATTCCCATTACGGGAATATGAAATGTGTGTGTGTTCATCATAATTTAATGAGATGCAATTTTGAGTCCAAAATTATGGGTAAGGTTCTCTTCGGGCCTTTTCGTACACGGCAGACAAGTAGCCGTTGATGTTCTCCAAATGGATGTAGTGAACGAATTCTCATTTTTGACGGAACAAAATTAATAATTTAAAGTAAACTATGACTTTTGGAGAAAATTTTATACTTTTGCATCCCGATTCTACCAGAATTATCTTATTTGAACAAGCCCGGATGGCGAAATTGGTAGACGCGCTGGTTTCAGGGACCAGTGACCGCAAGGTTGTGCAGGTTCGAGTCCTGTTCCGGGCACAAAAAGAAAAGCCAAGCGCTTAAAATATAAATGTTAAGATTCTATATTTAAGTGATTCAAGAGCAGGCATATCTATAGGTTTTAAATTCTAACAGTCATGGAAGCAGATACTATAATTCAAATTATTACGGCATCAATTGCTGTTATTTCCCTTGTACTTAACTTTTGTCTTGTAAAAAAGACTACTTCAAGTCAGCTGTTGCATTCCGCAAACAAAGACTGGTTTAACACGTTTATAAATCTTATCGGAGAGCTATCCTCTCTCCACAGCAGGATATGCTCTTTAAGAAAATCTGCTCCGGATGAGTTTTGCGATGCTAAAACCGAGATAAAATTATTAATCCGGTCAAAACTCTCTATAATGAGAATTCTGTTGGATAAAGATAATACTAAAAAAGACCTCGACGGAGAGTTGATAAAAATGATCGATAAATATTTTATCGATATCGACTCAGCAGCACCATTTGATTGTGTACCACTGATAATCAAGGATCTTGACAAAATTATCCGCAAAGCCACAGAGATTTCAGAAGTTGCTAAAACGAAGTTATACAACATCACATGAAACAATTACATTTGAAATCACTTTTAGTCTATTCTTTTCTTATTATCTCCATTAATTTACAGGCTCAGGATCTTAGAACTTACCCTGTCCTCTGGCATCAGACCTCTGCAGAATACAGGGCGTTATGCTATCAGGCATTCAATACTGCCCGCAGTTACTTAGAGACGGTTCTGGCAACCAGGCAACCGGGTGAAAAGTTTGCAATCGTAACCGATCTGGATGAAACAATTCTTGACAACAGCCTTCCGGAGGCCAAGGGTATCAAAGAGGATAAACCGTATGACCCTGCCGAATGGAAAAAATGGGTAGATCTTTCTGCAGCAACTGCGATTCCGGGTGCT
>Ga0172381_10001191_pt1 | contig 31250 bp, 42 predicted proteins | sample Leawel6488metaG_FD_119754 | JGI IMG/M metagenome (GOLD analysis project Ga0172381, IMG submission 119754) | Leachate microbial communities from a municipal landfill in Southern Ontario, Canada - Leachate well 64-88 metaG | ecosystem: Engineered > Solid waste > Landfill > Unclassified | place... | reverse complement strand
CTTGAACTTGAACTTGAACTTGAACTTGAACTTGAACTTGAACTTGAACTTGAACTTGATTCGCTGATTGAACTACTTGACCTTGATGAGCTTGACGATGAGCTTGACGACGATGAGCTTGACGACGATGAGCTTAAGCTATCAGAATCAGAGCTATCCGAGCTATCCGAGCTATCAGAGTCGGAGCTATCAGAGTCTATTGATTCGCTTGAGCTTGAGCTTGAGCTTCTTGAAGAGCTTGAAGAGCTTGAGTCACTGCTTGAGCTTGAGCTTCTTCTTGAAGAGCTTGAAGAGCTTGAGTCACTGCTTGAGCCTGAGCCTGAGCTTGAGCTTGAGCTTGAGCTTGAGCTTGAGCTTGTTACGTCACTGCCGCTAGAAGTTGATTCACTGCTTGATGAGCCTGAGCTTGATGAGCTTGAGCTTGAGCTTGAGCTTGTTACGTCACTGCCGCTAGAAGTTGATTCACTGCTTGATGAGCCTGAGCTTGATGAGCTTGATGAGCTTGAACTTGTTACGTCACTGCCGCTAGAAGTTGATTCACTGCTTGATGAGCTTGAGCTTGATGAGCTTGATGAGCTTGAGATTATTACACTGCTTGAACTTGAACTTGAACTTGAGCTTGAACTGCTTGAAGATTCACAAGGGCAACAGATATCAATGCAATCTTGCATGAATTCTGCACAACCGGCCTGCAAACAAGCCGCTGCATCTCCTCCCTCCCAATCTAAAGTTATAGTGAAAGCCATTAATGTTTACCTAATAGACCTATTTATTAGCGGTAGTCCATAAACAGGGAAATAAAAACAGATAGAATGGTGCGATTTTCATGGATTTTACTCAGTTATGATAAATGGGAAAAATGAAGAAACAAAAACCACCGGCACGACCACCAGCAGCCCCACGGCAGGCGAAATTGATAGAATTGATGCCAGAAATCAAATTGCAGCCCCAAAAATTGCAACCTCAAAAAATTATTTTGAAGAATCATCAATCTCCTGGGGATATAGTGATGATGTCGTATGCTGTTAAAGCTCTGCATGAACAATACCCTGGCAGATATATAACAGGTGTGGATGTTTGTTGTGGTGCAATATTTGAAGGCAACCCGCATGTTTGTTGGGAATTAAAAGCCGACGATTCATCTGTGACAGTCATTAAAGCAGAATATAATACTATTCATCAAAGCAATCAAAAAACATACACTTTTGTCAACAGCTTTATATATGACTTAGAGGAAAAACTTAAGATTAGCCTAAGGCCAACAGAATGGTCGGGTGCTATTTATATTAGAGAGGAGGAAAAGGGTTGGTACTCCGCAGTAAGAGAAATTTTGGGCAAAGATGTTCCTTTTTGGGTAGTAGATGCTGGACATAAATTTGATTTTACGGCGAAGGCTTGGGAATATACCAGATTTCAACAAATAATAGACAATTTTCCTGATATTACTTTTGTGCAAATTGGAGCAAAAGAGCACATGCATCCAAAATTGACTGGTAATAATCTTATAGATTTAGTTGGCAAAACTGATCTTCGGCAATTAATCAGGTTGGTTTATAACGCATTTGGTGTTATTACCCCGGTTTCTCTGCCGCATCATTTATCTTATGCTATACCACCCCATCCACGCTTTAATCGGAAATCTAGGGCTTCCATTGTTATAGCTGGTGGTAGGGAGCCCAATCATTGGCAACAAGGGGCAAATCAACACTATTTACATACTTGTGGCATGTTAGATTGTTGTGATTTAGGAGGATGTTGGAAATCTAGAATAGTTCCTTTGGGAGATGGGGACTCTAAAGATCAAGAGTTATGCCTACACCCAGTTAAATCTGAGTCTGGACAGATTATTCCTAAATGTTTAGATATGATATCGGTGGAGGAGGTTTGCAGGATTATTGAAAAGTATATGAATAATCTTGTATATACTTGTGAAAATAACCATGAAGATTTATAAGCCATTGCACGAAGAAATTAAACTGGATGCTTTTATTAAGCAAAATAATTACAAAAGCGTGTTGGTTGTTTTTAGACACGGACTTGGTGATCTTTTAATGTTTTTAGAGCCTTTTCGTGTATTAAAAGAAAAGAATCCGGGTGTGTTTTTTAATTTAGCGATTGCCAAGGAGCTTGGTCAAGAAGAGGTGTGTCCTGACGCTCTTCGTTTAAGTGATGAAGAATTATTGTCTTTACCTCATGAAGTGATGTGTAAAATAGATTTTCAGATGTCTGAATCACAGGACATATACACCAAGGGAGAGTGGTGTTGTATTCATGAGCTTGGTATAGAACCAGTTTGTGGAAACGTTGCTCCCTACATGATGATAACCAATAGATTGGTGTCATTACATTTTAATATTACCTGTCTTCCCGGTGCCTGTAATGCTGATGAATCCACCGCTAGTGCAATTTGGCAAGAGGTTATAGAGGCTGGATATATTCCCATAGAAAGTCATTTTGAACACATATATCACAATCCAGTAAACAAGAAGTTTGATTTTGTTACTGCTACTGTAAGAGGATGTAAGCCACGTATTTCATCTTTGGCAGGATTGATAAAAAATAGTTGTGCTTTTATAGGTGTTGTTTCTGGAAATTTTCACACAGCATTGGCTTTGTTGCCTCCTGAACGAATTATGTTGTTGGAAAAAGATTTTACAGCACCAATGTTTACAAAATTACCCATCACTAGATGTGACATTAAAAATTATCAAAAAGGGTCAGTATGCGAGTTCTTATCCTCACTCAAACTTTAAACAATTATTTGCCTTTGGCTCGTATTACAAATGAAAATAAAATGGAATATTGTGATCGGCATGGCTATAGTTTTATGTGTTTTTATGGGCTTTATAATGAGCTTGCTATTGGATTACAGAAATCTTTTCTGATGCAACACATGTTACCTGGGTACGATTTAATCCATTGGCAGGATATTGATAGTTATATTATGAATTTTAATACAAAAATTGAGGATTTAGTTGATGATTCACATGGGTTGTGGGTCGGAAGGGATTGTAATCTCACAAGTGGCGGTAGCTTTATTGTTGCCAATAATGCTATGGGATGGAAGGTGTTAAACGAAATGGAGGTCTTGGCTCCAGCATACAATTGGCATTATTTATTTGAATCACAAATGATAGAAGATATGAGTTATCGATGTCCTGAAATTGCTGTGGTAGAGAATCGTAGGTTTAACTCATATTTTGAGGATTTATATGAAAGAGACAATGAGTTGGAGAGATTTCAACGTGGAGATTTTTTGTTGCATTTGGCCACATTAGAAGTGCAACACAGGATAGATATTATAAAATCAGAACGTGTTCAAGGACAAATAATTAAATGAAAATTCTCATCCTTACTCACACTTTATATAACTATTTGCCATTAACTCGTATTACAAATGACAATAAAATGGAATATTGTGATCGGCATGGCTATAATTTTGTATGCTATTATGGCATGTACAATTCGCTTCATATAGGATTGCAAAAAATCCCTTTACTTAGGCACATGTTGCCTGGGTACGATTTAATTCATTGGCAGGATAGCGATAGTTATATTATGAATTTTAATACAAAAATTGAGGATTTAGTTGATGATTCACATGGGTTGTGGATCGGAAGAGATTGTAATATTACGAATGCTGGTAGTTTTATCATAGCCAATAATGCTATGGGCTGGAAATTGTTGAGCGAAATGGTGGATTTAATTCCTGTATATACCAATCATCATTGGTTTGAATCACAAATGATAGAAGATATGAGTTATCGATGTCCTGAAATTGCTGTGGTGGAACAACGCAGGTTTAATTCTTACTTTGAGGATTTGTATGGTCGTACTTATGAGCCTGGAAACTTCCAACGTGGAGATTTTTTATTACATTTGCCAGCATGTGATGTATTTCACAGAATAGATATTTTAAAATCAGAACGTGTTCAAGGACAAATGATTAAATGAAATCAATGAAACAAATGTTGGCTCCCCACAAAACGCCTTATAAAAAAATAAGACTGGGCAGACAATGCGATGGTGGCTATATTTTATTAGAAGAATTGTTGGGTGATGTGGTATTTTCCTATGGAATTGGTGATGATGATAGTTTTGAAAGAGTTTGTGAAGCTAAAGGCATGCTTGTCTTGATGCATGATCCTACCATTACTTATGGCGATTGTAAGTTGCGGCCTTTTGTCGCCGCACATGACCCTGCAATTGTTTATCACAGCAATAAATTACGGCATTTTGCCGCCATACCATTCGATGCCCAGTTTTCAAAACACTTGGCTGGAAGTGACAATATTACGTTAAAAATAGATGTTGAAGGGCATGAATGGTTTGGTTTGCGAGACTGTGATGCTTCTGTGTTTTCTCACATCAATCAAATGGTTGTTGAATTTCATAATATGCATGATAATGACCCAATGAAAATACCAATAATTGGTAGATTGTTGGAATATTTTACCATATTTCATATGCATGGGAATGATTTTGGAGGAGTTACAGAAGATGGATTACCACATGCTTTGGAAATCTCGTTTATAAACAATAAATTTGGACCGTTTAATCTGGAAACAGAAGCATATCCTATTGCTGGCTTAGATTTTTCCAACAGTAACCAAGGTGATTATAAAATGGATTGGTGGTTACAAACAAATTATTTGTCGTGAAATGCCACAATGGCATCCTCACTTAGCCTGACAACATTTTTCCACAGATTTTTTAACTTTGGTTCGAAATTATTGGCAGTTTCCGAAAGTCCGATACCAGTGGTATCGTGAACTTCAATAAACAATTGTTCAATTTTTTTAGCAACTGGGGCGAAATCTATAAAATGTTCGCCGCCTTCTATATCGCATTTAAAGTAATCTGCCTTATCAATTTGAATCCTGTTAAAAAAATCCTCGACAGTCAATGCGGCAACAGTAATTTCGCCATTAGGGGCTACGCTATTCATGGTGGTGTTTCCGCCATTATATAAATTAAATTTCACATCACCACTTGTTTGCCATAATGCGAGTTGAATGGGAATGACATTGGTTATCTCCAAGTGATTGATAATGGCACATAAATTACAAAAATGTTCTGGTGTTGGCTCAATGGCATATACTACATCTGCTATTGTAGAAGCATAGATTGAAAAAAGCCCCACATTGGCCCCGGCGTCCACAACAACACCACACTTTTGCATATTGTAATATCCGCTGTTTATTTGATTGATAATAAATTCTGTGTAATTGGCGGGATTGGACATCAGCGTTAAAATTGGTTCAAAATCTAAATTATATTCTTTTCCGCTGGCTGTTTTAATTATCATATAGCTTCCTTAATATCTGACACATATATATGTTTGACAATTACGATTGACAAATTATGAAAATATTATTAACTGGGACCAATGGATTTGTGGGCAAACATGTCCTTCCTACACTAAATTCACACGATGTTTTTTGTTTAAGTAGAAATAATTTACATGAAGTAAAACAATTCTCCCCAGAAATGGTTATTAATCTTGCTTGGGAGGGCGTGTTCAGCAACCTAAGGAATGACTCCGACCTGCAAGCCAAGAACCTTGTGTTCAATAAAAACCTATTTGACATTTGCTCTTCTTCATGCAAACGTTGGGTGGGCATAGGTAGTCAAATAGAAATAAATTGTCCAACCAATCCTTATGCTTCTTATAAGATCGAGACAAGAAAACAACTTGAATTGTTGTCTCAAAAGCACGGTATTAGTTTCGTTTGGATTAGGCTGTTTAGCATTTATGGTCCTGGTGACAAAGAAAATAATTACATTCCTTACTTAGTGAGAGAATTAAAGCTGCATCACGATCCAGAGCTTACAGATCAAAACATACCTTGGGATTATTTGTATGTAACGGATGCCGCCGAGGCCATTAGAGCGATATCATTTAGTGAAGAAGAGGGCATATTTAATGTGGGTTCCGGGCACACAGTTCTTACCCAGCATGTTGCCAAAATGATTAGGGATAAAATTAGCCCAAATGCTGTTTTGCAATTTGGCAAAAGAAAGCAAAGAGCAGTGGAGCTTGATTATTTATGTGCAGATATAACCAGACTTTTGGGTTTAGGGTGGCGACAAACTGTTTCTCTAGAAAAGGGGATAGATATGTTGTCACAATAAATTAGAGGATACTTTGATAGTATAGATGATAACAATAAAAAAACGTATATTGGACCTTAGTTTAAAACATAGTTTGTGCCATATTAGTAGCTGTCTTTCTTGTGTGGAAATTCTTTGGGATATTTACAGCAAACACCCCAATGATGTTGTAATTCTATCTAATGGACATGCTGGATTGGCACTATACTGCACAATAGAACATTTTTTCGGAATCAATGCAGAGAGTTTGTTGCTTAAGCACGGCATTCACCCATGTTACGATCCAGAAAATAAAATTTACTGTTCTACGGGTAGTTTGGGTTGTGGGTTGCCCATTGCTATTGGTTATGCAATAGCTGGTAGATCAACGCATTGTATAATTTCTGATGGAGAATGTGCCGAGGGCAGTGTTTGGGAAAGTTTGTCTTTTATAGAGGAGCACAATATACCCATCGAAGTATGTGTGAATATGAATGGTTTCGCTGCCTATAAAGAAGTCAACAGAAAACAGTTGTCAGAAAAACTAATGCTGTTTTATCCAAAAATTAAGATATATTTAACCTCTAATGATCCTTTCCCCAATACAATAGGTGCTCATTATACAAAGATGAATAAGGAAGAAAAAGTTTCTTATGAGAAGAACATTCGCTAATCTTCTGTTAGAAGAAATGAAAATAAATGACAGGATCGTTGTTATAACTGCCGATTTGGGTTTTGGGTTATGGGATACTGTTCAACAAGAATTTCCAGGTCGTTTTTACAATTGTGGAGCAGCAGAACAGTTAATGGTAGGAATGGGTATTGGATTAGCTTTGGCAGGACATATTCCAGTGTGTTATTCTATTACTCCTTTTTTACTATATCGACCATTTGAGTTTATTAGAAATTATCTCAATTGCGAAAAAATAGCTGTTAAATTAGTGGGCTCGGGCAGAAACAAAGACTATGAAAACGAAGGATTTAGCCACCACGCAGAGGATGATTTAGTGATTATGAAGTGTTTTTCCAATATAATAACTTATCATCCAGACAGCAAAGAAGAATTGTGCAGTATTTTTCAAGATGTTTTATATAATAGCAGTCCAGTCTATGTGAATTTAAAAAAATAATGGCAGGCAAGTTAAATTATTTTGTATGGTTGCTACCTTGGACCGAAACAGTAGGTTTGGTAGTTGCTTTAAATAAATTGGTTGATAATTTGGCTGTTCTTGGGGAAAGAGCATATGGGTGGGGAACGAGTATGAAGCCACATTCTAAAGCACTGCTTGTTCCGCATGGGTGGCATTTTGACGCTCAACCAGGAGATGTTTGTTATATTCCATCTATTCCTCCCATTACGCCTGATAACTCGGTGTTTATTTATCCTGAACCTATGCAACCATTATGGGGAGGATGCCCGCCCAATGGTGCCAAATACTTTGTCAGATGGTTTGTTTATCATAACATAAATGTTTCTCTGTGCGAAACTGATATTGTTTTCAATTGGTCTGACGACTATGAAATAAACATAGATGGCGGTAATAGAAAACCATTGGGGAGTTTATCGTCCGTGGATTTATCGGGTGATGTGTTTTATGATAAAGGTTTGAAAAGAGAAGGAGAATGTATGATAGTTAGGAAGGGATGGTATAAAAGCCTTGATAAACATTGTCAAAATGCCATTTGTATTGACGGATATCAAGACAATCAAATTCTATGCCAGATATTTAATACTACAAAGAAGTTTATTTGTTACGATCATTATTCCTGTTTGCCAGTACAAGCGGCAATGTGTGGTTGTGTGCCCATTGTGGTTTTGCCAGTGGATGGCGTTGTATCCCCTGAGCATAGGACTGCGAAGACTACACATATGGCATATAAAAAACCAGAAATGTACAAATATGGCGTGGCACTGGGAACAAGTGAAAAAGAAATAGAGTGGGCGAAGAAAACCATGCATTTAGTCAAAGGTCATATGAAAGCTTTAGAAGAAGAAAGTGTTGTGCAAACCAAGGAGTTTGTAAAAATTTGCGAAGATATTGTATTAAATAAATAGCTTTCTAGAATAAATGATATCTTTTTGATAGTAGTTGACGAGTTCTATCCTTTTTTTCAATATGTTGTGTCCCCATAATGTATGTGTGGCAAAATGTAGCAAGAAATCACCTTTCTGGAAAATATCTCCTTTGGTCACCCCACGACAGTCTAATACTCCTTGTGGAATGTATGAATTAAATGCCCTTTGTGGCATAATTTTTACTATTGATTTCCATTCATCTTGTGTACAATAGTATCTTAGCATTCCCTGTTCTTGAAATTTGTTCTTGACAGGCTTTGCCCAGTGGATCATTTCGCCATCTAAAAAATCAATAAATTTTCTTCCATCATCATTGTTTTTGAGAATAAAGTTTCCAGCATTGATTAAATTGGATTGTTCTAAGACAGGAAAAAATGAATGATCTTCGTCAAAAAGGCTTTCTATAGCAATCGTGAAATTCATTATAAGTGTATCTGTATCTTGATAAAAAATAACATCGTAATTGGTGTTTTTTAGCAAGTATTTCATTAATTTTATTTTATAGTAGCCAGCATATTCAACAACTCCCTTGTAAAACCCTTCCCAGGGAAAAAATGTATAAGAATGTCCTAATGTATTGCGATAATTACAGTAGTCAATTTTATTTTTATTGGTGAGTGCGGCAAGTTCCGCATGATTGTCTCTGTAGTAAGTAATGATAAGGATTTTCATACTAATATATAATAGTAAAAATGAATATCGTCACAATTATTAATGCTCACAATGATCCGCCTTTATTGGAAAACACAATTGATTCTGTAAGAAAATGGGTTACTGACAAGATTATCGTGGTTATTGATGCAGCAGGGTGGCAGCTATTTCATAATTTCAAATGCCCGGAAAACACAGAACTTTTAAAGGGGGTTTATCATAATTGCAAGCGTAGTCCTTATAAAAACATTGCTATTGGTTTAAATTACGCATATGCTAAATATCCAGAAGCAGATTGGTATAATTATATCGAATCTGATGTTTTGTATTTGAACGATTTGTTTAAAGAGGATTTGAGCACTAAGTGTGATTATGCTGATTTGGGGTTTTGTCAACGAGCAGGAAAGCAAGGAGATCAATGGCTGCCCGAAAAGATTTTTAACAAACAATTGCCTGTTTACTATATGTTAGGGGCTGTTCATTTTTATTCACACAATTGTATTAGTGGCTTGATGAAAATGGATTTTTTTACCAAGGTTTTAGAAGCAACAAAAGAATATCAAGGTGGTTTTTTCCCTAATTTTTCTCATTATGCGGTAGAGGAAATAATCTATCCAACGGCAGCAGCAGTTTTTGGACGCATAGGTAATTTAGGCGAAGACACAAAATACGCAGTGCGATTTACTCCCGAAATATCAGAAAGCGAGATTGCGATACCAACCAGTATTGCACATCCGTTAAAAAATCTTCAGAAGAGAAAAAATTTAAAAAAAATGTACAACAAAGAAGAATTTTTGGCAAATTTAACACCACACGAAGCCATCTTTTATTGTAGTTTAAAAGGTGTGACTGTGTGGAAAAATGGACAACCGACTGAGGGCGATTTTTTACTGCCATCGGCAGCATGTGTGTGGGCAAAAGCAAGGCTTAGGGGGCAAGAAGTACAGCACGGACTTTGGGCACATCCAACCGATTTTGGTACTATTTTGCCAAACATGAGCATAGTAGGACCAGCCTCAAGATTGGTTTATAAATTAGAAAAAAAATATCATGGACTGAAAGGTTCTGTTGGTATTTCGGAGACCATTAAAGGATACAATTCTACAATGGTGTTTTGCATCTTGTGTGATGGAGAATTGGTTTGGCGTTCACAACCAATGCGAACAGCAGGACAGGTGGAAGATTATCAAATAATGATAGAAAACATTGATGTGTTGGAATTAGTAGTTGTTACAATTGGAAGCTATAACTCGTGCCAAGCTATTTGGTGTGATCCTGTGTTATTATTATGACAATATTTTTGCACAACAAATTATAGATGGTGCAAACCAACTGGAATAACGGGAGGTTGTTTCTATTTTTGTCACCACAAACCCATTATAATTTAACAATCTTTTAAAACACTTTGTGTTGAAAAAATTAATGTGTTCTGAAACAGCCTTTGCATTGTCTTTCCAATTGTCGCATAATGGAACCTCTGCATATAGAATGGTGTTTTCCTTACACATTGTTCTGATGTGTTGTAATAAATTGTCTGGATAAGACACATGCTCCAAAACATGGCAAATCATAATGAAGTCTATTTTATCTATTGAATCTATGTCTATATTATTATTTTTTGATATATCGTAGATGTATTGTTGGGCATTTGAGAATTCTTCTAATATATATTGTCCTTTGTGTCCTCCATAATCTAATGTGGTTTTTATTTTTGTATAATCAACCACTCCTGCAAAAAAATTACGCATGTAATTTTTTCTAAAAGTTATTTCCCCCTCCTCATCAATATGATTCGAAATTTTTTCGTAGCTTGGCTCTATGTGATTTCTGACGAACTCATAATATTCTCCTCTATAATCCCAATAATATCTCTTTAGCTCATCTTCATCAAATCGTATGTCTGATCCTCGATATCCACACTCTGGACAGTATATGGTTTTACAATCTGGTTTTATGCCATTAAAAAGATAATATGCGATAAAATCAGAAATTTTTGATTTTGTTTTAATTATTTTTTTATTCTTGCATACAACACAATGGTCTACTATGTGCATTATTTCACCATATTTTCTTTTAATTCTTTTTGATCCAAGAATGGCCACATATCTTCTAATGAACAGGCAATCATCGACCCATCCTCAGCTTTTCGGGCGGCTATTTTAGGAGAAAATGGTTGTCTTTCATCTAAGACAATTTCGCAAATTACGGGATCGTCCTCGCAGAGTGTCGCCGCCACAGTTTCTTTGATTGTTGGGTAATTATCACACTTCAAATATCTGATTCCATATGCATAGGCTATTTTTTCCATGCAAGGAAAACTTATGCCATTGGTATTATCAAATCCCACTGGATTAAAATTGTTGTTGGTTTGGGTCTGTCGTATCGAATGATAGCCGCCGTTGTTTAATAAAAATATTTTTATTGGCAAATTGTGATGTCTAATTGTTTGAAGCTCTTGTATGTTCATTTGAATGCTACCATCGCCAGCAAAACAAACTATCTTCTGCCCAGATGCAAAATGGGCACCAATTGCAGCAGATATATCCCAACCCATCGCCGCCATGCCTGAATTACTAAACATACGTTGTCCTTTTTTCATCGGTATGACTTGAAAAGGTATAATACATGCCGTGGCATTGCCACAGACCATAATTTGGTTTTCTGGCAGTTGTTTTCCCACTTCTTCCATAAATCCATACGGATTGACCAACGGTAGCTTGCTTCTCAATGTCAACACTTGTCTGTGTTCTGGTAAAACTACTGGATATTTTTTCGACTTTTCTTTACACCACTCTATCCATTCGGTTCTATCAATATTGCACTCTTCACAAAGCATTTGTTCCATGAAGTCTTTAACATCTCCATGAATTGGTATGTCTGGAAATATGGTGGGTTTTTTTAATTCTGCTTCATCAATATCAACAACTATCTTTGTGGACTTTTCAGCAAATGCCTCCCATTTATATCCTATTTGCCGTATGTCTAATCTACAACCCAACACTAATAATAAGTCTGCGTTTTGTAGTATAAAGTTTCCACCTCGTTCACCAATGGTGCCCGGACGACCCACACGAAGAGGGTGGTCGTGCTCAAGTAAGTCGTGAGCATTAAAAGCTGTAAGAATAGGAATGTTGAATTTTTCTATTAGTTGATGGAAAACATCAATAGAGCCAGAAAAATGTATACCCGGCCCCGCCAAAATAACAGGTCTTTTTGCTTTCTTGACACAATCCAAAACACGAGTGATGGTGGGTTTGTCTATTTTGGGAAAAGAAGACACATGGCCGATGTATGCACTCAGCTTATCTTCATCTATTTTTGCATTTTGCACATCAAGAGGAATGTCTAGCCAGCAAGGCCCAGGTCGTCCAGTGCGGGCGAGATGGAGTGCTTTATCAAGGTGATATTTAATGGAATATGGATCAATTACCATTTCTGCATATTTAGTAATGTGAGACACCATGCTTACAATATCATATTCTTGATCGCCAAGTTGCCTCAGATTTATGCCAAGACTTTTTGCATATCTTGCTGTTTGATTATATTTAACTTGTCCTGAAATCACAAGCATTGGTATAGAATCAGTCCAAGCACCCAACACACCAGTGATGGCGTTGCTACCCCCTGGTCCTGTTGTGACATTCACCACAGGTATTTTATTGTGTATTCTTGCATATCCTTCTGCTGCTATGGTGCAGCCTTGTTCATTGTGGAAACATATTGGTTTGAAATACTTTCCAAATGAATTGTTGAGATACATGGCTCCACCACCAGTAATCATAAAAACGTGTGTAATTCCTGCTTGTTTCAAATACTCTGCTATGTAATCGCTTACAGTTATCATGTTATTTTTCCTGCATTTGTTGATTCCACGCCCGAATTTGTATCATTTCCTTTATACCTTCGTTTAATCCCATTAGTGGCAAGTTTAATAAAGCCAATTTATCTCCATTGCCTGTATAAGAAGGTGAATATTCAGTTATTTTTATTTCATTTTCTTTTCCAATTGTTTTTTGCACTATTTTGACAACATCTACCAACTTGTGTTTTTGTGAATACACACAATTGATATCAGATGATTTTATTTTTGATTTTGTCAACAGATGATTTACTACACGACATAAATCCCCGATATAAAAGAAGTCCATCCATTTGTCTAATAAATGAATTGGTTCATTTTTTTCTGCTTTTGTGATCGCATTTATAACAAGACTTCTGGGGGCTTCGCCAAACCCAAAGCAATTAAACAACCTAAGATTTATTCCATTGTTTTTAAGACGTTTTGCTATGATGTTTTTAGCCGATCCATAAAAATCTCTGGGAAATTTTTTGTAAATTTCTTCTTCTTTTGCACAAACTATTTCTTGCTCTTTGTCAAACTCTGCTCCGCTCGCAATATTGATGAATAGTTTATGAGGAATATAGGTTATTGCATTTTCAAACATAGAAATATTGTTGTAAAACGTAGATGCACTATGTCCATGTGGCCAGCCTTTTTGTTTATCCTCAATTGCGGCGTGAATAATGGTGTCTATATGGTGGTTTTCAGAGAAATTTATACATTGTGACTTATCAAGCAAATTCAGTGTTTGCCGACCCTCAGCATATACTAAGTGGTCGTAACTCAAGTAAGAGCATAAATTTCTGGCAATAAACCCACAGCCACCAGTAATTAATACATTCATACCCTATTATAGTTTATGTACATAAAATACGCTGAGCCCTACTGGGACAATAGAGAAAAAGAAGCTGCTATTGAAAATATTAAAACAAGCCAATGGCTGTCATCTGGGGATACTGTTGTAGAATTTGAGGAAAAATTTTCAGCAAAATTTTCACAGAAATATGGACTGATGCTCAATAGCGGCAGCAGTGCTAATTTAGTGGCTATATCCGCTTGTAAGAAAATTTTTGAATGGAAAGATGGTGATGAAATTATTATGGGGGTGGTTCAATTCCCGACTACGGTTGCCCCTGTCATACAAAACAATTTGAAGCCCGTGTTTATTGATGCAGAGTACGATAGTCTAAATTTTGATATCTGCAAAATCGAAGCAAATATTACCAACAAAACAAGAGCCATTATCCTAAGCCCAGCGTTTGGCAACCCCCCCGACATGGATAGATTGGGACAAATATGCAGAGATCATAACTTGAAACTAATTTTAGATTGCTGTGATTCTCTTGGAACTACTTGGAATACGCAACACCTTGCAGAATTTGCTGTTGTATCTACTTATTCTTTTTACGCCTCTCATCACATATGCACAATGGAAGGTGGAATGGTCACAACAAATGACTTTCAAATTCTTCAAGCATGCAGAAGGTTTGCATATTGGGGACGAGATTGTTTTTGCAGAGGAACGGAAAATTATTTACCTTGCGGGAAATGCGGCAATAGATTCAAAGAATGGATTCCAAATTGCAATTGTGTAGTAGATCACAAATATGTGTATACAGAAATTGGTTACAATTTAAAACCTCTAGACCTTCAGGGAGCTTTGGGATTGGTGCAACTCAACAAAGTCGATGAAATTATTGCCAAAAGAAAAAAACATAAAGAGATTGTTGTAAATCTGTTTAGAAAATACTGTGAAGTTTGTGATGTCAAAGTATTGCCACAAGCAGATGTTTCGTGGTTCTGTGTGCCTCTTATTTCTCGGCAAAAAAATAAATTGGTTTCACATTTGGAAAAAAGCGGCATTCAAACGAGGAATTTTTTTGCTAATAACATTTTGCAGCAACCAGGGTTTTGTCATTTGGGAGATTTTAAAGAATATCCAGTGGCACAGAAATTTGCCGAAGAGGTTTTCTTTGTTGGCTGTGCCCCACATTATACCCAAGAGACGTTTGATTATATTGAACAGGTTTTACAAGCATATATACTTGCATGAAGGTTCAATTAAGCGTTTCTACCAATTTGAATAACCATGTTTCTGTGTGCGTTTTTATTAATGATAAAAGCTGCGGTAGTTTGTGTATAGTAGAAAGAGATTTTCAAGAATTGTGTAATGGGTTACGAACACTATATTCAGATTTTGAGATAAGGGAGGAATAATGGGGGCGGCTTCTTTAACGGGTTTGAGCGGACCAGGAATGTCTAAGGGTAAGCATAAATGTAAAAATCAATGTGGTGGTTGTGGCTGCAAATGTGTAGACGAACCAGAGCCAAAGACACCCCCTAAAACAGGTTGCGTTACTAGAATTTCAGTTGGTCAGAAATTGACACATAAAGCCGGGAATGGTAAGATGTCCATCAAAGGGTGCTGACTATGAAGCGAGCAGAACGTCGTATTGCGAAAGCTAAGATGAAAAAACGTGCCCGAGAACTTTACCCTTGGGCTGGCCAAAGAGCAGAAAAATGGGCTGATAATTTGGCATTATGTTCTAGGTATTGCTGTGGCAATCCACGAAAATGGTTTCACGAAAAAACTTTACAAGAGAAAAAAGCAGATGAGCGAGACAAAGCAACTGAGCGAGAGAGAAAAGGAATTAAACCAAGTTGTCCTAGACAGAATTGGACAGGAGTTGGATGATCGTTTTAATGAGTGGAAAGCATTTGCTTTTCAGCAACGAACCTTCGGTGCAGTGATTGCATTTACGTTGGGCATAGCTTTCTCCAAATTGATTACAGCCTTTTCCGAGAGTTTGATTATGCCCATTGTTCAATTTTTGGGCAAATATACAGGAGAAACATGGAGACAGGCTGTTTGGGAACCTGTTCCTAATTTAAAATTTGAAGTTGGACAATTTTATGCGGCTGGTGTTGATTTTATCTTGATGTCTTTAATACTTTATGCTTTGTGGAAGGTTGTCAAACACTTCAAAAAAGAGGAAGAAGAATGCCCAAATGCTTGTTGTGTAAAAAAGAGCTAGAAGTTAATGAGTGTGGGCCTAGTGATGGTGGTTGTGCCATAATTTCTTTTGGTTATGGTAGTCGCCACGATCAAATAGGTTATTCAAATCCGCCTGAGGGAGCACTTGACAAAATGTTGTCCTGTGATGAGATTAGATGCGTCATTTGCGATGATTGCTTTGAAAAGAATCTCGACCTATTTGAGGGATATAGAATTAAAACGCACACAAAGAAAACCAGGGTAATATAAGCTGGAACTAACATAATACTTGTGGGGTGGTCAACGTAGTTCTGTTTCGAAGAGTCTGAGTAATTTGCCCGCCTAAGGTTTACAACCCAACTTTCTGAAGTATAATGGGTCTGTCGATGTGGTATTCTAAGAAAACTTTAGCAAAGGAGTAGCCAGCGTGGCAGACGAAAAAAAATTGTCAGATTTTGTTTCCCAACTCCAAAAGATCGCCGGGGGGTCAGCCCTTTTGGGGGAGGTTAATATTCATCGCAAAGGCGATAGGATTATCCTTCCCGATGGGATGAGCCTCGATGAGGGAATTCGATGGCTTCAGCGTAAGCAGAAGGAAGAAATGACTACGGTTGGAATTTCCGAAGTCATTGAGGCTTTCCCGCTCGATGGGGCTGTGAATTTCTTCCGGGTCTTGAAGGAAAAGTACGGTTGGGCAGATTTGATTCCGACCCCTGGATTTTTCGGGGACAATCCGCCAACCATGATTGCCGTGGATATTGGTGCTGGCGAAACCATGCAAGTGCCGTGGGGACGTTGCCAGATTCCGAAGGTTGAAGGTTATTTGGAATGCAATTTCCAGATGATCGAAAATCGCCCGGTTTTCTGTTTGCAGGGTGAGGTTGTTCGTCGGGATGAAGGCGTGGTCCATGAGATTGCCGAATTGGTCCGCAAGAAATGCAAGACCGATAGCATCTATCGTGGCAAGGCTATCAAGATGAATTTCCGTGATACCGATGGCAATCGTATCCGAAAGTTCAATCCCAGCTTCTGCCCGAAGTTCATGGAAACGGCTGGCATCAAGACCGATGGATTGATTTTGTCGGAAGCCACCATGCAACAGGTGACAACCAGCCTGTTCAACCCGGTGGAATATTCCGAGCGTTGCCGCAAGCAAGGCATTCCGCTCAAGCGGGGTGTGTTGCTCGAAGGCCCCTTCGGCACTGGAAAAACTTTGACAGCCCATGTGTTGGCAAAGAAATGTGTCGAAAATCAATGGACGTTCCTGTATCTGCAAGACGTGCGGGATTTGGACTTGGCGTTGAATTTCGCCAAGTTGTATGAGCCCGCCGTGGTGTTCGCAGAAGACGTTGATCGTATCGTTGGTGGCGATGAGCGTGATGATGACATGAACAGCGTCCTCAACTTGGTGGACGGTGTTGACAGCAAGCATCACGAGATTATGGTGGTGTTGACAACCAACTTGGTGGAAACGATTCACAGTGCATTTATTCGTCCGGGTCGAATTGATGCGGTTGTGACCATCGATCCGCCTGACATGAGTGCGACCGTGCGTTTGGTTCGTTACTACGCTGGTGACAAGCTGGTGGCAGAGGATGCCGATTTGCAAAAGGCTGTCAAGCCGCTGGTCGGTCACAATGCCGCAGTCATCCGAGAAGCGGTGGAGCGTTCCAAGTTGTCGGCTGTCAGCAATTCCGATGAGGGATTGAAGATTCATGCCAATGATGTTGGAATCGCCGCCAAGTCGATGGCCAAGCACTTGGAATTGCTCAACAAACCCAAGGGCGATGAAATCTCCCATTGGGAACGTATTGGCGAAGCAATTTCTGGTGGAGTGCATCGCAATATGGAAGATGGACGAATGTTGATTCCGACTTGCCGAAGCAATGGAAACGGGGAAGACGAATAAAGCCCTGATTTCAAAGAGCCCCGGCAAAACAAATGCCGGGGCTCTTTTTTTTGATTTTTACTCTTTTATTAAAGTGATTTTTGTAGTAAAATAAAAATATGAAAATCCATCTTTAATAAGAGAAAAAATATGATAGTGAATTTTCAAGATTGGGCGTCAGATGAGGATGTGCGAGACCTGTTGGAGAAACACAGTTTAGAGGCAACGAGAATATCACAATTGCGAAAGAAATATGCTGTTGATGTTCCCACATGTGAAGAAAAGAAATTTGTGGAAGTGTTTTCCCATGATCCTCTAGTGAAAAGTGCGTTGTTATGAGCAAAATTAAACAAGTCATCGTCATTCGTAAAGATTTGAAGATGCGAAGAGGCAAAGAAATTGCCCAAGGGGCTCACGCTGCTATGGTCTTTATGTCCCTAAGGATACAGAAAGCTGCTCTGCATTCTTCTTTGGGAAATCGACCGCATCCAGCAGTGAATGACTTGTTTTCGGCGGCACAATGGGAATGGATAGAGGGAAATTTCGCTAAGGTATGTTGCCAATGTCATAGCGAAGCTGAGTTGAAGGAATTGTACGAGAAAGCCAAGGCAGCAGGACTTGAAGCACACACAATTACTGATAGTGGTCTAACGGAATTTGGTGGAGTGCCCACCCTTACCGCTTTGGCAATTGGTCCTGACTTAGATGAAAAAATTGATCCGATTACGGGGCATTTACAATTATATTGAATGAACACTGTATGAAGCCACTTGTGTGTTGGAAATCACTGGGAAATGACAGTTGGGGATTATATGTCGGCAGGGGCAAAAATCCGAGATTGGTTGCCAATGTATGGAATAATGGAGTTTGGCACACTTGGGATCATAATGGCGTTGGTGGCGAAAATAGCAAAGAGGAAAGTGTTAAAAAAGCAATGATTGAAGCTGCCGCCTCAGTTATATCGCAGGGCTTTATATAAAAAGGATGTTGTAAATGAAGTGTTTTTACCACGGCTGTGATTTTGATGGAAAATGTTCTGCGGCTATTGTCAAATTGCAACATCCATCGTGTGAACTTATCCCCGTTAATTATGGGGAGAAGTTTCCTTGGGAGTTGATTGAAAAAGATGAAGTAATTTTTATGGTGGATTTCACCGTTCAACCGTATACTGATATGTGGAGGTTGAAAGATTTATGTAGATTGACTTGGATCGACCATCACAAGACTTCAATTGATTGGGCAAAAGAGGCTGTGTTTTACGTTGAAGGATTGCGAGCCACTGATTTGGCTGCGTGCGAATTGACGTGGATGTATTTCGCCGCACCAAATGTTGCCATGCCGGAAGCTGTTAAATTGCTGGGAAGATACGATGTGTGGGATCATAAAGATGATCGTGTGTTGCCATTTCAATATGGCATGAAATGTTTGGCTGAGCCACCCGACAATATGAAATGGTGGGACATGCTGTTGCAAGACAGGGCTCCAGTAAGTGTTGGTAATGTAATTAGTGTGGGTCGTTTTTGCCAAGAATACCAAGAAAAGCAAGATGTATATACTTGCAAATCGTCAGGTTTTGATTTAGAATGGGAAGGATTGAGATGGACAGTAATCAATGGCCCAAGCCGGGGCAGCAGTGTTCACAAGAGTCGTTTTGATCCTTTTGCACACGATGCGATGCTTGGGTTTTGGTGGAATGGAAAACAATGGATTTTCTCTTTGACCACCAGCAAAGACATTGATCTTTCAGCGATTGCAAAGAAATATGGTGGCGGGGGACATAAACAAGCAGCGGGATTCGAGGCAGCAGAATTGCCTTTTAGTTTTGGTAAAAAAGATTAGTAAATAGGAGACATAAATGATTCAATGGATTGAAAGTTTCAGATTTTCATTTGATGCAAAAGAAGTTGTGCATCACAAAGAATTGCGATGGAACATTGATGCAATTTATGCAAAAGCCAAGGAATTTAAGAAAGAAAAAGAATGCCCTCTTTCTACACATGACTTGGTAAATGGCTTTATTAAAGAGTGTTATTATGATGGAAACTTATAAGTTCTTTCATGATGAAGAGTTGGAACAATTGAGAGCAGAAAGAAAGAAAAAGTTTAAAGACAGTATATAATTTTGGCGGTATCGTCCAATCTGGTTAGGACAGCGGTTTCATAAGCCGTAAATTCGGGTTCAAATCCCGGTGCCGCTACTGGGAGAGTAAAATGAGAAATGTATTGACTCAACGACATGTATTGGTTTTGAACAAAATGTGGACTGCTGTAAACGTAGTCACATTGCGTAGGGCTATATCCATGCTTTTTAATGAAAAAGCATTGATTATTGATCCTACCGCATTCACCACATACAATTGGGATGATTGGTCCAAACTAAGGGTTATGGATGACGAAGAAGGTCTGCGTAGTGCATTCCAGCAGTTCAAAATCCCTGAGATTATTTTGCTGACGGATTATGACAAGCTGCCTAGCCGTAAGGTGAAATTCAGCCGAAGAATGATCCACAAGCGAGATAATTACACTTGTGGATATTGCGGCAAACAACCCGATTTGTCAGAGTTGACGATTGACCACATTGTTCCTCGTGCCCAAGGTGGACAAACAACTTGGACAAATTGCACAAGCTGTTGCATAAATTGTAACCAAAAGAAAGATAATCGCACTCCAGTGCAAGCCCATATGAAATTGCGGCGTGAGGTAAAGAAGCCAGAATTCAGCCTGTTTAAGGTTGAGAAGAGATTTGTATACAAGTCTTGGAAGCATTTCATAGACAAGATGGTATCCGAGGCTTTTTGGACGACTGAACTGGAAAACGACAATCCAAAAGAATAATTTTTGATAAGATTGCGAAAATGTGTCGTTTGTATACTATATAATAGTATGGCAAACGACACATTTGTTTTTTCTGACTACCAACTACAAGTTTTAACAGGCTCTTTATTGGGAGATGGACATTTAACCAAAGTTAAATATGGCTCTCCATCATTCTCAAAAAGTCAAGCAACGAAACGAATAGAATATTTGAATTGGCATTTTGGTATTTTTGGCAGTATAGCTAGTTCTGTTAAAACTTGCCAAAATTGGGCGAAGGGAAAGCAGTATTCAAAATCTAAATTTTATACAAAAACTCATCCTCACTTGGCAGAATTGCGAAAGATATGGTATCCAAAAGGTGTAAAAATTGTTCCGCACAATATAACACTTACTCCATTGGCAGTTGCTATTTGGTTTTTTGACGATGGTACAAATAATCTTAAAAACAGATGTGTAAAATTTGCCACATATTCATTTAACAGAGATGATTGCAATTTTCTTGTAAGCCAATTGTCGCAAATGGGATTTAAAAGCACTGTTTGCAAAGACAATGTAATTAGAGTTCGCACTGAGTCGTATAAGGCACTTATTGATATGGTGAAGCCTTATATGTTATGGAATTGTTTTGCACATAAAATACTCTACAGAGAAGCAAGTAGAAAATACATCAGTGATGAAGAAGCAATAAAAATTTTTGAAGATTACAACAGCGGAATGAAACAAAAAGATATTGCTGTAAAATTTAAGACAGACCCCAGTACGGTATCGGCAATACTTCGTGGAAAACGAAAAAAACATTTAAAATTGGTTGATACAATAAGTTTGCCACTCAACAACAAGTCTGGTTACAAACATGTGTTTTGGGAAAAACATAGTGGAAAATGGCGTGTGCATATCATAAAAAAAGGCAAAACACTTTATTACGAAAATTTTGCTGACAAAATGGATGCCGTAGCCGCCAGAGATCGTTGGTTAGAAGAGTCATCATGCGTTGGTTAGAAGAGTCATCATGCTTCTACATTCATCCATTGGCACCCTGAGATACGGCTTTACCCATCTTGTGGTAGATGTCGATCCTGAAATCACTCGATACTATCGAGCGTTGTTGCCAAAATATGTAGAAATCCAGCCCCAGATGTATCCTGCCCACATTTCTGTGGTCCGTAAAGAAATGCCCCCTAATATGGACTTGTGGAGAAAATACGAAGGAGAAAAAGTAGAGTTCTTCTATAGCCCTATCATACATGAAGGTTCTGTGTATTTTTGGTTGAATGTATTTTGTCAACGGTTGGAAAAAATACGAGTAGAACTAGGATTAGAAATACACAGTCCGTACACTATCCCGCCCGAAAATTACCAACATTGCTTCCACTGTACGATTGGAAACAAAAAGTTCCAGACTATATTATAGTGGACACTTTTGGAGGTAATCTTATGAGGAAGTTAAAGCATGTAGTATGGGGACTTATGTTGGCGGTGGTGGTGTGTTCATTTTCTTCTTGTTTGAAGAAGGATTTGCCGCCCAAACCACCTATTACGATTTCGCATTTGTCTTTAGTAGTTGTTCATGATCCATTGAATTGGACACAAGAAAATGGACGATTGTTGACTGATGAAGCTTTTCGAACATATTTAGATGGGCAAAATCATGATATTCGGCTTGTCTACCGAGGACAACCCGGAAAAGATTTGACTAAATATTTTAGTTATTTAGATGACCTGGAAAAGAATGGCAAGCCTGCTGCTTTGCCATATTTGTTAGTTGGCAAAGCCGGGGAGGTGGTATATGGCGGTGCCTATCCCCCTGATAGCGAAGCAGCAGTCAAGTTGGTTCGTGAACTAGAAACAGTAAAGAAAGCCCCTGGAGCAGTGGCAGGCGGCGAAAAAGAAGTTCTTTGGGCTGCTGGAGCATGGCGAAAACTTGGAGGATTGAAACCGGCTCAACCTAATTTGAAAACCCGCTGGCAGGGTAGAGTATATACTGAAGATACTCCCAATGAGCCACTAATTTCACGAGACAAATGGGTTAGTGTAGATTTCGGTCGATTCATCCCAGAGATTGCAGATCAAGATGGACAAAGTAGTTGTTGTGCTTGTGCTGCAACACAAATGGCAGCCACTTTGCATAAAATTTGCGGCTATAAAAATGAAAAGTGGTCAATTGCTGATCTTTATCGTCGGGGCAACAATGGCTCTGATGATGGCATGATGCTTGAAACTGCGTTGAATTTGCTAACACAAGAGGGTATATGCACCACAGAATATGCTGATATGTGGAATTGGCAAAAGCCTAATTACAAAAAGGGCTATGAAGCCGATAGGGCAAAACATAAACTAATGAAGCCTTTCTTGTGTGAGTCACTAGAACAAGTCGGCTCAGCCATTCAACGATGCAAACCTGTTGTAATTGGCGTGTTTGTAACATCTAAATTTGAGCCAGATGAAAATGGTTATATTAAACGATATGCTCATAAAAATGGTGGTGGACACGCTTTGTATCTTGCTGGTATGCAAATCAAGGATGGCGAAGTTTATTACAAAGTAGTAAATTCTTGGGGCAAGGATTGGGGCAAGGGTGGATGGGCTTGGATTCACGAAAGCTGGATTGAACTTGGCTTTGGTGCCTGGACAGCCGCCGTTGTTTCAAATGATCCTGATGATCCACTGGTAGACTAAGTAAATTGTCGGGCCTCTGCCGCACGGCAAGCTATCTCTCGATGATTATTAGGCTGGTAGCAATGCTGCCAGCCTTTTTTTTGGAAAAAAGTTTACATCCCGCATTTCTGAAGTATAATGGGAGTATGAAACACGCTCAATGGAGTGTGTAGGAATCTCAGTTTCATGGAAGGAGCCAATTATGAGAAGTGTGCTTTGCTGCGTACTGCTTTTCGTGGCAAACGTTGCTTTTGCCCAAGACCGTCCCCTGGTGCCCGTACCTCCGATGCCTCGGGGTTATGACAATCGGGGTTATGACAATGAGGTTTGGCGTCCAGCTTGCCCTGAATTGATGCCAAATCAAGGTGCGTTGCCGCCGTCGCCTCCCATTATTCCTCCAACGGCAGAATCTTGGAGAGATGGTTGGAAAGAGAAGTGGGAGCATGAATTCCGACCACTTCGACCCTATGATTATGATCGTCATAATGACTATCGTTATGACCGTCGTTATGATGAAAAGGATGGTTGGTATTACAATCCATCGACTGGGAATTATCAGCGGGATGGTCAGCCAACACAGCCACAGCCCTACTATCAACAGCAGCCCTATTGTCAGCCCCGACAATACTACTATCAGCCTTATCAGGCTCAGCCCTATTGTCAGCCCCGACAATACTACTATCAGACTCAACCCTATTGTCAACCTCGACAATATTACTACTATCCATCTTGCCAATAGGTTTTGAGGAGGAAAAAAAGCCCGGTGAAAGCCGGGCTTTTTTTTTGTTAATGATGCCTAAATAACTGTATGAAATACTTCAATGAATGGTTGCAGTTGCGGGAAAGTATGAATGTCTATATTCAGGATTATGATTCCCAAAATGACGTAAATGACTTATATGAACTTGGCGATCATCTGGCGAGAAAAATAACTCGTCCTTTATGGGAAAAACTAACTCCTGAAGAACAAAAAGCCGTGAGGGATGGAGGCTCGATGTACCATCAAACAATTACGCTTGATGGCAATGGCGAACAACTCAGCTTCTATCCCGCAGGTTGGCCAGAGCCTATGGTAAAAACCATTTTACAAGCTATTAAATATTATCTAGATGAAATGGGTGTGGAGTATGCTCCATTTAAAAAAGAACAAAGTGGTGCATTCAAAGGCGAAGTGTATCGAGTGCCAATTCTGAAATTTAGCGGACCACAAGATGCTCCACCACCATTAAATCTGGCGAACGCTAATGCAAGAGTGATTTTTAGTGATTTGTTAAAATATCCAGACAATGATGGGGGATTTTTTGACATTGATGTGCGTGAATTGTTGATGAGAATTCAACAAGTAGAAAGAGATCAAACAGAACTCCATCAACGAGACCCATATTCTGTTACGCAACACGGAGGGGCCACAATGCATGTGGGTGGCTTGTCTGCCAATGGAATTGAACAGCGTTTGGCAGTTCTCAAACAAATTTGCCAATGGGCCATAGCTCATCACTATGACAAAATATATGCTGCATAATTTTACTCAATGGCTCAGTGAACAAAATACGCAGGCTTTATCTGTGGTGCCACTGTCATCATTCAAATATAGCGAGCCAAATGACGAATATTTATATCATATTTCGCCTGTATCGGGGAAAATAATTCAAACAGGTGAGATAAGGTCTGGGAAGCCGACAATGGGACAAGGTTTTTATAGAAGCTATTCGAAGGGAAAAGTATTCTTTACGGAAAGGTCAGAGGTAAAGTGGTGGGCTGATCGTATTGAAGAACATCTTGAACATCAATACGACAATCCTCCCCCACTCTCTGTGGTGCGTATTCCTAGAGAGTGGATTGAATCTCGATTGCAAAAAGATAATATTGAGCCAGCCCATGTCAGTTATTTTGCCGTTGGTTCAATCAAGCTATAAAATTCTTCTGGACTCATGAGATTTAGCCATTCTTGTCTATTGGTTTCAAGTAAAGCATATGTTAAATCTGTGTGGAGTTCTACAGGTTTTTGTTTGCCTTGTTTAACAAAGCCACATCCAAAATCTATGTTTATAACCCCCACTAACAAATTTGTTCTTGTTCGTAATTTGACAAGTGATTTCCACACAGTTCCTGTCCAAATTGTGTGTTGCTGAGTTGGTGTTTGCCAAAATTCCTCCAAAGGATTACAATCGTGCAAAATAATAATACCCCCAGGATTTAAAACATATAATGAATTCTCAACATCTTTGTCTACTTGTTCTGCAACATGTAATCCATCTATGAAAATGATGTCAAATTTTTTGTCGTTTTGAGCAAAAAATTCATCAGAAGTCATGTTGTGTGTAGGATTACACTCTGACGTGGGCGTAGGATCAACTCCCTCCTTGTAGTTAATAACAATGGCATTAAAATTCCATCCCGATGCTGTGCCTATTTCCAAATAGGTTTGGTAATTATTTTTTTGAATTAAAGAATTCAACAATTCTGTTCTTGTATGCATGGTTCTATATATGAGTATGCATAATTACAAACAGTGGCTCAACGAAGTGCATCCTGATGACTTGGTGACTGATGTTTTTGGTGCCGATGCCGATGAGGTACATAGTTGGCTTACCCAAAAATTCGAACCAGGAAATCGTCCACAAATTATGTTTAAGGGCACCCAATACGAAGTCGTTGGCGAGCCAGACATGCCCCAAGCGAGGGGCACATTCATTCAAGCTCGTCCAATCGGTGTGAGACACGCCGGGGCTGATAAGTTGGTTCCAATTCAACCTTTGGTGGCTGCCGCCACTTGACTTCTGTTTCTGCTGCTGCTATACTATATTCTTATATGGAAATCGGCGGCATTGATATACTGATACCACATGAAATTGATGAGAAGCTGGCGGTTTATCTTACAGCAAGGCTTATACGGCAGCATTGGGAAAATGCAGTATTTGAGAACGCCAACACGGAGGAGTATTACGAAGACTATCACAAACTTCCCACAAGGGAATTGAGTGAGATTTTTGTTTATAAGGACAAGATTTGTAAAGCAGAATGGGATTGGGATCAGGGGAATGCCGGTCCCAATACAATGATCTATGTGATTGGGCAGAAAGACCTGATTACATTAGTTGCAGATGAGAGAGACGACGAAATGAACGAGATTGTTTCTGGTGTCATTTCAGTGTTGAGTAAAAGTTTTAACAAGGAGCAAGAAAATGAGTAAGAAAAATCGGAGGTGTCTTTAGTGAAAACCAACAGTTGAATACAGCGGGAGGGTGTCTTTAGCTCCCTTTCCGAAGCCAGTGACATTATCTTAGAAATCCACGCTGGCGAAGGAGGCTCTGATTCGTGCCTCTTTGTCTATGATTTATTTGCCGCCTATTGCAAATATGCGGCCTCCAATGGCTTTAAAGCTGAAATGCTAGATTCTGTTCCCGGCAAAGTCGTGGGACAATTTCGTGGCGTTGGCGTCGGCAAAGCCTTCTCCAAAGAAATGGGAAAACACGTCATTCAACGTGTGCCACCCACGGAGAAAAATGGTCGATGGCAAACCAGTGTTGTGGGGGTTGCTGTTTTGCCAATGCCACCTCAACAAACCCAGAAATTACTTCCTGAGTATGATTTGGATATCGTGGCATTCAAAAGAAGCTCGGGTCCAGGTGGGCAGGCAGTTAACAAAACGAGTAATGCCATTCGTATTACTCATAAGCCCACAAAGGTTCAGGTGGTTATTTGCACTGAAAGAAGCCAACAACAAAATAAAGCAATAGCTTTAAGAATTATTTCTGCCAAGGTGAATGAGCACAAAAATAGTGCGACTCAATCTGCTTATGACCAAGGAAGAAAAACCCAGCTTGGCGGCGGCGGCAGAGGTGATAAAATACGCACTTACAACTTCATCAAGAAGCGTGCGGTCGATCACAGAAGCGGCAAGAAAACCAATGCTGTTGAACAAGTCATTGAAAGAGGAAGATTTGATTTGTTGATCTAATTTCACTCAGGATACCTCCCGTGCTTAAAATCCACGGGAGGCTATTCCTTATCTTCGGATTCTCGATCTGTAAACAATTTGTCATTTTCAGCTTGACGTGTTACAATTGTTTGATTGTCTTTAGCTTGATGCAGTATTTTGTCTGCTTCGAATCTGGCTTTGTCTTCTATTTGTCGTTTTTCAAATGTGTAATGGTTTTCAGATTGCCGTTGTTTAAATATATTGCTATTTTCTTCTTGTCGTTTATCAAACAAGTGACTGGCATGGCTATCAATTTTTTTTCCGATTTTATCCGTTGTGGACGATGCTTGGTCAAGAGTTTTTGAGAGGACGGTGAGAAAATCATCTAACTCAGTCAAATCCTGCCAGAATCCCAGGACACCAATGACTTGATTGTTGACTATTAATGGCATTTTGGTGGTTTTTGCCCAAACTTCTTTGCCATCATGTCCAATAATTCTGGACTCCTCTACAAACTCTTGTGTTTCTTGAAGTCCCATTACTGCTTGATCGTCCTGAATATATTTATCCGCCATCGCAGACCAGCATAAATCATAGTCTGTTTTGCCCACAATTTCTCCTGTGGTCAATCCAATACGATCTGCGTGCCATTTATTGCAACCCAAATAAACTGAATTTTTGTCTTTCCAAAATATTCCCAATGGAATAGCATCCAAAATATTATGAGCAATTTCTAATGTATGTAACATGGCTCTCCCTTCTAAGGAGTTTGATTAAAACTTATAGTTTTCAAGTTTCTTATTAATTTTATTGCTTTTTTCTACGCAAGCACTCAGAACACTCAACAATGAATCCAGAATGTCTTTGATTTCGGTGATGTCTTGCCAAATAGCTAAAACACCAGAAACTTTACCATCGACCAACAGTGGCAACTTGGTGAGCCTCCACCATTTTTCTTCATTGTTATTAATGGTGATGGATTGTACTATGTCAAGTTTTTTTTGAGAGGTTATTACTTGTTTGTCGTTGCTAATGTATTTATCAGCCATTGCCGACCAAGGCATGTCGTAATCTGTTTTCCCCACAATATCTTTTGCCGATATTCCAGCAACCTTTGCATGCCACAGATTGCATCCTAAATAGACAGAATTTCTGTCTTTCCAAAATATCCCCACAGGGATTTCATCTAAAATACTATGAGCAATTTCTAGTTTTTGCAGCATATAATTCTTTCAAACCCTATTTTGTCCCCCCCCTAAGGGTTTTCACCACTTATTTATCCATCTCAGTTTACATTCTTACGGTTCTGGAGTATAATGCAGAAGTATCGAAGGAGATATTTATGCCAAGTGTAGTTGAGCTATTAGAGAAAAAAGGATTAATCCATCCACCGAGTTGGATGGCGGATAACGTCCATTATGAAGTCCTGATGGGCTCTGTGGCTTACGGAGTTTCATCCGACACATCAGATATGGACGTTTATGGCTTCTGCATCCCTCCAAAGCACATTGTGTTCCCGCATCTTGATGGCGAAATTTCTGGCTTCGGTCGCCAAAAAGAACGTTTTGAACAATTCCAAAACCACCATGTCAAGCTTGAAGACGCCTTGGCTGGTAAAGGCAGGGAATACGATCTCAGCATCTATAATATTGTAAAATATTTCCAATTGTGCATGGATAACAATCCAAACATGGTTGATTCCTTGTTCGTGCCGATTGAGTGTGTTTTGCATTCCACCCAGCTTGGCGTCATGGTGCGGGAAAATAGGAAACTTTTTTTGCACAAAGGATGTTTTCAGAAATTCAAGGGATATGCTTTCAGCCAGTTGTCCAAAGCATCTAACGTGCGTAGGGACAAGCTGGTGGTTGCCATTAGAGAGTTCGAGGATGCTCATTACATTCCTCATGCCACAACTTGGGCAGAGGCAAAGAATCCCGAAACAAAGTATGGCATCGAGGTATTGGGTAAAGTCGAAAATCGAAGTGATCCATTGCCAGAAGCAGATTATAAATATTACAACAAGCTATTTGCTGACGGTATGGCACAGACCAAGCGATTTGAATCTCAGAAAATCCACAACACTGATGTGAAGTTCCTTTATCACATTGTGCGGTTGGTGGATGAATGCGAGCAAATTCTGACCTTGGGTGATTTGGATTTACGCCGGGCGAGAGAGCACATGAAAGCTATTCGTCGTGGCGAAGTCTCCGAGGAAGAAGTGCAAGCTTGGTTCAACTTGAAAGAAAAACAGTTGGAGGAATTGTATAATCGGGAACCTAGTCCAGTTCCTTACAGTCCTCCCGAAGATAGAATTAAAAAGCTTTTGCTTACTTGTTTAGAGCATCACTACGGCAGTTTAGAAAAATGCATTGTGGAGCAAGATGCTGCGGCTCTGGCTCTGCAAGACGTGGTGGAAACTCTACGCAAACATAAGGTGGTTTAATGATATACAAAGACGACACGATGGAATTGTCGGTAAGTCATGGGCTTGATAAGGCAAGACAATTAATTACTGATTTCTTGCAGAAAAATACAGAATACCAGAAGGTGCGTTGGGAACAGCATTGGCTTACGGTGCTTATGAAACCAATGCCAGGAACGCCTACGCAATATATGGCAATTGAAGACATTTGGCATCATGATCGGGACAAAAAAGCAGTTCTTATCAAGTTAGAAGAGGTTCTTTTTGCTGCGGAGCATGAAGCTTGTGACTGCACGACTCTTGATGAATTGTTAGCATGTCACGAGTGTAATGGCAAAAATTTTCGACCCGGTGCATTTTACAATGCAGATGGGGATATGCTGGAGGTTTGCTGGAGCAATGAATCCGATTATGGATCGGAACTCAAAGGAAGACACGGTTATTCAACCATGTGTTTGATGAAGGCACAAGAGGGCGACCTTCCGGTTGGTGTTAAAGTATATGATTTGAAATTGATTCTCAAAGAAGTGGGCTTGAAGATTGTGCCAATCTAAAGTTTAATGACTACATCGGCAAACTCTATGCCCATTTGGTCTAATGTGAATCTTGGTCCCCATATTTTTTCTATTTTGCTGAGAAGAGGCTCTTGTCTAAAGAACTCCGAAACAGCACTACGATGAATTTCATTTTCTACAATTTTAAAGCCAGCATCCTTAATCCATTGTTTGTAGGTTCTGATGGGGTAGATGATTTCTGTGGCTGGCGTTAGTGTACATCCCATTTCTTTTAATTCATTTTTATTAAAGAATAGCTGGATGTATGCCTTATTAATTGATCGATACAAATGAGCACCATGTCCACAGCACCAGGGATGAAAGTGAATAAAAATTATTGAATTTTCGTGAATAACAGATTTTATTTTTTTGAGAATATCCACAGGAGTTTCTCGTTCAGCATGATCCAGCACATCATACAATATGACGATATCATAAATTTCTTTTTGAATTTCGTGCCAATTATCTAACAGATCATAGCCCACGGATAGTTTAGCTGTCTGAGCCATAGCATCTACTAAGTATTTTTCTCCACATCCGTAGTCCAAGCATTTTTTATCTTTGGGATCAATATCAAATATTTTAAGAACTTCTAGAATGCCTACGGCTCTGTTTTTTTTGTCTCCCTCATCTATGCACAAGCTGTCAATGCAAATTGCCTCTGGCCAATTTGGAGAGGATAACAACCTTTTGAGTTCTTCATGTTGTAGTTCGGAGTCAGAGCAAATTTGTGGATTTATGCTGAGTTCCAAGACACGTCGATTGAGTTCATCGAGGGTGTGTCTTATCTGGTCAATATTTTCTAGAATTGGTGTTAAATTTTCCATTATTCTTCTCTACTATTAAAGTATGTATCATTATGATCCTCTTGTTTTAGCGTTTGTTTTAAATTTGCAACCTCGATCTTTATCAATAGTTAAATCGCAAATTATCGAATGTATTCAGCAAATAGAAGACGATGATCGAGGTTATGTATACCATCCGAATAATTTAGAGATTTTAAGGAACGCAGGGCCAGTTGTGGGCTCTATAGCTAATTATCAAACTCCTCAAGATTTTGATTTCGCATTAGCTATTGACCAGTCTGTGGCTTTGGTTGATACGCAAGACCCAGATGCCAAAAAATATATTTTTATTATTTTAGATGAATATGAGCCAAATCAAGAATACAGTTTAAAAAGGGGTCTTAATATGCCAACAGACGCAAAGTTTGTGGTCATTTGTGTAAGTGGTCGATGTCACCCCTCACTCCCCGAAGTTGTTAATTGTCAATTTATTTTTGATAAACCAGACAATGTAGGGAAACATATCGTTCAAATAGCAAAAATAAGTAAT